>Ga0058704_10000564_pt1 | contig 18873 bp, 22 predicted proteins | sample AgamicMgSfe_FD_71363 | JGI IMG/M metagenome (GOLD analysis project Ga0058704, IMG submission 71363) | Agave microbial communities from Guanajuato, Mexico - Mg.Sf.e | ecosystem: Host-associated > Plants > Phyllosphere > Phylloplane/Leaf | place: Guanajuato, Mexico | collected 2012-05-30
ATGCTCGACCTCGCGCAACAGATAGCGCACTTACGGGGGCTGCATGATGATGCTGTCTGGCTAGGCCAGACGGCTACCTGTATTTTCGGGCAGAATCGAACATTAAGGACATCACGGCGAATAAGTGCTCGTACCAGGGCCAGCTACGAACAGCGAAACATTATTTAGACGGACAGGCGACGAGCGACGTCAATCATGGAGACGTCGAACGTCAGGTCGCAAGTATCACGTGAGTGCAGAAGCTTGTCTCATTCCAGATATATGCGCCTTGCGCGGCTTCGCGTATGGCATGTAAATACGCCAAGCAAAAGTCTAGCGTCTCGACTATAGCAATGTCTCCATGAACATGCATTATGCAACCCATTGCAATATTAGTCATATAATATGGCTTCTTGGACATCACCACGCGGACGCACATACCGGGACGACTCACCTACATCGCCATCGACTCCGCTGTCCCCAAGTGCTCTACCGCAATGGCTCCGGTCGAAAAGACCACGATCACGCTTTCTGTCAGCACATCGTGTCAAGACCGTGGGCATAGTACTCGGTTGTGTACTCCTGGGGTGGATAGCTACCTCCACACTCGGTCCACATGAGGACGCAGGGCTGGGTCTGGATGCAGACTCCTACGATGCCGCATCTGGCGGAGTTCTCACCGACCCATCCGGCTTTGGTGCGGTTCAGGATGCTGAGGAGAGCAGAGCCGGTATCATCGGCACTGGCGACGAGCTGGAAGCAGTATATCAGAACCCCAAAGATGACAAGCCGTCGGTATCGGGAGCACTTTCGGAGCTTCACCAGGCGGTCACCGACAAGTTACAGTCGTTGAACCCTTACCAATCCGCACAAAGCTCGAAAGCGAACAAGACGTCACTCGCTAAGGGTAAGAGGCCAGGAAAGGGGTCTGTCAATCCGGCATCGCTGGGCGAATACATCAACGACGGTATCAAAGAGGAAGACCGGCTCGGTGCTCGGACGAGGGTCGGCAAGTGTACCATCCTGTTCAACAGCAACAGCTACTGGGAGCGGGCCATCCGGACGCATGAGGAGCATGACAAGAAGAATGGCTACCGTCTGCATGTCCTGCGACAGACCCTTCTGGACGACGTGTGGTCGAAGCCGGCCTACATTCTCAGCCTGCTGTTGCGAGAGCTTGGCAAGCCGGAGAGCGATCGATTGGAGTGGTTGTTCTGGGTGGATGCCGACACCATCATCTTGAACCCTTACATCCCCATCGAAACGTTGTTGCCACCGCCTGGAAGCGAGTTTGACGACGTGCACCTGATGTATTCTAACGATTGGAACGGCCTCAACAACGGCGTGTTCCCAGTCCGTGTCAATCAATGGGCGGTCCAGCTATTCTCCGCCATCGTCTCGTTCCGTCATTACAAGCCCGAGGATCCCCTGGTTTTCCGAGATCAGTCGGCGATGAGCAGCGTAATGCAGGAGCCGGAGTTCGCCAAGCACATCGTTCAGGCGCCGCAGAGGTGGTTCAACGCCTACCAAGGCGAGCACAATGAGACGCTGCAACCGTTCCAAATCCGGAGAGGCGATTTGCTAGTCCACTTCGCTGGTGTACCTGGGCGGGAGGAGCGTATGGGCTACTGGCTCGACCGTGCCGAGCAGCATCTGGACGACTGGGAGATTCCCGTCAAGTCCACCAGCTACCCGCGGGAGGCCAAAGACTTCTGGTCCGAGCAGCGCGATATCCGGAAGAACAAGAAGATCACTCTGGCCGAGACGAGACTGAAGGCAACGCAGCTCCTCACCACAACGGACGAACGCCTCGATGAGTACGGCAACCGCCTGACGGAGGGGCAACTTACTTCCATCAACGAGCAGCGTGAAGCACTCAAGAAGATCATCGAGGACGAGAAATGGGCCGACAACCTCGAGAAGGTGGAGGAAGCCACCAACAAGCTTTCTGAAGTCTGCACCCCTCTTAGAGCCGCTATCGGCGACTCGAATAAATTACTTCTCAAAGCCGCGCATGAAGCCATCTTCGCCGGCGAGAAGGACTTGCTGGAAGCGGGGTTCGGCAGCAGTGCTGATACGCCGGATATGAACAACATCAGTGTAAGGGTTAAGGAGCTTAAGAACCTCGTCATGTCGCCGGAGGAGTTCTGGAGTAAGAAAGATATCACGGTGGCAACTGATTCGGTTACCGAGGCCCGCGCGAAGTTGCAGGAGATCAAGGCGGGTTTGCAGATGGCTGCTGCGAAGGCGGTACAGGAGCAGACGGATATGGCGAAGCAGTTGGAGGAGGCGAAGAAGATGGTTCAGCTCGAGGCTGACCAGGCGGCTGCCGCGGCTGGCGGAAAGGGCATACTACCATACAAGAAGATCGGAGAGACGGTCGGAGATGCTGCGCCGCCTCTTGCGGCAGTCCTGGGTGTTCCCCCCGTTCTCGTCGAGACGATCGCTGCTCCTCCAGTTGTCATCGAGACGATCGCCGGGCCTGTCGTTACAGTAACACCTGCAGCGATGCTCGCAGCAGCAGCACCTCCGATTGAAACGGTCGATGCTGCTGTGGTGACTATGACCCCTCAGGCGAATGTAGTGGCGGAGGCTGCTCCACCGGGTGTGACGGTCGTCGCCAATGTTATCACCGTGACGCCTGAGGCGATCATGGTTTGGACGACAGCCATGGTGGTGCAGGACTCGGACTCGGAGGCTAAGGCGACGGCGTTTTTGCAGGCGATGGGGAATTGATCAGCTGCCAGAATAGATCAGATTGATGTACAGCTTTCGGCTCCCGTATCCAACGATTTGGGAGACAAACAATCGTGGCTGCAATTTGTGCCGTCGTTTCTTCCCCTTCAGGATTGCTGATATCTGGTAGATGCAAGTAGCACGATCCTCAGAGATCGCGATCGAACGGTCGCCGAATTGCACTGCACTACCACATAGGCCGCGCGGTGCCGAAGTATTCGTTCAATGCCTCATCAGTCGTCATGCCGTCCAATGCTGACCTCGCTAGGTGATCGGCGACAGCATTCTGTGCCCTCGGCACGTGCCAAAACTGCACCCTCACTCCCCAACCGTTCAGATCCTCCACTACATCGTCAAGTTGCCGGAACAAGTCCGCGTTGACTACTGGAACACCTCGCTGGCTAGTGAAGCCATTGTCATTCCATTTGTATGTCCACTCCGTCATAGCTCTCACGAGATATTCCGAATCAGCCTTGATGACAACTCTTCTCAGGTCCTCGAACAGACAAGCCACGATATTGAGCCTTGCCCTTCCAACCGGATTGTGAATTCTGATTCTCCTTGCGACTCGCAAGGCCGCAAGGCCAGCGTACAGCTCCGCCCGCTGATTTGTATGAATAGGCGAGCTCACGGTCTGGTATGAGTTGTAGTGTTGTTGATGTTGCGATGCACGAACACGCCGTAGGCCGAGCGTGCGCCAGGCCGCCCGTTGTTACTACATGCTCCGTCTACGGTAATGACAATCGCATCGGTATGGGCGATGGGGTCTTGGTGCGCATCGCAAACGGTGGTCGGGCACGCGAGGAGCGTGAAGCAGCCGTACGGCAGTTCGGTCTCGGGTGAGCAGTCTTTGTATTCGCTGAGGTCGAAGTAGCGGTCGCCGAATTGTTGCTTGCGCTTCAAAGAGGTGTACTGATGTGTCGCTTCCGAGTGGGACTGGCAGGAACTCATCGCTTCGGTATCAGAAGTGTGACAGGAGGAAAGATGGAGGGACAGAGCACATGTGCCGACTATGAGAGAACAGGTGAGATGTTAAAACCTACGAACCTACCATGACAACGACATCGCTGGCATCATCCGATGAGCTCTTCATGCCTCTTCCGGGAGCCTGGCGTTTCTATTGGGAGCTCGATGTTACCAAACTGCTGTTGAAAGTTTAACCCTACCAGCATTCACTTCCCAAACGCCTGGGTCTGAGCTCGGCACGTGAACACGCGTCGAGGCCTGATCTAGCGTGTTGAGCCCTGCAGGCTACAGAAAAATCCCGAGCCGAAGGTACCTAGGTAAGGTCCGCTTCCCCTCCAGACGAGGCTCAACACTCCAAGATCAAAGGAGTCGCGAACGATACTTGATTTCAGACGAAGCAGATTTATAATCTGTTCTGAGAGGTAGACTATTTTTTCCTACCCTACTGTCCGCGAGGCCAAAGCAGCTCACGCGCGATCGTTCACCGACTGCTTGGCGTCATGGCACCCTCCGGGCCAGCATACAATACCGATTGGATCTTCTCGAACAACTCCAACGTCCATGTCGCTACCCACAGAGACTGATTCACCAAATACACCGCTTTCTCAAGTCACCTTGGCCACTACCTGACCGACAGCACCGCGAAAGTCATCGGCATTGGCGATGTCGAGCTAGAGGTTCGAAAAGTACAAGGCCCAGCCTCTCGTAATGATCGGGGCCGCAAGACGAGCACTATAATCCTCCGCAATGTTCTCCACGTCCCAAGCTACACATGCAACATTGTGGGTGCCCCTATCCTTCAGGACTACGGAGTCATCGGTAGCTTTCGCGACTCGGCAAGGTCACGGAATCTCAAACGGGAGCCACACTCGGATTGATTGACTCTTCGAGGCTCCAGAAAGTCATGTTGAAGAGACAAGGCAAAGGCCAGATGAGTCTTGACTCGGACGCCCATCATGTGATCAACGCTACGTGGATAGCGGAAGAAAGAAGGCGATGGCTGGCACATCAGTGCGATGATTTCATGTACCCGAGTGGGATGGAGGGAATCGCAGCAGCGTCATCTTATTCGCTACCCTATACGCCGCAAGAGAAGCAATGGCTGAAGGAGCATTTCGGCGGTGAATTCCGGTTCTTGCAACAGTACGGCCTACACATATACTGCGAGGAGGATCGTGATGAGGGTAGGATGATTGCGAAAGGGTTTATGGAAGAAGACTAGGAAGCTCACAGCTGCATGGTGATCACACTTGTACTACACGACGCTCAGTAGCCCTGGCGCCAAGCTTCGTGGCTCTCGGAACGGCCGCTGCAATGGATTTGTCGACACCAGACCGAATGGGCACTCGCTGTTGACGGCAAGAAACGGAGAAGCGCCTGGGCCGATGTCTGGAGGTCGCGAAAGCACGGTGACATTTTGGCTTTTCCGACCGACACCATCTCCATTGCAATGTGGTCAATATTACGCAGTATGTGGATACATGCTTTCATCTTTAGCTATCCGGCTGCGCATCGCCTTGCCTGGTTTACCCAACTGCTTCAATGCTGACACAACGCCCAAATTGGATACCACGTCGCACTGAACCCTGGGTCCTCAACCGTCGTCGCATGCCTTCCATTGGACACTCTACCTGCCTAAGCAACAAATTTTGCTTGCAGCCTCGCATTCCGCATCATGCTTCCGCTGACACCAATCGCAATCGCGCTAATCTGTCAGTCACCAATACTCTTCCTCGCTGTCATAGTCGTCTCCTTGCTCGATGGCGTTGAGTGCGGAGTTGTAACGCCTCATCCTGTCCGAAGCCGTCTCGCCATCCAACGCCGCACTGGCAAGCATGTTCGCCATAACGTTCTCCGCCCTCGGCACATGCCAGAACTGCACCTCCACGTCCAAATCGTTGAGCTCCTGAACCTCTGCCTCGAGCTGCTGAAATAGACCCGCATTCGTAACCGGCTGATCACGACTGTTGAGGTAGCCGTTCTGCCTCCACTTATAGATCCAGTCGGTCATGGCGTTGACGAGATAGCTCGAGTCAGACGTGATCAGCACTCTGCTCAACCTGCGCATCGGACCTTGGCGTCTAGGCCGCCCGCATTCGTCCGTATTGAGCCACCTCAGTCTCTTCGCGAGCCTCAGAGCGTTTAAGCCTGCCGCGAGCTCCGCCTGCTGATTTGTCGTGAAGTCGTCCGGGAGTACCGCGCACTCGTTCCATTGGTGGTTGTCGCGGTGGAAGAAGACACCATAGCTGGCTTCAGCACTTGGTTTGCCGTTGTTGCGACAGGCGCCGTCGACTGCTATGACTACGGTGTCGATGTGGGCGTCGTCGTCATCGTGAGGGCAAGTAATCAAGGTCCACCACTCCGAACTCCACGTAGTGTCGACATCGTCACCGCAATCGCTTTCACGAAGGATGCGGCAGTTCGACGAGCGAGCACGGCCGCATTCTTCGTCAGTGTGATAGGAGCTCGCCATCCTCATCGTAGAGAGCTGTATTCGATTACGGTGTGCTGAAAGCCACAGGCTGCACCAGCAAGTAATACTGACTGAGAAGCTCGATAGTTACACTCGACGGCCGTTCCAATTCATTTGCAGGCAGGAACCTTGATACGAGGTGTGTTGGTTGCAAAGAGGGGCTGGGTCTCCATTTCAAACGGACAAACGAGAGCTTACTCTTGAAAGTTGACTCGCAAGCACTACTGTGTTGTGTTTTACCGCCCCCGCACGCGCGTCCATTGCGCAATCAACACCGTTTGTGAATCAGGCGGTTGTGAATTGGGCGTTTGTGAAAGGGTACCTGCAGCTGCTTCAACGGGGCGGAAGCAAAGGACCGCAGAGCCCGCACGTTTTGGCTGCAACAGCGTACGGTCACGATACGCGCAAAACAGTCTCTGATTATGCTGTCAACGTCAAAAAAGACGTGCCACTATCATATGAAGTAGGCCTTTGCGCACGCTCAAGCCTCGTCCATGTCTACTCAATCTTGCGGCGTTGCGCTCTGTTTCTACCCTCCGCATTCCAACCTAGCGAAGACTCAGCCCGCCCATACGCAACGACGCAGGCTTACAACCGTTCTCCTCTGCGTTCTTGCCCATCATAGCGCGAACAATAGCCACACCCCCCTTGCAGTTCTCATCGTCGTAGGCCTTGAGACCGTACGTGAAGAGGAATCTGCCGGAATAGCGGAAGTGCTTGTTGATCCAGTCAAGCTGGTCCTCGGAGAAGAACCTGTCGGCGAGATGTGACATCTGCACGGATTAGCGTCGGCACCCCGTTTTGCAACTGAAACGAGGTACACATGACTTACGGGATCCGCCTCCAGATCAGCAAGGAAATCATCCTCCTCTTCTTGTTCCTCCTCGTCGTCATCACGGGATGCTGTCCCTGCCTCCTCAATAAGGCTTCTTGCGATCAACCTGCCCTCCTCACGATCCTCCTCGTTGTAGATGTTGAGATCGAACTCCCTGATGAAGTGGAACTCGCCACGCCAATTATCCTCCAGCCACTTCTTCTCCTCCGTGGTATACACCAGCGGCGCATTCTGGAAGGTGGGAGACGGCCTGCTGCTTGACGCTGAATGGCCAATCTGGAGTGGACCGGCAGTAGTGTTCGAGATTAGAGTACGCGCAAGCTTGGATGCTTCCCAGCGCTGCCGCTCCAACCATGAAGTGTGGACGCTGAGAACAAGCCCACTCTCACGGTTCGCGCTGATATGGCCCTTAGTCTGGCCTTTCAACCATAGCTTGGGCAACACTGATTGGTCCAGCAGCGCAACTGTCGCACCGGTAGTGCGATCGGTGAGCCTGCCCCCAGTGCTTGGATGGTCCAGATGATGCCATAGTCGACAGTGATGCAGCCCTCAAGTATGTTGTTCGGGAGATCTGGAGCATAGAAGACGTTGTGGAGGGTAATTTTGCCGTTTCTGCGGCCGCTGGATTTTGCTGAAGCCGTGTTTGACTTGCGCACTTCGAGCTCTACATCGCCGACGCCGTAGACCTTGCTTTCTTGACTCTGTCGAGCCGGTACTACCGACATCGCCAGAGTTGTATCGAACTCAGAGTAAGTTGTGAACCAGTCACGATTGTTAGCCGCATGAACGTCGGAGGCACGGGAGATGAGGAGCCATCTTTGGTCAAAGTTGGTGAGACCAGTAGGCTTTTCGGAGGTGTGTCCGAGGATATTTTTCGCGGTCAACGATATTGACGGAGCAAGTGACGTCGACCGGTTCTTGAAGCAGATAGATCTTCGAATAGTCGCAAGGACGTCAGAAGTATCAGAGATCGTGTATGAATTACCCGCGCTCAAACGATAAGATGAAGGCTCGAGGATGCGGAGGTTGTCAAGTACGTAGTGTCAAGTGTGTGTTGCGGTCGCAGACGTGGAAAACGTGTCAAGTGCCGCAGCCCCGTGTGAATGGCGGCTTTCTCAGGCACGCTTGAACGACGTCGTTTGTCAGTGGGTGTCTGCAGCGGCTGTTCCGGGGCGAGATGCAACAAGCCGGGATGATACACCGAACGCCGGCTGCATATACACAAGACCGTACCGCATAATCTTTTGCAGGCTCCATGGCGCTTCGAACACCGACTGGACCTGGCTAAGTGCCCGGGGTTAAGTATGCGTATTCGGTGTAGCTGGGTAGTAGTCATTGCCATACGTCGAGTTAAGCGCCACTGAGCCTACAACATCACCTGTCTCGAGCCTAATCCATGTATCTAGTTCCAGATTCTGCAGCATACATTCCGTGATCAACACCTGCCTCGAGCCTCTCGTCCATGAGCCATAGCCGCCGTAGCCGGAGTGTTGTCCGAAGCAGAGATTGACGCCGTTGCCTTTAACCGTCATGCTGGGAAGCAATGTGTCCCACTTATAGCACCAGGTATCGCCATGGTCGTGGCCAGAGAAGACAGCCATGAGTCCTGGTGTGGAGGTAATGGCTTCCATGAAGGGCACATCCTGCCCACCATACTCGCAAGAACTGGTATTGCTGTCATCAGGGCACCAACCTTGCGCTTGCTGAGCAAGGGGGTAATCGTCATTGATGCCGGGCTGATGGTTCGCGTCAACGCCGGCCTTGGTTTGGAGAGCCAAGGAGGCATTGGTAGGTATGTGAACGAAGGCCAGTGAAGGGATTGTGCGGCTGTACTCGGTTGTGAGCTTAGCATTTGTGTCCTCGAACCAGCGGACTACGCTCTCGTCGACCCAGTCCGGCTGGCCGATCAGCTCACCGGTAGCGTTTCGCTGCTGGTAGTAGAAGCCACCTCGGCTGTCGAAGAACCACAGTATCATGCATGGCACGTCACTGCCGTCAGAAGGGTAGACAAGGAGGTAGTAGTTGGACACGCCGGACTCATTCCCGAACACCATCTGCGTCGTTCGAGCGTTTGGCCACCGACGCTCGCGGGCGAGGATGCCGTGGCGAGAGAGGTTAAAGCTGCTGTCGTGGTTGCCGTACGTCGATGCCCAGGTCAAGTCACGCTGGACAAGCGGGCCAACAAGCTGGTCGATGTAGTGCGTGCTGTTCTCGAGGAAGGTGTTCTCGCCCGTGATCAGGTCGCCGTTGAGCACGATCAGCTGCTGCGGCTCAGTATCTAGGATGGAGTTCATGACTCCCACAGAGGCAATATCTGCCTGTGGTCCAAAGCTCCAGGCGTTTTCGCCAAAATGTAAGTCTCCAAAGATCGAGATCTGGAAAGTGCCGTTGGACGTGAATCTGAGCGGAGCGTGTAGGCTGCTATTGCCATAGAGTTTGCCGAAGGGAGCTGCAAGTGTGAAAGCAGTGAAGACTGTTGCGAGGAGCAATGCGAGAGTCATGGTCAGGATGCGGCACCACTCGCCCGCCTTCCCATGGGCGAGCAGTGGGTCAGAGCGGCCAAGCTTCTTATACATCTTCACTCCTCAAGAAGGTCCAGGATTGACTTGTAGTCTTCTCGGCATCTCAAGCTTCTACGCGTTGGCAAATGCCGCGGCCAGCCACTGCTGAGCGAGGCGCGCAGGACAACGTCGGATTTGCAGCTAGCCTACCGGAGCATGGCACATCATGCTGTTTTTGGGGAGCGGCACAACAATGAGCATCTCGTCATCGGGCTTGTCGTGGAACCTGTATGGCTGTCGTAGGGTCTGCAGGATGGAAGAGCGCTTGCGAGTTTGATGGTTGAGAAAGGAGCATTCCGAGTTCCGCCCGAAGCGGCCGGCAATTGCCGAAGCATGTCCATGACTTTTCCAACACCACCACTCCATCAATCTCGTATTATGACATGCCATGCTATCGCAACATCAAGCACCGTAGCGTCCATGATAAACACGTCTTACCGTCCTCGTCTCTCTGTAATCCAAGTCGAGCTTTGACACGTTTGGCATTTACTGGCACAAGCCTGTCATGGCGCATCACGAGAGAGGGAGGCTGTGAACATCGCATTGTCCTACAAATGCGGATTATCGTTTCAGAAACGTTAATTCTTGATCACTGTGGGTGCTTCAATAGGCATCCATGTCAGCTCTTTGTCGGCACTGGGTGCTCTATCTGCATTGTCCGCCAACCGATTGTGCTCGTTGGTAATGTATCAGAGGGCAGCAAACATCGCAATAGCAAACGTTTCGCTATCTGCTCAAACCCAGCGGAACCGGCAAAGCGTCAAGACAAGTATGCTACTACCTACATGAACCTACATACAGGGTGTCTACGACATCTCCTCCACTAACATTTACAACGGCCGCCTCTAAGCTCGTTGCTCCCTTGGCGCTTGCGACTTTCCGGCGTGGCGTAGTCGTCAACCGTAACGATATCCTCCGTAATATGCATCGCGGCCTACTCCTCCGTATCGGCCTCCCGACCGGTAGCCTGCATAGTCGCCACTGCCGAAATGGTTGCTCATCCAGTTACGAACACGGCCGAAATCCGAGCACAACATTCAGCCTATGTCTGCATTCGCATGTTCTACGCTTATCAGACTCACCACCACCGAGTGACGAGTGCCCGGTGTAGCTCCACATCCCATGTCCTGGTCCTCGAGCGCCATAACTGCCGTGATCGCAGTATCGATTGGAGCCTGTTATGCTGCGTAAGCCAACATCGTATCAAGAGATAATGATAGACTTACCTGAGCCTCCTGGCCAGCCATTTGAGTTGCTGTACATGCCTGACAATGCTGGCCCGCCAAAGCTGCGATACTCGTAACCGCGCGGCATGTTTCTGTGAAGTTGTTGAAGGAGTAGCTGACTGGTTGATGTGCTTCGATGATGTGCTCGGAGAGTTGTTGGGATCGTAAGAGTGATGCGTTTGAGAGAGAAGGTATGAGATTCAGCGATCTTTTGGACTTCAAATACTTGAGCTCACCAATTGGTGTTGTGAAGAACGGAGCATATTGATGAGAAGACATGCAATGCACACCTTACCAGGTTCATGTCGCACCCTCCTGATAGTTTGTGTCATGACAATCAGTTACTACATCAAATTCGCAAACGTGCCTCCATTGCTATCGATCAACCGTCCTCCACAGCCCGTACAGTGGCCCCTGAAGTAAAACAACGCCCCTCATAGCAGCGGAACGCTGCGTAGTGGACGGTCTCATCAGCTTCATCGTCCCAGATAGTTGTTTGACCAATCGAGATGATTCTGGAACATGGACTGGTTTCCACCGTAGTATATTGCGTTCCGCTGGCTGACTCCGTGACGAGCACCGTAGCCGCCTGGTCCGCCGTAAGGCTGTCGTGAGCCGCCGAACCAATTGCTGCTTCGATTGCCTAGACCACCTACGTTCTCAATTAGGTGTGAAGAAGTGTGGGTGTTGTTGGAGCTTACTGAATGGAAAGCCGTTTCCGCCGGCATAGTTGCCTCCATGCCCACGGTAGCGATTCGAACCTACAGCGGAGGTTAGCCCAGCAATGTTCGTTATGTGTGATTTGGCTTGCCTGGTGGACCAAAAGCAGCCCCGCGTCCCATGTACAGTCCTGCCATTGCTGTTCCGCCGAAACGGCCATACCACTCTGAATCACGTCCGGGTCCGTATCCATTCTCGTATCCATAGCCGCGAGGCATTGTAAAGTCTCCTGAATATCGTGTGTGCTTCGATGGGAGTTAGCTCTCGGTACTATGCTTTGGTAGAAAAGGTGATAGTGTAATTATGCACCGTTGCTGGACAGAGGGTGTTGAGAATCCTAAGCAATGCACTAAGCGTCATTTATGTTCTACAATTTGTGGCCGACCCCAAAGCAATGACGGCACAAGAGCAGCTCAATGATGCTGCAAGCCAAGAATGAAAGCCATAGTGACCGTAGCCTTTTGCTTTCTAGAGAAGCCGTCTGCCACCGACGCTAGGAGGGAGTCAATGAGGCTCGTTGTACTTCTGCTGTCGGCTGCCGCCGGCTGGCAGACCTGGATATGGCTGTAGCAGTAGCTCCTGGACGGCGACTTCTCTGAGGACCGATGGGCAGGTATGCTTCGCTACTCGTGAAGCCTATGGCTACAGTAACGGGTTATTAGCATGACAGGCGGCGCGGCCATGAGACAGAACATTGGCAAAGCTGCAAGGGTTCTCAGGATCTCCGTCAGCGCCATGTTGTTTATCAAGCTATGGTAGTGCTCACTGCTGGGCTCTTAAGAAAAGCACATCGATCGTCAAATCGAAGTCTAGCAGCATGGGGAGTATGGCTCGACTTCCTCGTGATTGCGGCGTATCTTGCAATGAGCCGCATTTGTGCCGACCGATGCCACATGCAAGAAATATCCCGGCACCGACGAGGCCGCCGTAGCGCACACGGATGAAGTTGAGGATCTGAGATCGACACTGACTGAGAATGACCTCCGTCGGTACGTCGAGAACGACGACATGGGGACGACCGACAAAGTACGATGTGAGTAGTACGAAAACGGAATGATTGCGTATTAGCCATTGCGGCGGGGACTAGCGTGACTAAGTACTCCGAGCCCATCATATCACTACTCACCCAAGTCTAGATCCCGAGCTCAAGCCACCGAAGCACAAGTCAACGAATGCATCATAGCGACAAAGCAGACAAAAGAAAGGGAAACACGATCACGAAAGCATGCATACCCAACAGCCAGCCATACATGCCAACACCGCTCAAGGATACCTTCATCGATGCGTAGCCTTCCTACATATCGTAGGCTCTCACGCGCATGGACGACCGCCAGTCGCAGGTAGAGCGCGGTTACGCTCCACCTTGTGAGCATACAAGCAGCGGAAGCCCGGTAGAGTGTGACTCGGACAGCCTTCGCCATTCCTACGCTGCCATCGGACCACCAATGGAATACGCATCTCACGTACGACCGACGGCCCACCATTTGGACGTGTCAGTGGAAGGTACCTTGGTAGGGTACATCTTCATGCCCACCACAACGCAAGTTGGACAGCATTCAGAGCCTGGCCGAACGGCACAAGTGTAGCTCTGGCTGTATCATGACTCTAGGGACTTGCGGGCCGACTTGATCAAGGTACAGGTGAGCGGTGTTGGCTGTTCGGCAGGCTGATGGGTTTGCATGCTCGCAGCTTCCTCTACCAACGGCTTGCTGCGAGAAATAACGAAGGTGTATGTAGGCGGTGTACTGTATGTAGATGCGTCCTGTATGGAATGGTAACTGTTACCTTGCGGCTCAAGCTCAGAATTCGGACTTGGTCTTGTAGCATGGTGTCTCGTTGAGCCTGTGTTCATGGTAAGCGCAATGATCGTCCTCGAACGGCGGCTTACCGGTCAATCCAGTCTTCTTAGTCTCATTCAAGGCCACAGCGAGGTCCATAGACTGTAAATCGTAGTCAGTAGTCGTTGCGGAGGTCAACCCGATTGCCGAAGCTTACAATTCCACTCCTAGGCTCCGATTCGCGCCATGCACCGTCTGATCTCTGACCTTTTGGGAGGGTTGCATCCCAGGGCCAAATAGCGATGTCAATATCGAGGCGGCGAAAGAGGGTGTCGGCTTTTGCGTTGCTGTAGATGATACGATGTAACGTTTATGGGACGCCACGACGAGCGCTGCTGATCTTCTCCAGAATGGCATCCATGACTCCGTCCTTGAAGTCGGTCGCCCGTAGACGGTCGCCCAGAATCCATGCATTGACGAGGCGCGCCCACTCGAGGTCCACAGTACCATCGGCTCGGTCGTCTCCTCACATACTGAAAACCTTACGGTGGTACAGCAACATGGTGAAGAGCTCGAAATGCTCCGGGGCCTGGTCCGTCAACATGATTCTCTTCTGCATCTCAAAATCATCGTTCTCACTGACGCAAACAGTATCAATCAAGCCAGATGCTGCTCTAGCGAGGTTTTCGTGGATGGGAAAGCCCTGAAATTCTGGACCGACCCACACTAATACTTTTTTGCCACCGAGTCTGCTCAAGAATTCAGCGATAACCGACAAACCACTCAAGATGGCTTACTGACCCTCCTTTGCGGCTGTGAAGCGCTCTCATGTCGGAAGGCGCTCTACTGCTGAAATGGTCGTAAACTTGATCTACCTCTTTGATGATGGCAGGCTTTCCCTCTTCCGAGACCTCTACTTTTTCCGAGGGTGATGTTGTGCCGGTTGTGGCAGATTGGTCGGCAACAGTAGGCGGAGAGTGGGTCGTAAAAGCCGGAGTAGCGGCTGGCATAAGTGGCTTGAAAGAGGATTCTACAACTCGTTTGCTATTGAAGCCCACACGTGACAGGTGCTCGTGCTTGGGCGAAGTAGGCGCCGGAAGAGCGAGTACAGTGGTCACTGTGTTCGCGGCTGGTGAGTCAAATATTGACGTGACGTTGATCGCTACTGCCTTGTCGTTGAGGGCATGGCGTGCCGTCTCAGTATCGTGAGGCTGTTGTAACGAGACCGCTTGAGTGGTCACGGGAGTACCGGAGGAGCTCGATGGAGGCAAAGAGGAGTTGAAGGATGTTATCTCCGATACGTGGGTGCTGGGTACTCTCGTAGACTCACGCAGGCGTAAACACGAACGGAGTCTTCGACCATTCCTCGTAACGGAAGGTCTTGGTGTCCGGGCTCAGGCACGCGGGAGCGGGTGCATTAGCCTGATTGCCATTGCTGCTAACCTCTGTCACAGCCGAGTTTGACACGTTCGCTAGCGGTAACTCAACAGCTTTGGGAGTATCCGTCTGCTTCTCGCTCACTGCGCTGCCGTCGCTAACTTGTCCGATGCGAAGCTCTTCGAACGAAAGGCTGATATGCTCAGGTGCGCAAGTGATGCTTTGGAAGCCATCGATCTGATCCCTGCAGGGCCGAAACGCATACGGTGGGTCGGCGGGGTTTGCTGTCTTTTTCAGCGGCACTTGTGATGATGAAGCTGACGGTTTACCCGCCGATGCTGGAGGCATAAAGGCGGGAGCCTTGGAGCAGCTAGAAGACTCGTCATCTGGCTTGTGTAAAAAGGCACGCACACGGTTACTGCAAGGCCAGCCGCAAAGCCCGCAAGCGTGGTACACCGTACGAAGACCATACAAGCATCTGCATGGCTCCACGCGGCCGAAAAAGTCTGATCGTAATTTCTACCCCTACGTCCGTTGAGAGACGCACAGGACTACGCCTGAGCAACAGAGCTTCTTCATTTCTTCCAATGTATCCAACATACGCAAGACCGGGAGCCTGGAACCATAGTGCTGCACGACGGAGTGCACCACAGCAGAAGAAACGTGAAGCTCGTTTCACGTCAAGGTTGTCATCCAAGTTGTACGAAACCTTCTCATGTTTGTGACTGAAACGTGATTGCTATGTCCAACGTGTATAGCCATTGTGCATCGACATCATTACTCGACCCATTCATTTGCTTCGTGGGTGCTCCGGCTCGATCGGCGAGCATCTGCACACGCTAGGACGCTCTCAAGACAGGCAATAAGATGGCGTAAGCTGTATGTCTCGGTCCTGCCCCGATCACTGGCTAAACGCACAGCAGGCGCCATTCTCTCACTAGTTTCGTCAGACCTCTCTCCAAACTTGACTGCCGGTGGTGTTGGGAGGTGTCGAAGTTCTGGATCCATACAACTCATCAGCCTTCTGCTTCAGCCATTCAGCATCCTCCGCCAAGCCTTGAAGTTTCGCCACAGTCTGGGCTCGGTATATCATCTCCGCAAAAGCTTTGTATGCGTCCGAGCCTTTTCTGGGCAGGACTTCGTCGACAACATCCGCAAATGGCTGATCAACGTGACGACGAAGCAGTGAGATTGCCAACTTTGCGTCTGGTCTGGTCGGGCGCCAAAGAGGCAAGCGGAATCGATCTAGTATAGGATGCTTCTTCTTGTGCTTAGCATTCTTTTCTCGACGTGCCACGAAGTGATCATACAGCTCAGCGTTGCTAGTCGGGCACCAACATGCCGTGATCTGAGAAGTGATTTTCACGATGGCTGGCCACAGCGAAAGGCTGCATATGGGTGGTCTTGGCGTTTGGGGCGAATCTCCGGGCACGTGGTGTAAAGCGTCGTCTTTGACGCCGTCGAGCTGTAACAATAACTCTATGCTTCCGTCTGCCTCCCCCTTTGGGTTGAGTACGCAATGCACTCTGACAATGCTTCGAAGGAGGTTTCCACGCCACAGATCCCGTGAGTAGTTGTCAAGATCGCGAGCAGCAGCAGTAGCAGGTACGCTGATGGCAAGCCATTGCTCCAGAAGATCTTCATGACCTTCCGCAACGAGGAAGTGACAGAGTGAACGATTTATGTCATAGCCATGCAGTACGACCAGGAGCCACCGAACAGTATCGGCCCAGAGGTAGTTGAGCGTAACGGCTCCGACAGGGTTTTTCCGAATCAAAGGTACAGGTTCGCCTCTTTTGGCCTCCGTTCGCAGTCGTGCGACATAGCCAACCAAGCATAACCGTATGAGGTCCAGAGGGGCATCGTCCTTCTGGATGCTTTGCTTCAGTACATCAGCTGGATGTTGGCACTCGCGGTCAATGGCATGCTTGGCTTTCGCAGCCGCTGGCGAGAGCTCAGATGTTTGTTGACGGAGCAGCTCGTCTGAACGCCGCACAGGAAACGACCACCTGGCAAATGATGATCCATTTAAGTTGTACTTGCAGAGCGACACGTCAGGTTAGTCAGTGGACGTTCCGTTCGCCAAGATATCTGCTGATTTCTCCGCTGTTGAGGCAAGGTTTGGAGGTGGAAGCCCCTGGACGCTGCAATGGCGGATTTGGTTCTCCGGACAGCAATTTCATGTTTGACGTACGCACACGCAAGCCTAGAGATCTGATGCTGTATCATGGACGAAGATTCTGGAGAGGACATGATCACACGATGCTCATGAAGATGGAAATGCTAAGGTTCACTAGCATGGGGCCAAGTTGGCGAGGCAACATTGCGTTGCCAAAGCTGAGGTTTTGAGCTATCAACAAGGGACGCGAAGACTTGAGTCGACTCGCTCAATTCCACGTAAGGCTTCGCTCTTTTGTGCGTCGTAGGATGCTGAGCTCAAACTGTACAACCGGCGTACTCCGAATACACGACGTTGCATTGACCGACGAGATTCTGTATGAGTATGGAAAGTAAGTAGATAAGAACAACTCAATTATTGTATTACATGTATGTCGTCGATTCCGAACATCCCTCTCCTCGCCGGAAGTCAATCAACTCCCCGTGGCGTTCCCTTTGACATAGACATCATAGCTGAAGCTGTCGAGCAGTACAACAAGAAGCAGCCCGTCCAAAATCCCGACAATCTTGAATGTAACCTTATCCACAGTCGCGAAGTCCGACTCTACCGTGGACTCAAGCGTTGCTTGACTCATCGAGGCGAGAACACCGGAGCTGTTGAACTGGACGGTCTGCGAAGCACTCTTTGTGCCTTCACGATAGCCGGTGACTTCAAGCGAGCACGATTCCGGTAGACCTGTGATACTCCCCACGCAGCCGAAGTAGAATGAGTTGAGGTGAAAGAAATCCGTTCTGCTACCGGTGTAGTTTGCGTAGACCTGACGGACCACGTCAGCAAAGCCTGATAGACCTGGTAGGCTGAGCTCAATCTACCTCTGGCTGTTGGTGGAGCTGGGAAGCGATGTCGAATTTGAGAGCGCCCGTCAAAGACTGAGGTTTCACACCAAAGCTACCTTCTAGAGTGATAACCTCAGGAGTCCAGTAGAGTTGATTACTGCGTCTTGGAGTCAGTACGGATATCGGGCACGCAAGATCTACGATTGATAGACTGACTATTCGCCCAACGGCTTCCCCGACGTCCCTTCAGGAAACTCATCGAAGTTGGCAGATTGCGAAACCACACTGTCAATGCCCTGCTTGTCTGCGCTGTGACGGGGCTGGGTTGGACATGAATCTTGCGCGGCTGCCGAGTGGTATGCGATGGCGAGAGCGATGAGGACGGTGGCTTTCATGGTCGTTTGGGAGCAAGGCTCGGTAGTGAACGACTGAACAACAAAAAGAATGACAACTATCAACAAGCAAAAGGTGAAAACCGACATCAAACAAGAAGAGCGTGGGAGGGTGCACCGAGTGTCAATGACAAGCAAAGGGCCTGTACTTCTATGGGACGACTAATGGCCTTTGTATGTTCGCTGCTCCATGACGAAACGTAGTGCCCAGACTAGTGTGAGCGTTCATACTTACACTTCCACCGTCGAGAAAGGAGGTTCTTTTACACTTGGATATTGCTGATCGTTTCAAACACATATAGCAGACCAGACCAAAATCGGGACACTCTTTATTGATAGAGAAGAGTGGCTTGGTTCTCTTTGCCGCCATAACATTTTGTAGAGTATGCAGTAAGACGGTTTCGTCGTAGGTGTGTCGTAATTTGGGAAGATGATTCCAACATGCGACACTCTTTGTTTCGCCCAGGAGGCTGGGTTGGAAGGGCTGAGTTGGAAACGTACTTTGTACCCTCGCGTACCTCGGTACAAGCTCGGGCGATCCCCTGTACGGGTTCCCGCGTCTCCCCGTTTTGGTCGCGGAGAAACAGAGTATACAGTAACTCTAGCTCCTTCTCTGATCTCTGTGTTCTCGTGTTCTCACATGATGGTGCGGCGAACCAGATTCTGTCACCTTGGCGCAGTTTCAGCGGCTGCCCTGCCTCGATCCGGTAGGCTTTTTGTGCAAAAAATACAGGACTGCGTACTCCAATCGTGCGAAAGGGTAGCAGCAGTTTACAGGACGACATGGTGACAGTGGGCGACAGTGGACGACACTCGGCACAACACCAGACTGCGGAGACGGCAGCCTATAATATTGTGTACAGCAAATCCAGTTC
>Ga0058704_10000565_pt1 | contig 18867 bp, 25 predicted proteins | sample AgamicMgSfe_FD_71363 | JGI IMG/M metagenome (GOLD analysis project Ga0058704, IMG submission 71363) | Agave microbial communities from Guanajuato, Mexico - Mg.Sf.e | ecosystem: Host-associated > Plants > Phyllosphere > Phylloplane/Leaf | place: Guanajuato, Mexico | collected 2012-05-30
GAAAGGCTGTCAAGGAGTCGATGAAGGTGGATGAAAGAATGTAAGTTGTTCAGAGAGTTGAAGAGGTATATAAATCGTGGGCATGCGCAGAAAGGGGCAAATCACAAGCTCCGCAAAAGATTGGCGCCTGGCGCATGTGTCAGTCAGAAGTGGGAACTGGTGAGTGAATGGGAAAGAGTTCAGGCAGAAATCCCAGCAGAGCACGTTAAGTTCACATGTTTAGAGAGGTTACGCATGTAAGTTAGACCTCACCGCATGAGTGTACGTTATCTGCGCTCCATGCAGAGACGTAGATCGAGTCCGGCGAGTATACAAACAAAGGCTGATGCGTAAAGCATGTGAAAGCACGTACTACTCCATCTGAACAGCCAGCTACGACACGTGGGAACGATAAATCGGGCGACCAGTCGTGATTACCACACAAGCAAAAGTACGCAGTCACTTGGGTTAGGTTCGGCTGATGTAGTAGACAAAGGCAAGGTTGCGCTGTGCCTACTGCCCACAGAGACTCTAAACCCAAGGATATTGCAAACGATTTGAAATAGCAACAAGAACGGTTTGAGGTTGGAGTAACTGACGAGGACAGGAGAAAACAAGATCGAACTGCTAGGTGTGATCATAGTATCTCGTGATAGCCAAACTACAAGAACAAGCAAGCAACGCAGGCTCGTATCTATGCTATGCCTCGCTTGTGCATTCAGTTCCGCCGCATCTATCCTCCTTCGCGCACTATCGATGTTCGTCCCGCCGCCTGACCAACCCTTGATCTTGTTGCTCGATATTATCCTAGTCCATGGATCAAGCCCGAGCTTCTCGGACTCATCCTCGTCGTCCGAAGCTTGCCCCGCCACCGAAGACGTGTCAGTCGAATCGTAGAACGCAGCCTTTCTCACTGAATTAGCATCGAGATCATCGTCAACGTTGACCTTCTTCGCAACCCAGCGCCCATTGTGACCGCGGACACGACGCTGTACCGGAGCCTCGAAAATACGCTGATGACGGGGAGGGAGATCACCAGCGAATGTAGTCGGCTCGAAGTGGGGTTCCATCATAGGAGGAGAGTTGGACGGAGATGGCTGGGAGTTCGCATTGAAGTCGTGCGCGAAAGGAGACGGGGTGCCTCTCTCGGCCCGGGTGTCCTGGACGACGTGCGTAGCCTGCGATGGCGGGCCGACGTAGAGGTAGAGGTTGCCGCGCTCTTCCATCTCCGGCTTTGTCGTCTCGAGCGAAGAAGAAGAAGAGCGGATGGTGTCTGGCTTGTTGTGGTCCTTGATCTTGCGCCTCAGCATCGGTGCCTCGACCTCGTGAGAGTGATGGTAAGCTGCGGAAAGAGCAAGCTCCCTCTCGCGCAGCAGACGCTTGGTCTCCGTCAACTCGGCGTTGAGGCCTTCGGGATCATCTATCGGGTTGTTGCCCGCAGCACGCGCCAGCTCCCTCCCCCTGATTAGCCGCTTCTGTTCCTTTAATTCGATCAAGGAGGCCTTGTCCTCCGCCGACGGCTTTGGACAGATGACTGCGCGTTTGTTGTCCGCCATACCGATCGATGTGCCTCCATCCAAGCCTACGTTTTCCACCGTGCTGCTGATCTCGCGGAACAAGAATGCACTGTCCGTGACCTCGAGCGTATAAGAAGATGGGGCGTCCAAAAATTCGGAATCTTGCAAACATCATTGCCGCGATGGGACGCATGCGGACGTTGTCCTTCTCGTGCTTGCCGGAATCGCTGCTCTTCTCGCCTTTGAGCATCGGGAAGTTTGATTCGTAGAAACCCGGTTGCGTACGCGTCTCCTTGCCTTTGTACACCGGAAAATTCGATTCGAACAAGCCTGGGCGAGTATACGTCTCGTCGTCACCTTCCGCCCCAGTCGAAGAGACGTCGGCGATCTTCTCCAACTCCTCGAGCGTCTCCCGCAGCGTGTTGATCTTCTTGTACGCGCGGCCCAGCTCATACCGCATCTTCTCCTTCTCATCCTCCGGCTTGTAGACTCTCTTCTCCATTACGAAGATGGTGTGCATCTGGTTCTCGTTCGTCTTGAACAAGCCTGCCATGTCCTCCTGCGTCACACTGGCGCCGATGTTTTCGAGGGCGAGACCTGACACCGGGTCGAATTTTACCGCCGTCTTCTCCTCCTGCTTCTTGACCTCGATCTCGCGCTTCACCAGGACCTCCTCGCGCGCGTCCAGCTCTTTCGCCTCCTTCTTCATCTTCTCGTTAATATCATCGATGCTGACGTGGGTGTAGCCGGGTGTGTCCTCGTTGTCTGCGGAGACACTGGCAGAGGACGTGCCATTGACTGTGCCGATTCTCGTTGGCCTGCGCGTAGTCATGTGAAGCGGGGTTGACGGGTCAAATCGACCTGGTCTGCCACGGGTCTTCTTGTCTCTGGCACTCGGCAACATCGATTCGTGGAGATTGTTGGCGTGTGGTGTAGTGTGGGTGTGGGTAGCGCGAAGCTCGGAGAGCTTAGAGGGAGCACGCTCGTAATTGGCATCAATGGCGGAAAGATCGTTCACGTTCCTAGACATGATGACGATCTGCTGCCGATGCGGTGTGTAGTTTGCGAAAGACGGTCGTGGCAGTTCAGGTAGCACCCAGGTAATCTTGTCCTCGACCGTTCTTTTTTCGAAAGTTGATGGATTTCGCGGAAGATGCAAGCTTGAGTCTTCCCTTGAAGCTTTGATGTCGAACGATACGCGTCCGAAAGGTTAGCTGTGTCTCGTGTGGATGTTTTCCGCCGAGCTACAGCAGTTTTGACGCGTTGGCGCGCGATTATGATGTGAACGGGCGAGTTTCGCGCGTGTGAATGGACGTGGGCGCCTTATTGTAGAAGGATGCATTGAACCCCCTCATGTTTGATAGGTCGGTAGACTTGAACGGGGATCATGTGGCACCTTACCATTTGGCAGTCTGCCTACGTTTTCCTCAGTGATCATCATAATTCGCGGCGTCTCTCTACGAGGAAGTTCGAGGACGTTTCTTCCTTAAGCTCGGTTCCTAGAGCTCGCTCGATCTGGCTGGGGCCTTTCGTTCCCTTGCTTGCGGAATCGTTGAGGCTTACGAGGTTAGCATGGTTTTACAATCCATTGTCCTTCACTGCACAGCGTGTCCGGCATCTGTCCTATTCACATTCGCAAGCTCCGAAACGTGACTTTGTTTTCCTGCCGTTCTGCTCTTGGAAAACCTACGTCGCCATCAAGCAAGGGAACCGACGAAGAGCCAGTATGCTCGTGGCGATCCGTATCTTCCCAAAACGCCATGGCTGCGATCTAAGACCGCAACCTCATCGAGCTCCGGCTGTTGGTATATGGTTGCAGGCGTAAAACGCAAGCCGAAGGTGGGACTTAGGGACGAGTTGCGGGCGATCGGAGAAGGACAAGTGATTCGCGAACAGTCAGGATAAGGCATCGAGCTCAATTTCGTGAGAAAACGATTCCATTACATTGAGAAATGAAAGACGGTATGATAATGCATGTCCGGCCCTTTAACGCCCACGCCCATAGGCTCCAAGACGTGGGTACGTGGAGACCCATTTCATTCTAGAAGAGATCTTGGTCACCATCGAACAACGGAACTGACGATAAGCCAGTATGCTCGTGATGCGTTATGTCCTTGCTGTCTTTTCATGTTCACTCTAGGGCTACAGACCGACACTGCACCCTTCTCGAGCGTAATGGTGTGTCCGAGGAAGGAAGCAAGAGAATGGAGAGAATTGTGAAGAGTTTATATATTAGCGCTAGCGCCGGACCTAGCCGCCAAAAAGTTCAGCCTTGAAGACCGTCACTTAAAGTAAACATAGATTCGACCAAGTTCTCGTTAGCATCTCCAGCGTCTGAAGCCCCCGCTATCTTAGATTCGCACGCAATCGAGTCCATCCAGCTGCTTCTCGAACGGTACAAGCTCCGACCGTGGCTTCTCCACTGTGCTTTTTGTTGCTGAAAGTCTATGAGGGCGTGGAGCATTGCCATTGGCTCCGGAAGCTCGGTTCCACGCTGGTGGTCGATCGTCGCAAGGGCTTGTGAGCTTCCAGTGAGGCAGGAGCGACGCATCCAGAGTGAAAGCTCTCACATCACCCACTGCAGCTCATTTAACCTGAAAACAACAGCGGCATGAAAAAGCCAACATCACTCGAACATCACCACCATACACGCCATCATCTACCTACCCCTCGCCATCTTGGCCCACTACATGACGCACCGCATCGTGGTCGCCAACTACCAGCGACACGTCGAAGCAGACGCGCCTGCCTGGCGCATCTACACCGGCCTGGCGTTTGTGATGGGCACAAGCGCCGTCTTCTTCGTGTTGAAGATCGCGCTACTGATCATCTTCGTCGACCTTCCACTATGAAGGCAGAAAGCGGGCGGCTTGCGGCAGAGGTCAGTATTTCCAGCTTCTAACTTCACTCCTCACCGTCACCGACTTTGCCATTGGGAGAGCGCTGATTGCAAACACAGCAGGCCGCAGAATCACTCAGCATAAACGGAGCTTGCGCCGGCGACTATCCAAGACACTCCACTGCCCGAAAGGCCGGTGAAGGTGGCCCTGGGCCACGAAGTGCCTGCTCTGCGGAGCGCTCCGGCTCAGAATACATGGGTGCCACGAGCCAGCAGCAGTTTGATGTTGTGCTGTCTTGGGGAGGAGATGGGAAATCATTTTGCGTTCAAGGTAATTACTGTCAACTGCATGCGTCACCGACACCGACTAGCCACTCGAAAAGTCAGCCTTGCGGATACATCGCACGGCCGGGCCACTCAACATGGACGGACATCGCTTGCGAGGCCGACCGAGAGCGAACGCGACGCCCCGGCAGATGACCAGGAGCAATCATGTACCGCAAAGCACCCTCTCTGTGGAGCGCTTCTGCTCTCAGTACGTGGGTGCCACGAGCAGACAACCCATCTCGCGGCGAGGTAAGCACTGCCAACGTCGCACATCACCTTTACTAAGGCTCCGCCGACGAAGCTAGCTTTGCATAGCCACAAGGAAGTGTATCTGTTAGACTTCGGCGTTTGGGTTAGACTTAAGCAAGAGATCTGGCAACACCAACTCCGACGCGGCCGACCAGAGCGGTTCATACGCGAGTATAACGTTTGGGTTAGGCTTAAGCAAGTAATATGGCAACACCAGCTCGTACATAGCTTTATCAAATGGCAAAACGGCGTGTACGTACTACGTGAGCCAAGCTCCACACAAAGATGTGGGAACACCATGACCCACGCAGCTCTACTGATTAGCAAAGCGCCAGATGTTCCAGCTAGGCTTCAACGAAGAGCACGGAAACTCCAACTCCTGCGCAGCCGTACGAAAGCGGCACGTACGCGAGGCAGGCTCGAGATGCTCCAGCAACAGAGCTGGCGACACCGACTCCTACCCAACCTCTTCAAAGCGGTCCATACGCGAGCCAGGCGCAACAGTCATAGTGCTTGGTAACCACAAGTGTGGCAGCACCGACTCATACGCAGCTTTACCTACGGAGCACGCGCGTAAGCCAGGCTCAATGTGCCTCTAGCCTATGAGTAAGGTAGGATCAATTCCTACGTAGCCCTACCAAAGCGGCACGTATGCGAGTCAGGCTCAATGTGCTTCTGGACCATGAGTATAGGGTTATATGCTTCCACGCAATCTTACTGAAGCTGCGCGTACGCAAGCCAGGCTCAGGGTGCTTCTGCGTCACGTAGTGCCTATTTTGCGAAGGCCGCCGGTTCTCGTTACGAGGACACAATGAGCGACGAACGGTCCGTGAAGGCGTCCACATGAGAGCGGCCTAAAGCAAGTCCTGATCTACAACAGACTGACCTTGACACCCACAATAGGTACTATGCGGTTGAGGATGTCCAGCCACCTTACAATGAGGTGACAATAGCCTGAGGGCGAACAGCAGGACAAGGCACAAGTAAACGAGTCATACTGGCGACGTACGCCTTCCCGGCATAGCTCTGTTCGCCTCTGTATCACGTTACGAATAATCGCCGGAACTCATAGTATCCTGCAACTTCCTCATCTTCCCGCAAGACTCCCATCATGGTGACCACCTGCAGTCTTCTGCCATCTCCAGCTTTGATTTCGTTTCGAAGCATCGGCGGCTGCCTCTATCGCTCAACCGATCTCCGTCGCTTCCGGGCAAGACTAACAACACCGGCAGCCAGTCTTGTGTCGTCAACCGGGATGTGTGCGACCCGCCAAATTGCGAATGGCAAATTGCTGCCACGCCGGTCAAGCGATGTTGAAACAAAGCCCATATCGCAATGTAATTCACCACATCCTTAGGTCAAGGCCGGACCAACGTCCAGTGTCGTATTGAAAGGCGGTTTCGACAATACGATGACTCTCCATACAGCACTTGAGAGCACTTGCCCTGTTCTTTCTACGCCGCCAACGACGCACCCTAGCTTCGGCCGCTGCCAGGATCCAGCACTGTTGCCCACATAGAACAACTTCAAGCCGATGTATAGCAGCTCGCTATCAACAGCCCCAAGCCAGCGGCAGATGCAAGCGAGATCTTGCTTCTACGCCCCGGGAGCCCGGAAAGCACGAAAGGTACGTATATGCTGCGCCAATGGAGTCAGCTAGCAAGACTCACAGAAACTGATCGGTCAGGCCACCACAGCAATATCTTTTGAGCCATCTACCTGGCTAGAAGATCTCTTGGATCCCAGCATTGCCTCCAAAGCAGTACATAACTGCCAAATGGCTCCACCTACCAAGCTAGTCAGCCAAAACAGGAGTGATGGAACACCCAGATACTAGAGTGTCATGTGATCGGTGTCTCAGCTATACACAATGCATTGACATAAGGATCGGAGGCAATGGCAGGATAACCTCAGTCAAGATGTGAGTAGTGTAGCAACAGCAGCGAAGATACGTCTATCAGAAATACTCATTTTCCCGAAGCCATCTTCGCTCGTACTCCGTTCAAGCTGGAACACTATAGCAATCCCTTTCTCCCGACACCATTTTCGATTGATACAAAGCTAGGTTTATGCCGCAGGCTCATCTCTATCCTCACGCAGCTCAATATCGTCATGTCATCATCCAGCCGATCATCCGATGTTTAATACACTTCCACCTCCGTAGGCGCCCTCGCGCGCGGAAGCCTCCTTCCATCGCCGACCTCCTGCATGAAGAATTGCACCTCCTGCGCATCAACGCCATGCTCCACCATCTTCGTCTCTACCCAAACTTTGACGTCGCTTTCCCATGTCCGTCCTGACCTCTTACTGCCCTCCAACTCCACTACCAGCCTATCCATCTTATCGAAGCCGAGAGCCTTGAACTGGCACAGCGAGTACAGCCAATCCACGCAGGCATCCGTGTAGGTGAATTCATCGTCCAATTGACTACCTGGTACCGGGAAGACGAAATGCAGGCTACGCATACGCGGGCGCACCTCGTTACCTGGAAGCTCCATGCAGTAGTCGTGGATGTGGCGACAAACAGTATCCTCGGAGGATGTGCCGTAATGGATGACATTGCTCCGAATCATTGCATGGTTGTTGAGGATCCGGTATTTAGGCTCGCTAACAAGGCGGACCGTCGTGTTGGCGATGATGTGCGATCTCAGTTCCTCGTTCATCTGTTTGCAGGCGAGTTGTGGTCTGCGCAGCAATGACCGACCTGTGTGGAGAGTCTTGATCTGAAGAGAGACGAGGTCGCCACGAACATTACGGAGATCCCTCGTTGCTTCGTCCCATATCAGGTTACGGAGCTTCGGCGGCAGGGTGAGCAGGGTGATTGTCTTGTTGTGCTCGGCGGCAGCCGTCGCTATGGCCCTGTTGCGCGCCTTTCTTCTCGCCCGGACTCGGTCCTTGCTGGTCACAGCGCTCGGCAGACAGAAGATATTCATTGCTCGACTGTGGACCTCGAAGGATACCTTCCTGTTCTTTCGTCGTGTAGAAAGAAGAATGGTGCTAAGCAGTGCTGGAAAGAAGAGGTCGATGTCACCCGGACCCGGATGCTCGGAGATGCACGGACGTCGCACGTGTCAACAATTGGCGTTTGTGACGAGCTTCACCTACGCGGTCACGTTACACAAAGGCATCGAGACTGGCCATCAAACAGTTACGTGGCTTGTGAATTGTGTGAATGTCGTCCTGAGGCTGCCTCCAGTCGTCGAAATCGCGAGCGCCTTTGCCGAAACACCAGAAAAAAAGACCGCCTTCCTCCTCTTCCCACCGAGTCCCGCTGACCTCGAGAAACTCGCATCACCGAGCTCTCGAGAACAGTTGCTGCGTGGGGTCCAGATCAGGGACGGTGCCGCGCATAACTTGAAGCTGCAGCAGGCCCGACAAATTGGTCATCAGCAAGACTAAGCATCGCTTCTACACTCGGATCCTAGGAATGAGGCAGAAAACCCGTCGTGTACATCACACCCAACTTCTAGTCCATATCGCGTACCATACTGACCCTCGCTTGAGTATCTCGCAGCCAGGGTCCGTCAATCAGAGCCGACCTTCCATCTCTGCCACAACCTGCAAACGCATCACCTGGCAAGTGCCAATCCCCACACGCGCTCTTTCCTCCTCTCACATCACTCCTTCGCATCCACTGCTCTCATAGTGGACGACGGAAACTGCTCTAGCTCAACTTCACCATACTGAGAGTGGCGAGCTCCGGTCCAAGATAGACGTACGTCCTTCCTCGTGCTTGATGCCATGTAGCGGAGCGGTTCAGGGCTGCCTTAAACATAGTCCCTTCAGCCGCGGCCAGTAAGCCTATCTGCAGTGCTTACACTCATCGCTGTTGGTTGGTCAGAAGATCTGGTCTACATCCCATTCGTAGCACGGAGGCGATCGAAGCCTCGAGCACTTTTTCGGGCTCACTCCGTGTGTGACTACCAGATACGTCAGCTGCGCCATGCTGAGTTAAGCTACACCGTATCAGAGATTGAAGTTTGTATTTACGTGTGTTTCATGCCTCAAAGCGGAGCGGCTCAGGGCAACAAATCCAACCTTTTCCTCTTACCGCGACCAGCTACCTCATCTGCAGTCAGTGCTGGAACTTTTCCACTGCAAGTCGGCGAGAAGATCTGGTCCACATCCCAGAGCGCACTTGAAGATCTAGAGAGCCTTGACGCTTTCCTCGTATCTGCTCATCATCGGATCACAAGATGCGCAATCAGCTCGATCTTTTCATGGCGAGCTTAGCTGCTGAGTGTCCAAGATCGAAGTACGCGTTACCTGTCAGCTGCCCTAGAGCGGAGCGGAAAGCGTAGTGACCTGTCTGCTGTCCTCTGGCGCGGTTAGTAAGCCGATCTCCAGTACTGCTTCCCGTTGCTGCAGGCCGGTTAGAAGATCTGACGTACATTGCTATGGAAAAATGGCTTATTGTCAGGTTGCCGACCTTTAAGGGCAATGTGCCACGCGGTGAAGGGTTCTACCCAGTATTTGCTTGCCATTCTAGCGCCATAGGGTACAGTATCAGACTTCAGCTATCAAGCATTCTCCTTTCTCTCTTGTTCCATAACATAGCCAAGCCCATCGCTGTATAAAAGCAGGGGATGCCCGCCTCGAGATAGTACTCATAAAGCTAGTCACGGTGCGAGGTTTACCAAGGACTATGAACAACATTCGGAGACTTCCACTGCCAAATGAGTTGACGAGCTTCAATAGTAGCCACTGCCATAGCGAGTCGTTCAAATCGCGCCTAATATCTCGAAGGCCATCTCATAGTTATGGAGCAGCCGCTTCAAGCACAATGGCTGCACCGCTAAGGCTTCAATGCCATCTAGACGATATATGTCACGTCTCCCAGCCAAGTCATTCCAACGAGCCTCCACGCCTCACGTAGCAGACCACCTCTTCCAGAAATCTCTACGCGACTCTCTAGGCACGTTAAAGAGTTTACGCACAACATCCCAGTCCAAGCCATGCTCCAAAGCGAGGTGATACAGCTGCAGACATATGCCGTGCTTCGCCTGCTGCAGAGTCTCCCTCTTCACCTCAGCATGCATATCGTCTTGCTGAGGCGTGAATGTACTCGAACCCAGTGCACCAATCCGGCCTTGGAGGCAGACTCCGACCACAGCGTAGTCGATGATGGTGACTGAGGACCTCCTCACAAAGAAGGGAAAGTCGATCAGGAACGTTGCGGGATGTGGGGAGCGGAATGTACGTCTTAGAGAGCGGTTGAGCGTTTTCGTCACGCTTCCACTCCATCACAAAGAGTTCCAAAGTCACTCTTTCCCAGAATAGCTGCGTCGTCTCTTCGCGTGTCTGGCGGCAAGCTCTCTGCAGGCCAAAAAAGCCTGAACAAGACTTTCTACTGCGCTTCGTGTCCCCAGGACGCTGTTGTCAACGGTGCTGACTTCCAAGGTATGAGCGCCGATGGACATTCGATTGTTCGTGAAAGCGTGGCAATATATGATCTCGCGCAACTCGCTGGGAAGCTTACCGAGTCTGGTATACATGCAGGATGAATCTGCGGCTTCAAAGACGGCTCGCTCTGACTCCTGCGAGGTTGTAGCGGTCGAGTCAGCCTCTGTTGAGTTGACGGTCGCTAAGTTTCAGAGCGCTTCCTGGCGACATGGTGCACTTGCTTTCTTCGAGCTATACCGACTGAGACCGCCGGAGACTGCGGGCGTTGTTGTCATACAACACTTTTGAGGGGCGAAACACGAGTGAAGGAGCGAAGCAGCACCTCTCTAGTTGACTGTGTTGGTAACGTGCAATACACAAATTGAACTAAAGATATTTCGGACTCGATAGAGAGGTAATGGAAACGTGTCACCAGTCGGAAGCAGGCGTCACGGGCACTTGTTGCATTCACTACACATTGACCGATCATCCTGCATGCGTGAGACACCACGGGTACCGGACATTCGCCGGCGTTGTTGTACTTCGTTGAAGCCTGTGCATAAGTCGTTTGACCGTTCGATGAACAACGACTTCTGTACTTCGCCTCCAGGACATCTGGGCTTCTATTATTCCTCCATCTAGCATCAGAGCGGCGAGAGTACCCAATCTCATCATACAGACACGCACTCCCACCCTCATGTCTCGCTGCGGCATTAAGTCATGCCGCTGGATGATGCAGTACAGCATCACGGAGTGCGAGCCGCTGATCATTGGGCAGAACTTAGAATGGCGAGTGGCTGCAGCGAGAGGTTATGAGACCAGCGGGATTGTCTCGAGGGCTCGTGGCCGGTTGGTTGACGCCGTTGCTGCGGTCCATTAGTCAATGCTGGAAATTGGGGGGTATTGCAGAAACCTACCAACATCGTGGGTCTGGAACGTCTGGAACGATTTACTATAGCTTTGTACTCTGCTACTCACTGCGGTTCCTAAATACTCTTCTGCCGAGGCGGGCTCTACTAGTCTTGCAGACCCTTTTTGTAATTTTCAGTGTCAGACGTAACAGTGCGTTGACCGACTGTACCACTGGTCGGCATCAATGGCGTGAATGTGATACATCACAAATTGAGAGAGCTGAAGGCACGAGTCTGAGGCTACAACTAGTCGGATCGTTAACAATGTCCTGCACTTCATCGTCATCGACCTCGACCTCTATCGGAAACACCGTCTTGCAGTCAGTATAACATCACTTTTTGATACGTTCGCACGCTATCGAAGGTCTCATGTCCTTTGCTTCTGGGCATCCGGACTACGCATACTGTGATGTCAGAAGTGACAAGCTGTCCTGAGCTTGATCTCCATTCTTCACCACGTCCCAGATGGCTTCCCTCGTTCGACCTGTCATTCCTCGCTGCTGTTGACGAACATTGTAGCCAGCTCCGTTTACCACCTCATCTCAACCACCATCTGATCCATCATATCCAAAATTTTAGCCATCGTGTTTATAATGGCCACGGCACTTGTATCATCTTCAAAGTACTCAAAGCCCGATCCATCTTGCGCATGAGCGTACAGCATAACCATCATACTAGCCTTCTGTGACTGCTAGCACGGCTGCGAACCGTCCAGCAAGCGGCTTCGTGATAAGCTCTTGCCCTGGGCTGAGGAGGTCTCTTGGAGAGTGTAGAAATCGAAGGTTAGGTCGAGGCATCCGCTGATAGCAAAGTCGCTGTCGCGGTCGTTCAGATACTCGACGAATGTCATGTGACAAGCACCCAGCCTCCGTGTTTTGACACGATGGTGATTGACTTATCTTTACCATCGGGATCGGGGTAAGCGGACAGAAGCCTCTGGAATAGCGAGTTGATGTGCACCTTGTCTTGTATAGCTGTGGTATCCTCTGATGAAGTTGCAGAGCGGAAAACGCCCTGTAGACGCTTTGAGCCGTCCATCTTGAGCTTGAACTCGGCGCAGACGCGGATGCAGTCGACCAATTGTTGGATGTTGAGTAGACGTGCGATAGATTCGAAGAGCTCCAACATACCGAAGGCTTCAAGAGCTGCTGTGGGTGAGCGTGGCATTGGCGTTGGTATCGTTGTCCAGAAGAATGTCTTTCTCGAAGCACGTCTGTCAAGAGCTCCCCCGGCGCTGTAGATGTCGAGTCGCGGCTAGACAGATGAAGCGTACGAAGTTTGGAAGAGCTGATACGAGCTACGAAACCGGGTGAGGCTGCCCTTGGAATTGCCTTCCAGCTCTCTAAGGAACAGGAACGCGTGCTCCGATTGACAGTCTGGGAAGATTTTGGAAACTGATATAGGAGGTGAGCGCTCATGACAGCAGTAGCAGGGCAAGGTACGCAAGGGGGCCTACGGAGGTTGCCTGCGTGCACAATGCTCCAGAAGAAGGATGATAAGTGGTACGTTTCAGAGAGCGAGGTTCAAAACCCGAATATGTGATACGCTGGCGCCGATCAACTGCTAGAAGCTGCCGTGCGGGAGGGTTACCTATGGCTGCTGGACCCGAGCTGGTCGCTTGCGTGACGGCGAAGTGTTCGCATCGTCAACGGTGGTCCCGCGAATCTTTTCGTTCGTGGCTTGAAGGTTACTGCCATATGTACCTAGCGGCTTTCAAAACCTCGCATGCGCTTTGAGGCGCTAAAGCTCACCTCCGAAGCAACAGTAGGTCAGTCGTGCATAGCAGCTACCAAGTTCTAGCTGTGGGAGGGTACACTATACATTCGTTGGAGATGAAGACATTTCAAGCGCTCGAACTCCACCATTCCAGTGCCAACTCTCCCGATGTTAAGAGCTGTCATCTGGTCCAAGCCAAGTTCCTCACATCGTGTCCTGCATACTTCATTACTTTCCCGATTGTTAATCCGCGAGAGACTCCATTTGCCTTCACAACGCCCTCCCTACACAAGCTGCTCCACCGCCATTCCGTCCAACGCGCCCAGAATATCACCCAGAGTGCTTGCTGGATGGCGCGTGAACGTCTCGTTGTATCTCCCCTTGCGTCGCTCCGTCTTGTCTGTGACCAACACCTTGACGTCCACCCCCAGCGGAGGACCGGGCTGGCAGATGCGCTGCCTATCTAGCAGCTTCCCGCGCGGGAGAATGATGCATGGGCCGTTGATGACAGCGAATTTTGAGAGCTCGACGTGAGCTACGCCGAAGCCGTAGAAATGCCAGAAATTGTTCTTGTCCCATGAGGAGATGACGTACGGTCTTGGCTTGAGACAGATGATGGGCAGCAAGCTGGCTATCACCCCCTCCAGACAGTTCGTGGCTCGATAGAGAGTTTTGGCTGGCACCAGATAGTTGGTAAGTAGTGGATTGATTGTCATCGTTCCTTGCGGTTCCTGGTAGAAGAGACGAGCTTGAAGCTTCAGCGAGTTGTAGATGATGTCGTGGAACCTGTGCGAGACATGCATGCAGCGAATGAGATCGAAGAGTGAGAGGTTGTGGAGGATGAGCTCGAGGAGCTCGGCGATGTCGAAGCACCGTTTGGCAGACTCTTAGCCGTTGCTATCGTTCTCATCCACTTCACAGCGCTTGTGGCCTACGAGCGCTATATCATCAAGGCTAAGGGGCAGTGGACATGGAGGCAAGGCTGAGGACCAATGTTAATCAAGCGTTTCCAAAACCTCGACATTCTCTTGGCTGGAGGACAGAGGATACGAATCAATGCGATGCCTATGTCGCCTGCGCCTAGACTTGGGAGTGTGTCCGTTCCAGTCAGAAAGGTGGAGCCTTGAAGTTCTTGATCATCACTAATGGTCAACACGTCTTGTCCATACGTTACGACGCTCGGAAGGCTCTATTACGTTTTATTTCCAAACCCCACGGCTGTAGTGAACGACAGTTACGACGTTACGCAAAGCTCTTCCTACCGCAATCCATGTCTGCAGAAGGCCTCTTGTTGATTGAAGTCCACAACGGTACAGTACTACACATCTTACCCTAGAGTCTGCCGGTCCCATGGAGAATGTGCGAATACACCATAAGCACGGCTTTGCTAGACTTTGACAGGGCACAATGAGACAATGCATAACAAAGCCTCTGTCGGCTCTTTTGCCATCGCAGCTATCTTTGTTCGAGCCCACGTGGTAGTGCATATGAACATCCATGAACCTCCTCTGGGTGGTCGAAATCCCGGTACCAGTGATCGACATCTAAGTTTTACTCAAAAACGTTCTTTGCAGGTCAGAGAAAGCGTCGTAAAGTAGAGTCCGCCCAAGTTTCCAAGATGCACATCTCAACACCATCTATGCATCAGACGAGAGAGTCTAGATTCGGATCTCCGCCAGAGATGACGACTGTGGAGTTGCGTGCAGGTACGTTCTTCAGCTTCGACAACTTTGGCAATTTACTCACTGGGCCTCCATCAGGTGATCCCGCTGACCGTGGCCAGCGCCTCGACGCCGTAGCAGCTCCTACTGAGAGCCTCGAGCTGTCCGCAGCGGATATCTACGCGCTCCATGAGGTTGTTGACATCAGTTTTCGAGACGCAGAAGAGAGCCTAAGGGCTTATGGGACGGCTCGGCAGCCCAGTGGCTTTGATGGAAGAAATAGTGTCACCAGCAATACTGACGGCGGTCAAGATTCATTGCACGACTTCGATGATGCTGATAGTGCCGATGGAGAAGTCGAAGAAGCTCCGCTCATGTGGCTTTCTATCGATGAGCTTGATAGCGACAGCGAGGACGAGTCCGAACTCGGGCAATGCCGAACAGTCTCGCAAGAGGCCCTACAGAGACGAGAAGACGTACTCCAAGCACTCTTCGCTACGGCAAGTTTCGAAGCAGAGCTCCGCGGACGTGCACGACTAATACATGAACTTTCCACCATACCGTGTTATGGAGAAGAACCATCGAGACGTGCGCAATATGAAGGTGAGCTGTCAAGACGTGCGTAAATGCTTGAGGCCATCTTCGCTGTTATGGCCGCAAACTTGCCAGACGGCGGCGGTAAGATGAAGATGGCCACGAGGCTGAGGAAGTTTCCTACGACGAGGTCGAGGATACCATGATCAGTATTGGGAAAGATTCACGCGTGGCGAGCGCTGCGCTTGCGCGAACGTTCATAGCGGCTCGAAGAGCTGGGAGGGTCCTAGGGTACCGTCCGGTCAGTTTGCGATAGGGGATTCGATGTCAGTGCACGGTTGTGTGTTTAGATATACATAACATGGTGAATGGAAAACCGTACAGCACAGATTGTTATCACGGCGACCAACGAGTTCATCCAGTGCATCCTTGCTACTCTCCAATCTCATCTCAATCACTCTGTGCTAGCTCGCCTACTTGATTCCTTGTCTTGATTCCAACCTCCCAGATGAGCAAAAATCCGGGCGCTAAAGACTTTGTAGTAGTGCCACGCAGAAAAGTTCTCCCAGGAGTTCAGCTCTGCTCCAAGAACTCATTCCATTGAAGTAAGACAGGCCTTGTTCTGGGAATTGCAGCCTCCCATCCTACTGGCTGCTAGCGGTCAGAGCCTGGTTATGACTTTTTGTCCAGCTAAATATCAGTACCTGTCTACGTCTGTATGTATTCATTCAATTCAAATTGGGTAGTCTGATTAGCGTCCACCACATCAGCTCTTATCCGCCTGTCTAGACGCCATTAGCTGCGGCTCACTACTGCTGCTTGGCCTGCTGTTAAAGCGTGTATGCACGTCCAAACAATGCCGTGGAGTAGGCTACTTTGCCGAAGAGATCGGAGACAATGCGCCACAAAGGCATTGTTTAACACGATGGGGGCAAGCTTTCCTTGTCCGAGATCGTGATCCGGAAACACAAATATTGTCCTACTTCTCAGACAGCTGCAATCTCTGACACCGCAAGCTCTCCAGTCGTACTCAACACTGCTCTCTGCAGGTCCGGGATCATCGTAGAGTAAGACATAGGCCCATCCACATACTCACACAGCTACGCAAATTCGCCCCAGTATCAAGTATGTCGGATTTGACCTCGGTACCGTACGTACGAACCGTCCGTTTCGCCGGTGTAGGCACAACGCCTCAAACATCTCCGACCCATCTACCGGTGACTCCAGTGCAATCGCCAAGGTTTCGACTATCTTTAATCGAGCCGTCGTCGCTAGCATCTTTCTCTCCAACAATACCAGAAGGACTAGCGTCCACGCCACCTGACCCGTTGGATAGGCTGCAGCCCCATTATCCCCTCTCAGTCAACCCACAGCCGACTTCCTCCAAGTGCCTTCCAGCGTCGCTCAAAGAACTGCGGCAGAGCCAACATCGCGCGGGGAAGCGTCAAGCCCTCCAGCCGACCCTCGATACCATCCATCCAACTTTCCATACCCTTTCAGCGGTCCTCGCGCAGGCACAGCTGAATTAGCATTGCGATCAGATCCCCCAAGTCCTCCAAGCCGAGCCACCGGTCTCTTCACCGGGAGTCCTCCGGCCGATGAGCCACGTAGTGTCTTTGGCAGCCACGAGCCCCGTGAGTTCGAGATCAATACACAAGGCCTCTTTGGCAGCAGCCTCTTCGGTGGGTTCACTTTAAGTCCAACAGTCGGCTACGTGACCCACATCGTCCATCCGACCAGCATAAGTGGACCGATGTAGACCTTGACTCACTGCGCCGTGATCGCTATGAGGCTGAGCAGGTACGTCATCTCTACAACGCCTCGAACGGTGTCAATATGAGCGGCAATGATGATGACCCAGCTGACCCTTACCAAGTTTCAGACGCCGCAGAAGGCATCGCTGAGAGCGACGAGGTGTATCGATAAGAGGAAGCCGAAAGCTTCCTGTCGGTCAAGGACATCTATGCGATGCACGAGGAGATGGAGACCAGCTTCCCTGACGAGGCCGAGTGTCTTCGAGCACTTGGTACAGTCTCGCCTTCGTACGGCTTTGATGATGCTGATAGTGCTGACGGAAATAGCGATGATGCACTCAGATTTTCCATCTTCGACGACAACGACGACGAGATGGAGGATCAGCAAGAGTAAACCTGCTTTGGAGGGGAGCTAGAAAGGCGTGAGCAGGTGCTTGCAGCGATAGTCGGTGAGAGGGCATCTTCCATGTCTGCAGAGAAAGCACAACAGCTCTTTTAGTACGTGGAGAGTATCGTGGAAGGAGTTGCAAGCCACCCACTCGCTCGAGGAGGTGCGCCTGCGCCGCTTCCGCTACCGGCCAGGCTTAGTGGGCTATTTGATGAACATCGGTAACATGGAGCAATCGTTTGTGTTCAAGACCGTCTGTCATTTCTGGCGCCAAGGTGCGGAAGACTTGGGATGATATCTGCAGACGTACTAGATAAATCAAGAAACCACTGTGCTCTTGTCAATCTCGTGCTCCCTTCTTGATCCGAAGTCTCCATCGCCGCAGCGCCAGCACCACAACATCGTAATCTGGGCGCTGGCATCCTTTATTCAAGTGTAGTCGGTGATCTTCGAATGCCGAGAACTTGCGCCGCCTCCCGATACTCACTCTCCACTTCGGCGCCCCTCATATTGTCACGGCTATATCGCTCCTTACGTCCCACAGCAGCGAGATAACGTCCGTGCTCGGGGTCTCGGTACAGATCCCCACTTTTGTCCCTATATCGGTAGGAAGACATATCCTACCTAGTATCATTACGCTCGAGACAACTATCTGCCGTCGTTCCAAGTGAAGACTGCGAAGTGCGTGAACGCAGGTCTCGATGAGCGGTTGACCATTCGCGTAGGAATAGTAACCATATCGATCTAGCATAACGAACTCCGGCCAACGATCCACAACGATACAGAGCGTGCGTAAGTTGGGGTACTGATCGTCAAGTCGCCAAGCAATTTGCGAAGCCTTCGCTCGAGAAAGCAGAACCAGGCCTGCCAGGGTTCAAATCCCGTTCGTTGCAGATCGACAGTAGTAGGATATTGGTATACTTGCGGTAAGCCCGATCGAAGCTGAAGTCGATGGGATGGTCCTGAAAGCCGGGAACCGGAGTGTTGAGGATAAGGTAGTCCGGTACTAGATTGATGGTCTCGGGAATGCGCTTTTCTCAGAGGAATGTCTTTCCAGCTTCTATACGGAGATGCTCCTTGTCGTACTGAGGTCCCATAGCGGTTTTCGTCGCACTCTCATCATCGGCCGCATATCTGGAGTAGCTTGGCACGTAGTTGGGATACCGCAAGCCAAGCCGAGCGAGTATGACCTCTATACAAATATGTATCTGTATCTTATACAGGAACCAGGCCAGTGGTCTGTTGTACCAGCGAGCGACCCGCTGGAGCTCTTCAAGTCTTGCATCTGTATCATGTTCGCGAAGCTTGACTCTGGGTATGGGGTTATCCGCACTGCGTTGTACTTCACGCTTGCCTCTGGAAGGCATGACGTGCCCCGGAGTGTCTGAGTTAGAAGGGCTTTGTAGAACACTTCGGTGACCGCTTAAGACCTGTGCAGCCTGCCTACGTAGTGGTAGTAACTTCGCTACAGTGCACAGGACCGCAGCAGTACCCGCATCGCTCAACTCATGTGTATTCGCACCATGCCGCAACGTCAGCACGTCGAATCCTCTACACAAACGTTAACCTGGCGTCGAATGTTACATCCAGTAACTCTATCCACGCCCTTT
>Ga0058704_10000566_pt1 | contig 18862 bp, 12 predicted proteins | sample AgamicMgSfe_FD_71363 | JGI IMG/M metagenome (GOLD analysis project Ga0058704, IMG submission 71363) | Agave microbial communities from Guanajuato, Mexico - Mg.Sf.e | ecosystem: Host-associated > Plants > Phyllosphere > Phylloplane/Leaf | place: Guanajuato, Mexico | collected 2012-05-30
GGACGTGCCTGTGCTGGACGTGCCTGTGCTGGACGTGCCTGTGCTGGACGTGCCTGTGCTGGACGTGCCTGTGCTGGACGTGCCTGTGCTGGACGTGCCTGTGCTGGACGTGCCCGTGATCGGCGTGCCCGTGCTGGACGTGCCTGACGTACTTGACGTGCCAGTGGTGGATGTGCCGGTGGTAGACGTGCCGGTGGTCGGCGTGCCCGTGCTAGACGTGCCGAGCGTGCTGAGTGTGGTAGCCGTACCCGACGTGCTCGCTGTATCCGCGGTAACCTGTCGCTTCGCCGCAGCAGCCACCGAAGCCGCCGAGCTCGCCGGGGTTACGGAAGCAGTAGCCGTCGGGCTCGAGGCACGAGTGGAAGCACCAGTAGATGCTGCGCATGTCGTGACGGTGGTGGTACTATCCTCTGTCAATTGATGCTCACTGAGAGGGATTTTGAAACTCACTTCGTGAAGACTTGAGTCGATGTAGCGACGACAACCGTAGTACTGCCGCTAAGGAACGTCGAGGTTACCGTGACCGGGCTGCTTGTATTAGTGCGAGGTTACGTCGATGAATAGGGGAGAAAGCGTACACAGTGGTGTTGACAGTGGAGGTGCTTCGTTCTGTGTTAGTCCTAAGGCGGAATACATGAAGTTCATAGGAACGTACCAGTTCGCGGTCACAGTCACTGGCGGAGTGGCATCGACCGTGTTGGTGCCGATAGTATACGCAGTCACGGTACTGATAATGGATCAGCACACCAGAATCGGACTCAGACACGTGTCGTACCTGGTCACGTTTGCGGTGGTGGTGACGGTATTGGCAGTCAAGAGCGACGAGCAGAGAGCAGTGGCAGATGAGCTTCCCAGACTGCTCAGACAACCTGCGCCCTGCCTACCGACGGCACCGCAGCGGCGTTGGCGGGCTTGGATTTCGGCATGAGGACTGGCGAGCCCCGAGGCTGCGAAGAGCAGAGCGAACAGGATGTGCAACATGACGAAATTGGAGAGCGATGGGGCGGTTGTAACGAGGGTGTTCTGTAGGAAATGATGTTGAAGAAAGAAGAAGGTTTAAAGGGAGAGCTTGTTACTTATACTCAAGACGCGTGGGGACAGGCAAGCTGTTGCACTCTGTTGACTCCAAGATCGAGAACGACTGATCCTGCAGGCATCAACCTGAGTGTATCGGTGTTGTTCGGCGTCTGCTCCCTCTGTGATTTGCAGTACCGCACGGGCTGACGACCTCAAGCATCCCATTCAGCGTTGCGAAGACGTTTGTTACACGCCAAGCAACGGCGTTTTGTGCTTTCGATTGCCCAAAGGGTCAACGCTCGAGAGCTTGTGGGATTGCCACTTCAACCACCGTGATCCGACTGCCTTGATCAGTTGGGCAAAGAAGTGGACATGGCTTGACAATACGAGGTCGTCTTTGTGAACGTGAAGTTCACCCTTCAGCGCCACGGTGCCATCCGCAAGCCTCTCCTGTCAATTTCCGGGGGCTGGTGGCTTTCCTGTATCCCTCACACCTCCCGAAAACAAAGAAATTTCATAACGGCGCAGCAGAGACGGCTGTCAGAGGTGCACCCTTGGCAGTCGTGTCGTTCGCAATGGCTTTGTTGGTGTCATGCTGCGGTGCTCGTTTGTGCTGGAAGGTCCTTGATCGGACCGCCCGGTGTACTGCCCCGATCCTGACTTGAAGTCGGTCCGCCCGAACGCGCACGAACGGCTTTCATCACTGTGTGCAATGTCATTGTCAAGGGCGTAGATCGGTCAGTTGAAGCCTTCGGTCCACTCGTGACGCGGCGGAAGATTTTGGCTCGCGCCCAGCCGCAGGTGCTTCGCAAGGCCACGCAGATTATATCGACGAGACCAACCACCTAACTGCGTGCACAATGTTCCTAGCCATCCCGTAGAGTCCAATCACCCAGCAGTGTTGTTTGACGAAGAAGGACGAGCGAGCGGGAGTCAGGCAGGGCGGGCGTGCATAATAAACAAATGTATAGCTCCCGGGACGAAACGGTTGCCGGAGGATCGCAGGGTGATGACTTTTCTTCCTCCCACTCGCAATCAACACAAATCCCGGAATGATGTAGCCTGCCCACGTCCTTCGCCATCACATGCATCTTCTCGGCCGTAAAACATCCACCCGAAGTGCATGCACGGGCAGCACGGCGCGCATTCGCACTCGGTCGCGCTCGCTGGTTATTAGCCGAGTCGTCAGCGCTAAACAGGAAGGATGGAAAGACAGAGGACATGATTACTATATACAGGTACAGACCAGGCTCCGGGACCTACCTATATGCGGGATTACAGGTCTGATATGCTGCTTTTCACCCACTATTCGCTTCGGCAGCTCCGCATGATGTGAAAAAGGAACGGAAGCAAGGCTTGCCCTCCTTCCGTCGGCGGGATACAGTATGTAGGTACAGTACAGTACGGTAACATAAGTGTATATATCTCATCGCCACAAACTCTTCCATCTCCCTTGGCTCATCATCCAACCACTTTCTTCACACCCTCGATTGTCAAGCATATTACATCTTCGAACCGATCAATCAGTCTCGGTGGGCACGGCAAGCCCACCTTTCGCCACGATGGACTTCTCACATCTGCCGCACCTGGCCAAGGCCGCCGTGCTGCTGACGGGGGTTTACGTCGCATACCAACTCTACATCCAGCTCACGCTCGGCCGCAAAAGGCGAGCTACGCGTCGGGAAAAAGGCACATTGCCTCCCGTCGCCCTCCCGTCGCGAGATCCGATCCTGGGATGGGACAAGTTTCGAGAGAATATGCGGGCGATCAGAGAACATCGCCTCCTGGAAACGGGTCAGGCGCGATTCCGGCAGATGAAGGTCAATACCATTCTGGCCGTCAACCTGGGCCGACGTGTCATCATCACCACCGAGCCGGAGAACCTGAAGGTAGGAAGCGATCAATGCCGGACAGTATACGTTACAGAACAGCTCACGTGAGGTCGTAGGTCATCCAAGCGGTCGACTTTAAGAAATGGGGTCTCGGCAACCGCAGAAAGAACGGGTTCAGGCCGCTACTTGGCCTCGGTATGTCACTCGAACTAATCTCGAAACATTGTAGCACAGCTCTAAATCGTCCCTCTCAGGCATCTTCACGACCGACGGCCCGGCATGGCAACACTCGCGCGAAATGCTCCGACCAAACTTCGTCCGGTCCCAGATCGGCGACCTCGACACCTTTGAGAAGCATGTGTCACATCTGATCTCCGCCGTGCCAACCAACGGCACCACCGTCGATCTCTCAGAGCTCTTCTTCCGCCTCACCATCGACTCCGCCACGGAATTCCTCTTCGGCGAGTCGACGGAATCGCTCACCAAAGACAGCGAATCCGGCTTCGCCGAGTCCTTCACCCGCAGCCAGGACTACATCGCCAACAGCTCTAGGTGGGGATGGTGGGCCAAGTTCTTCCCCGCCAACAAGCAATGGGAGCACGACCGCAAGTTCGTGCACGACTTTGTCGACTACTACGTCGACAAGGGCCTGTCGAAGCGCAGCCAACTGCTCGCGGAGAAATCCAACGCGGACAAATCCGGCCGCTACGTCTTCATGGACGAGCTCGTGCGCCAGACGACCGACCGCGTCCAGATCCGCAGCGAACTCCTGAACATCCTCCTCGCCGGCCGCGACACCACCGCCTCGCTGCTTACCAACGTCTGGTTCGTGCTCGCCAACCGTCCGGACCTCTGGACGAAACTCCAAACGGAGATCAACACCCTCGGCGGCGAAGAACCGACCTGGGAACAACTCAAAGACCTGAAATTCCTCAAAGCCCTCCTGAACGAGTCCCTCCGCCTCCACCCCGTCGTCCCCGCCAACAGCCGCGAAGCCCAAGAAGACACCACCCTCCCCCTGGGCGGCGGACCCGACGGCAACGCCCCGCTCTTCATCCCCAAAGGCCAACTCGTCGCCTGGAGCGTGTACGCCATGCACCGCCGCCCGGACTTCTACGGCCCGGACGCCGAAACCTTCAACCCGGACCGCTGGCTCGACGACCCCGTCACCGGCCGCAAGGGCCTGCGCCCGGGCTGGGAGTACCTGCCCTTCAACGGCGGGCCGCGCATCTGCCTGGGCCAGCAGTTCGCCTTGACCGAGGCGAGTTACACCACCGTGCGCTTGTGTCAGGCGTTTGAGAAGATTGAGAGCCGGGATCCGGAGCCTTGGAGAGAATCGCTGACGCTGACGTGTGTGAATCTGGGTGGGGCGAAGGTGGTGCTGACGCCGAGGGAGGGTTGAGTTCTCGCTTACGGAGGGTTGAGTCCTCGCTTACGGATCTGTGGGTGCACGCCACTTTGTGAAGGAATACCAACTCCACTTATTATTTGTACATCTCATGTTCGACACGGCCGGCTTTTGAGAAGAGACGATAATCGTAATGAGTACTAGCGAAGCGAGTCCTTCATCGTACTTTGGTAGTTAGCGAGCGCGACGCTACTTAATCCCTTCCAGCCTTTATTATTCCAGACCGATGTCCTGAACTCCAACCCAACAATGATAGTCCAGCAGCTGACTTCCAGGTCTTTGAACCGCCACATCAGTCATGAACGTTTGACCTGTCCCTTGCATGCAAGCGGCCACACACGGTTGTATTACATCGATCATCCCTGCTCGCTGCACGGATTCCTTGGAAATGTACACAAGATCTAAAGCCACACAAAAGGCAGGAAGCGTATGCAGACGATCCCACAATGAACAAACCCCACCCGAACGCCTCGCTGAAGAAGTATTATGTACATTCACACTCCTAAACCCCTTTTTCAGAACCCAAAGCTGTCCAGAAGACTATTCGCATCCGGCTCCTTGAACTGCGTTGGCTGCGGCTTCTTCTCGTCCACGACAGCCGAAGTTGGACCCTCTTTCTTCGCCTTGAGCTTCTTCAGCAGCTCGGCCGCCTTTGCTTCGCGAGCGGCTTTCTCATCCGTGACTTGGGGAGTCGCGTTTGCGGCGAAATTGTTGAGCATTGAGGGCGGTTGGCTGGCTGGTGGTGGTGATGGAGGAGAGAACCCGTTGAGCATAGATGGCGGCTCAACATCAGCAGCAGCTGCGCCGTTGGCAGTAGCAGGGGCTGAGTCGACCGGAGGCGAAGGTTTCCAGGTCGGGAAGTCCCACCTCGCCACGAGCTCGAGCGCTAGGAGCCAGAGACCCATCTTCCGTAGGATCCTTGCGCTTCTCAACACAGCTTCGTACTCTTGCTCGGACCCGCCTTTTCGTAGCCGTCTATACAGCATCAACGTAGTCGGATCGTCTTGATGCCAGTATCTAACGCCTGCCGAAGGCTTGACGAGGACGTGCGCTGCGTCGGACTTCTGCAGAAGTAATGAATGGCACCAGCTCATGAGCCAGCGGTCACCCTCTTTCTCGGCTTTGGGCATCAGTCGATCTCCCAGGAGCTCTTGCAGCGCAGGTGAGCCATCGCCGTCGTATAGTCTCGCCACAGCGATTGCGAGCATGATATCGTCGCACTGGCCTGCTAACAGACTAGTCGCGCTCGTGGCAGCGTCGGCCAGCAGGAAGAATGCAGCGGCGTACTCGAACCGGCGCTTGCCCATCAAAGCATAAGCGTTCTTCTTCGCCGCCGTTCTCGCATCCGGCTGAGTGAAGTCGCGCTTCAGGAAATTCACCGTCGCGCGCTGCTCCTGGTGCCCTGTGGCTATGCGCCACAACGCCAGAAGCGTGGGCTTCTTGTGCAAAGCCAGGAAGTAGAGGGCAGCATTGGTAGGATCGGGCGGAGATGATTGCCGGTATGCAGACTGCGCCAGAGACTCGAAGACTTGGGCCAGCGCTTCTGGATCGGACAACCACGCAGTGATACCCAGACGGCGAGCGATGGACCAGGTGAGCTTTTTGTCGTAATGCAGGAGTAAGATATCGAGGAGCGGTTGCTGCGTGGTGCTGTTGCTTACCAAAGCGATTTCTCGCCATTGCATTTCTGGTACAGGCAGATGGTCGGGATGCGTTGCGCCGTTCGTTTGCAGCTCACTGTCCAAAGATTGCAGTCTCCAGCTAAAGAGATACCGAAGAGCACACTGGTCAAGGCCGTCCTTATGCTGAGAGAGGTAAGAAAGGGCTTCAATGATTTTCATCAGGTGTTTCTGTTCAGCGCCAGAAACTGACGGGAGATCCTTCTCGTCAAGCTGCTGCTGAAGATCTTTGACAAGGTCTTCGTTGAAGTTGCTTTGTGGCACGTTCGAGGTTGGGTCCAGCATAGAAACTTCTTGTACATCAAGCAATGCGTGCAGATCGTCGCCCTCGCTCCAGAATTTAAGCTTCGCAGCGAGTTTATGCAGCAGGTTGTATGCTGCTCGCTCCTTTCCATGATAGACCATATGCAAGAGCACACGCGGGTGCCAGGTCGGCAGCGGCTTCTTCAGCTGTGCTGAGAGCTGCGGTACCGCCAACCTAGTGTGCGGGCTCGCGGCTAAACTGATGGTCTTGCTCAATTCTTCACCCAGTTGCTCCGCAGAGACAATGTTGCTGCTCAGTAAGATCCCATTTCCAGCAGCCAACGCCAAAGCCCCATCACGAAGCCAAACCATGCCACCGATGGCAAGTCCAGTGCCAGCGACCGAGATGGATTTCACCATTTGCCACGTTGAGGTGCCAGGACGGTGGCGATATGTGCCTTGCGCAAGGACTTCAACATGGTCACGATAGCCAACAGCAACCAAATTATGACCAGGCGCGAAAGCGAAGCAACGTAGATGCCTGACTGGCACGCTTGTCATTTGCTGGCGATGTTCGATATATCCATCCTGGAGGTCGACGATGATCACTTCGTGTCCATCCGTTGATGCTATTGCAGCTATCTCAGCGTTCGCTTCGAAAAGACCAGGATTACGCAAGCCGGTCTCGATGGTTGTGCTCGTATTCTTTCCGTCTGCAGTACACTCCTTTGACGTTGAAGGTTGTTTTGAGATTACACCTGACTCGTCAATAGAGACAGCTAAGCTTGTAGTTTGGGATGATCGTGATGAGGGCACCAGCTGAGACAGAGCAGTGCCGTTCGTCAACCTGTCTTGCTCGCCGCTGGCGCGACGAGAAGATTGGGCAGCATGGTCAAGTCGAATAAGACCGTTCGAGTCTCGTGACCAGGACATAGCTTTGCCTGAAGTATCCTGCGAAATGAAGCCGATTGCGTCCTTCCGTTCATCGAATAATGAGATCTCACAGTCATGCCCTGATAGCACGGCTACCTCAAGCAAACGCTCAGAGCCAGAAGCAGCAGTGGAGAAGAAAGTTTCGACATCACCCTGCCACCAACGAACGTCACCACCAAGCTCATGGGCCAGCAGCTGAAGCTTCTCGTTATCGAACCATGTAACGAACCTCGCGTTGCCCGGTGAGGCAGATTGCAAAGGCAGACCCTCCGTATGAGCGATATGGAAGGGGGCGTTCGACCCAGGCGTCTCCGGCCGTCGCTTGTGGCCGATGCTCTGTAGACCCCAAGCTGACATTCGACCAGCTCCGTCCACAATGATGATTACATCTGGAGATGTTGAAACGACTTCTTTCAAGTGCTCGAGGGAGTGGCTCACGCCGCCGTTCACAGGATGAGCCAAGGCAGCCGTAACCGCGGCGCCGAACGTCCCAGCAGAGAGGATGAAAGCGTATCGACTCGGCCTAGAAGCATTTGCTCTGTTCTTCACGCTGAACGAGGGCGACCGCGGAATAGCGGACACGAGGTCGACTGTGGTATGCAGGAGTAAGATATCCAAATCGTGGATGCTGCCTGTCTTCCATACACGCAGTATTCCGTCGCTCGCCATGGTAAAAAGCACTTCAGAGTCTTCCTCGTGGCGTCCGCTGATACCACTTCCTCTCCTCTCCTCTACATGTTGCTCCTGTGGCCGCCATTCCGCGTGTGTGACCGTGCCGGGATGCGAAAGATACGTGTAGTCGAACAAGCCTTCCTCAAACGACAGCCGTCTCCAGATCTTCACCAGCCGATCGTACACACCGCACGTCGCAATCAAGCTTACGGACGGAGAGAAGCCGGCATATTGCAAGGGTGATGCCACCTGTTTGGACCAAAGTGCCTTGCGATCTTCGGCCGCTTCGCCGTCAATCGGTGATGTTGCAGGCGAGCTCGTCCGGGACGACTGCAGCGTTGAGAATAAGGTGAGCTGGTGACTGCCTCCAACCAACACCTCGCCCTCGTTACCCCAGTCCAGGCATCGCGCCTCGTCGCCAGCGTCTTCCCTCCGTAGACTCAATGCCTTTTCCCACCAGATCTTCTTCCAACCCTCTGTGACGGGCTCGAGGATATGAATCTCGGTCTTGCCTGCGACCGCGAGCTTGCCAGTAAGCGAGTCCGATGCTAATGCGACAAGCTCTTCTCGGAACGTGAGTGTCTGGACGACGTTCGTCGGGGAAGCGAGGAAGCTGAGCTGGTGACCAGATATGTAGGCAATATAGCGTCTGTGCCGGAACAAGAATGTGGTGATCGCCTGTAAGGAGGATGCCGGTTTCCCGGGCAAGACCTGTACGAAGTCTGTAGGCGTGCCCGAGGGAGCCTTGCCTGGGGAGGTAGATGGCATTGGAAGCGTGCTATCTTCGATCCAGCTGCATGTTCTTGTGCGGTAACTTGGTGGACAGGAGCCTATTAACGCCTCTTACCAAGAAACTAGAAGTACAATCTTCGTACCCAGATGTCATGTATCAAGTTGACTGTCAATACACGCACGGACGTTAACTCCGCCTTGCGGTCGAGAGGCGTGGTATCAACGGATCTACCCGAGACCTCTTTTCTCCCACGGCCCGTTCAATCTCAAACAAGACGACAATGCAGTACACACGTCCTTCCATACATATATGATGTGAATCATGGCTTTCCTTGGTCATGGCACGAGAACGCCAGTGGCATCAACGCAAGGACAGTAAGCATCAGTGTACATGATACGGATACTGGTCACGCCGAAGGCCTTGCGTTGATCACCATACGTCGATGCTGCCGAGGTGTAGGATCAATACGAAGAGGGGGGGCATCCAGAGAAAGCTCCGGTTCTGCAAAGACTACCGCAAAGAGTAAGTCTTACATGCGTACGTACCTTGACATCTTGCAAACTCGCTTTTCAATCTTTCCCTTTTCCACCTTCACATACCCGTACCATGGCCACGAGCCCCCGCAGCCAGCCACTAGCTCCAGGAATCGCCTTCGTGACCGGTGGCGCGAGAGGTCTCGGCAACGCCGTGGCCGTCTCATTCGCGAAAGAAGGCGCCAAGGGTGTCGTGCTGGTCGACATCCAAGACGAGCAGACATTCAAAGCAGGGCGAGCCGCTGTGGAGAAGCACGGGGCGAGATGCCACACCATCCGTGCGGATGTCACGCAGGAAGACCAAGTCGAACGAGCAGTGGCGCAAGCAGTCCAGGAATTCGGACGAATCGACTACGCCGCTAACTTCGCAGGTGTTATCGGGCCGTTGGCTCCCTCGTGGGACATCGCGCTCGCGGATTGGAAAAGGGTCCTGGATATCAACACCGTCGGAGTCTGGCTCAGTATGAAGCATGAAATGAAGCAGATGCTCCAGCAGGACTCGATCGCCGTCGAACCCGGACGCGTCCCGCAGCAGGGTTCGATCGTCAACTGTGCGTCCGTGAACGCGATTCAAGCCGGCGCCGGGACGACGGGGTATACGGCGTCGAAGCATGCCGTCTTAGGCATGACGAAAGCCGGGGCGCTGGAGGCCCGAGCACAGAATATTCGGGTCAATGCTGTTTCGCCTGGATTCTTGCAAACCAAACTGTTCGATGGTTCGCCCATGTCGGGGCAGGAGGACATGTTGAAGGAATTCGAGAAGCGACAGGGCCGGAGAGCCAGTTTCGATGAGGTTGGGGATGTGGTGGTCTTGCTTTGCACGCCGCGGATGTCGTTGGTCAATGGTCATAATCTGGTGATTGATGGGTGAGTGAGATGCTTTAGATACCCAAACCTGCGCTCTGCTGATTAATGGTAATAGCGGCTTCACGATAAACGAATGGATGAGTGACCTGCTCGCTGCTGAATTTACGAATCGCGATTTACCCGTTTTTACCTTTCTCCTGTGGCAGAGCCGCATTGTAGTCTCTGTGGTTTCCACGTCATGTGTGGCAGGCCTGCGCCCAACTCGTATATGTGGGTGAGCTGGATTGCATTCTCGACTGATGACTATGCTAATCAAGCTCAGATCACTGCTCTGGCTATTCGTTCGTAAGTCCGCTGTTAATCATCTCTTTCATCATGCATGGCTGGTACGAAGCTACAGCTACAAGCAGCTTCATATCTCATCCATTTCTCCATCCAGAGGTCCACCAGCCCATGATCGGTCAAGCCCTCCACGTTGATCGCTCAGATGATACCGAATTTCTTCTTCCGCTTCGGCGCGCCAGTCAGATCGGTGGCCGGATATTGATCGTTTCTCTCCAGCTTCTTCTTTTCTCTATGCGCACTGCAGCAGGTGATGAAGACAATGAGCATGCCGAAGAAGAGCAGGACAAACGCCGCCAATAGCATCCAGATCCCGCTGCCGAAGTACGCGTGGCTGCCGCTCCGGTCGCGGTTGACGTGGTGCTTGATGATGCCGAAGAGGCTGAAGTCGACGGCGAGCACGATAAGTGTCAGGACCCAGGCGACGAGCGCGACGAAAGCTCCGATCAGCGATCCCACCAACCCGGCGCCGAGAGAGACGAGGAAGGCGATGAAGGCGACGCCGCATGCGATCGGGTGCAGGACCATGACACGCGTCAGGCCGTCCGAAGTACCTGCAGCGATCGTGGAGAATGGGGTGTGATCGATGCGAGCCATGACATCCGCTGGATCGTAACCGATGTGACGGCGCGTGCACCAGTCATGGTGACTCCTGGGTGGCGATTAGCAAGTGGCGAGTGAGTGTCAACGATTTCTTCCGAAGGGCTCTTACGTGATCGGAGGGACGTCAAGGACGCAGTACCCGAACGTGCCGAAGCTTACGGAGGAGTGACGGATCTGGGTCCCGTTGCGGAGGGTCACGCGCAGGAGGCCAACATTGTTGATGATGGGTGCCGAGATGGTGGTGAGGAGCAGGAGGACGGAGGAGATGAAGAGGAGGGCGACCCCTGCCCTGCCCGCGGTCGCGTTGTCAGTACGTTGTGCGTTGCCTCCGTCGTGGTACGCTCGTCGCTTACCAGTGCGTGTAGCTCGTCACCTTCATCTTCGGGTCCGCTTGACTTCTGTTACGTGCGAGAAGCTCACTGCTGCAGTCTGGTGTGAGGAGATCTTCAGAAGGTATGTGCGGAGTGGAAGGTTGTGGTTATGGAAAAGGAAGGAAGAAGGGTGTACAGAAGAAGATTGTGGGAGTGAAGCTTGCTCACAACCGTTTGATGAAACAAGGTTGTCGACTGACACTGGGCGGGAGTACCGCAACGTCACACATGACCTCCCTTCACCAATTCAATTGTTTTGCGAGATGTTTGCTCACGCGACACAACACAGATTTTGCCACATCCCACATTCCTCTGCCCCATCGCCCTGGCAGCCACGTCGCACCGTGAACAGGACTTACATTTGGTTGATACTGCAGGCCTGGGTGAAATTCATGTTGCCTTGCTGGCGCGATATGGTGACCATCGTAGGCACCTGTATACAGTACGGTATACCTGCAAACATGCCTGGCCCTAATGTAACACGATCTCGCCCTGTGCTGGAAACGCCATCTCCTCGGGAGAGATACATGGAATAATCATCGTCGGGCACGGTCGATATGTACATGTAGGTATATAGATGACAGCTAGAAGATGGTGTACTTCACTTGGGTAGCGGTTGAGCCAACTGCAGCTGATTGCAAGAAAGGGGTACATGCATCGATCTCCTCATGTCGTTGACTCTTGAGATTGCGCATTCTTCTCACGTTACGATCCACTGATCCTCCGCATGAATACCGGCAACGATCAGGCGTACAATGCTCGGCTCACCACAAGCATAGAAGCAACAGTGACTTCGAATCCTTATGCCTGAGTGTCAGAAGATATTTGACGTAACGACTCTGGAGAGATGTACAACTTGGCTCATCGTAGATACGAGCAGAACAGCAATGGGATATTCATCATCTCATCATTGATCATCGTTCTCGTCACCACTTCCAAGCCTGAAAGGACAAAACCCAAGAAATCCCAACACAACGCCACCGACACTCACCAAAGTAAGGCCTCCCCCTTCTCAAAACCCATTTCGTCCTCTCTCATTCATACATTCACCGCTTCACAACCCCTCTTGACGCCTTCGCGCCTCCCTATCCTTCGCATCCGTGATCACGTTCGCCTTAACCACATCCCCCACCGCTCGGGCCACAAAGTCCATCGTAATCTCCCCTCTCATCGGCACACCGGGAATGTCATCATACACCAGATCATCCCCGTGCCGTCCGGCAAGCATACCCCGGTACGCCCTCGCCCCGGAATCCCCCAGCATTTCCACCTCGCCCCTCCTCATCGCCTCGTCCACGTGCGCCGGCACGAGGACTTGCATCAGCGCGTCCACGACGTGCGCGAGCTGCGAGGTGAAGAGGAAGGGGTAGTTGTCGATACTGGCGTGTTGCTTGCCGACTAAGGCGGCGAGGAAGGGCGGCAAGGGTCCGGTCTTCGGGACGATGGAGTCGGATTTGTTCGAGGTGCAGCTGTTGACCATTCGGTGCAGAATCCTCATGTGCAATATGGTCCAGGGCAGAGAGGAGGAGAGGACGCCATAGCGGCTGCGGAGTTCGAACCGGAGGGCGGGGCAGTATGGTGGCAATGGTGGTGGAGGGAGCACTTCTGTCGGGCCGGTGGGACGCACGACAGCGGACCAGAAGCTGGTCGTGAGGCGGGTGAAGATGCTTTGTTGTGATTGTGTCTCTAGGATTGAGACCTGAGTAACTGTTGCGGGAGGCTGCGTGTTGGCGACGAGGGTGGTTGACGGCGGCGCTGCGTGTGCTGGGCGTTGCTGCTGTACTGCGGCGTCGGTGAACAGAGGAGGATACTGTCTTGTTGGTGCCAACAGAGATGCATTGCCCGCTGAGTCGTTGAAGTTGACCTTAACTTTTTGCGGTGAGGCGAGGTTGAGCTGTTCCTCATAACTGCGTGCATTCTCCTCCTCTTCGTCTCCGTCATCCTCATAAGCATGGTGCTGATCAGCCTCGTCCATTTCAGCGAGTAGCTGTCGCTGGTCAGACGCCTTGCTTTGGAAGCTGGTATCCAATGCCTCCGAGGCATCTTCGGCGAGCTCTTCACTCCTCATACTCTGCTGCTTGTGAGAATGCATCTGCTCCTTAACCACACGCCCTTTCGCCTTTCCCACAGGACTCCCTTGCACCTTGCTACTCCTGAGGAGGCTGCGTCTAAGTGGACTGCTGATCATCTTGCTCCTGCTCGCATCGCTGGGGCTACTCTTAATCTTGCCCTCGACCGGTCTCATCCTCACTGGGCTGTACCTAGTCTGAGCGGTCGTTGAAAGCATTGGCGGCTTCGTGCGGGAGCTGCCAGCGAAACGCCGCTGCGCGTCAGCTGAAGTGCCCTTCGCCGGACTGGACTGGTTCAAGTTCAGCAGTTCGGAAAGATCCATCGCACGCTGCCTCCGTGGACGTGGTCGCGGTTGGCGGTAGACGTTCGGTAGGTTGCTCTGCCAGAAGAGGCCAGTGTCCTCGCCATCTGGACTGGTGACACTTTCACTGGAGTCGGAGATCGGACTTGTCACTTCTTGGTCCACAGCCTGTGAAGTCATGTCCGCTCGATCTTCGATTTGAAACTGCGTCGCTGCAGCATCCGGATGCGTGAAGCTGGTGTCGTCCTCTTCGTATCTCTCGCGTAGTACCTTGCCTTCATCGTTCTCTACTTCCAGTGACTTGCCCACCTCATCGTCAGTACTGGGAGGTGTCAGTACGGCTGAGCTTCGGCTTTCTGCGTCCGAGATCTTGCGCTGCAGCGTCTCCCTGTCGGGGCTATCGACGTAGGAGAACTCATTGCCGGACGTCCTGCGCCAAGTGCGAGGGATCTTCGAGCGGCGAGGTTTCTCTGCTTGGCCAGCAAAAAGATCGTCTAGCTGTGGCGAGCGTTCCGCAGGTTGCGGTTGGTCTTCCTCGACCGATCGCGATGCTTCTTCTTGCCAGATATCGCCGTCCTCATCCTGTCCGGCGTCGGCATCATCACCAGCATCATCCTCAATCACGATCACCTCACCAGGGTTCGCGTTGTCGATCTCCCTGCTGACAGCTTCGCGGTGCTTGCGCCACTCACGCGGCTCGCTGTTTAGACTTGTTCGGACCTGGTCTTGCGTCGGCTGCTGATTTGGCGTTGCGATCAAGGGCGCGCCGGTCGCCTTCCAGCTCATCTCATCATACACATTCGTCTCCGCGGCTTCGCCCTTCGAACTCATGCGCGCGCTACTGGCCTCATCGGACAGATTTGGATAAGCGACAGCGCGGTGCCCACCCTCTCCTTTCTCCTCATTTACCCCCTTCTCTTCCTCCTCTCCCAGGTCCTCCTCTCCCAGGTCCTCCTCCACCTCCTGCTCATCACCTGAACTAGGCTTTGGCGGTGGTGAAGAGGGCAGGTACGATACACTCAACCTTGACTTCTCGCCCACGCTAACGCGCGACGTATCGGCCTTGAAGCTCTCCAGCGTCTCCACTGACACCATCGTGAAGTCCTCTTCGCCCGCGACTGTCATGTCGCCTGGTACGTGATGATGCTCCGATCCGGAATCGCCCTCGTCCGAATACCCGACGGCGTCATGCAACGCTTGATCGAGCTGCTCACGCGCCTGACTCAACCGCTTGAACCGTTGGGTCGGCAACGGGGTGAAAGTAGTCCGCTTCTTCGACCTTGCCGAGCTGCTGCGGTGTTGCGTCGGCGAAGAAGATGGAGGCATGAGAGCTGCTACAGCGGCTGGCGCGTCGTCTTCGTCTGCCGCAGGCTCACTCACATTGGGCGCAGCCTTAGCCCTCCTCGTCGGTTGTCTGGGGGTCGCTTTCATTTTCGGCTGCTGCCCTTCCTCGCTGGCCCCACGTGTAGGCGTGCCCCGTCTCGCCGGCTTCTTCGCTGGACTGTTTGACGGGCTGCATGTACTCTTCAAGGGAACTCGGGTCGTCCGCGTCGCTTTCTTCACGCTGCTGTTGCTACCCGTCACCACCTTGGGCTCGGCTTCGACGGTGACTTTGATGCGCCAAGGACTGCCGTCATCTGCTTTGCCCGTTTCCATGATGAACGACTTAGCGGGCGAGCTGTTGCTAGTGAGGTTGACGGAGCGTTGCGAGATCGGACGACTGGGTGATCGCTTCGAGTGCGCAGCGAGTGGTGATGATGGTAAGGTGAGCGGATCAGGCGAGCTGAAGCGATCGAAGTCTGCCATTGCGCGTGTGACGAGCGTACCGACGTGTTACGCCGTGGTGTGAATCGTGCATATGAACTGCGTATGCGTACTTCGTTGCGTGTGTGTCGACGCGTGTTTGAACAGTTGTTGCTACGGGTATGAATACTCACTCGTCATCATTTGCTGTTTTCCAGGATGTATCTGCTGATTGATTTACCCTACGAGAGGGGCTTTGTATCTCGGATCTGTCGAACATGTTTCTGAGACATGCAGCAAAAAGCGTGGCAATTCCAGGTTCATGGCGACGCGTGTGATGACTGATCGACGCGTCCGTTGCCACTAGCAACTATCGATAATACACAGGCGCCGACTCGAATAATGATCTCGGCTTCACTGCAAATGGCCGCCATGACTGAACATCACTTTCACCAACAACATGATACGATAACACTAAGACACCACAGGACTCTCGTATGTAGTCAGCTACATCGTAGCCGTCATGGGCATCCATGGTGTCTTCAAGCAAATCGGACCCGGCGAACGCATCTCCCTTGCCAAGCTCTCCGCCGACCACTACATCACCCATGGCCGGCCCTTCCGTCTGGCAATCGACATCAGTATCTGGCTCTTCCAGATCCAATCTGGCAAAGGCGGTTCCAACCCGGCCCTGCGCACGTTCTACTACCGCCTTCTGCGTCTCCTCACCCTCAACATCCACCCTCTTTTCGTCTTCGACGGACCCAACAAACCTCTTTTCAAGCGGAACAAAAGAGTCGGAGGGCCCGGGGTGAAAGTCACGTCTGTGCCCGAGTTTTTGGCAAGGCAACTGCTGAAGCAGTTCGGCTTCCCGTGGCATGTCGCGCCGGGCGAAGCGGAGGCGGAATGCGCGCTGTTGCAGAGGGAAGGCGTTGTCGATGCCGTGCTGAGTGAAGATGTGGATACGCTCATGTTCGGCTCGGGCGTGACGCTGCGGAACTGGACGAGCGAGAGTAGCAGCAAGACTCCGACACACGTCAGTGTTTACCGCGCGACGGAGACTAAGGAGCGCAGCGGAATGGATCGGGAGGGCATGATCTTGGTGGCGCTGATGAGTGGCGGCGATTACTTGCCGGAAGGAATACCCGGGTGTGGGCCGAAAGTCGCCTGCGATGCGGCGAGGGCAGGGTTCGGAGCAGAGCTGTGCGCGTTGGGAAAGAGAGATCATGTGGGGTTGGCGGAGTGGAAGGAAAGGTTGCAGGATGAAGTGCGGACGAATCGGTCCAAGTTCTTCACGAGGAGGAACACCGGCTTCGTGATTCCTGAGGATTTTCCCAACCCGGAGGTGTTGGGATACTATACACATCCTTGCATATCGATACCGGATAAGGTAGTGCGGTTGCGGCAGGGTCTGAAATGGGACCAGGCAGTTGATTACCCGGCTCTGCGGTCGTTTGCGGCTGATGCATTTGACTGGAGATGCCTGGGAGGAGCCAAAAAATTCATCCGTAGTCTGGCACCAGCTATGCTCATTCGCGACCTCCGGATGCATGGCGAAGGCGAGGTACCATGCAGTCAGGCCGCCCAAGCAGAAAAAGAGAAGTCCTTCGCCAAAGCCATCCATGGCAAACGCAACCACGCAACGACCGATGGATCGCTGGAGTACCGCATCTCCTACACACCTGCTTCTCTCGTCCCTATTGACCTCGACGTGGAGGAGGAAGACGATGAAATTGTGCCTGCAGGTGACGGTGATGGTGAAAGCGACGCTGAGAACGACTTCCAGATCCTCCCTTCATCTGCTGCGGCATCCGAAGCCGATGAGGCTGTGGAAGCGCAGCCGTCTACTCCTTCAAAGAAAAAGCGCACGGTGCGGCCTTACGATCCCACCCAGGCGGATAAGCTCTGGGTTCTGAAACCGTTTCTGCAGATTGGATGTCCTTTACTAGTGGAGGAGTACGAAGCGAGCTTCCGGGATCCGAAAAACTTTTTTGATGCGAGAAGGAAGGCGAAAGCAGTCACGGCCGGTGCGGCGGGGAAGAACGGAAAGAAAAAGAAGGTGAACGATATGCCCGAAAACGCGCTGATGGCGTATACCAAAGTCATCAAGCCTGTGGCGATGACGGGAAAAGTGTCCCGTGAAGGACAGTCGTGGAAGGAGAGGAGCTCACAGGGTGACTCCCAACCTTCAAAGCTCAATCGGCCAGCTTCAGATGAGCACAGTAAAGACCGTGCGGCAAAGGCTTCGACATTATTCAAGTTGCCTGCGACGCAGATCCCACCGGGCTTGCTGTCACAGTACGTTTCGACTTCAGCCCAGCAATGCACGCAAAGCGAACAGATAGTAGAGATCGTGGACCTGGACGATGATACCCCACGGCCGTTTGCTCGTTTCGCTAGGAAAACGGCATCCCCCAAAGCTACCGAGCGGGCCCCGTCTGCAGCAACAGATGTACAAAGAACACCTACGCGTCGGAAAAGGCGCTCTCCCGAGCTGTCATCGCCCGTTGCTGTGGCTAGTCAGAAGAAGGTCTCGTCGTTTTACTTACCCTCGCCCCAGAAGGACCGAGTGAAGGAAGCCGGTGCTTTTGTGAACCTTGTGTCGTCATCTCCAGCTAAGCTACCAGATAGTAGACCGCTGGATCCTACATCGCCGAATCTCCGGCATCAATTCGTGAGATCTCATGAGCCAGAGGAAGCTCGGGACTCCAACACTGTAACTTCCGCTGCACCGCTATTCGGTGATACTGTGAGGCCGCAGCGAGGTCTTATAGCCAGTGAATCAGAGCCACGGCTTGAAGGCGACTACCTCTACTCGCTCTCTCCTCAAAAAGGAACAGCGACGGCAGCGGATGACTTCTTCTCCCCGGGCACATTGCCTGACACTGTGGCGAAGCGAAGGAGAAAAGGGCCCCTGAGACGGTATCAGACCGCACCGGTCCAGGGTGAGGACTCCCCTTTGCCTCTGCCTGGCCTGTCAACGCCACGAGACGCTATGCCGGACCTGCTGCCGATCAATGTCGACGTCGTGGACGCCATGGACTTGGCGAGTCCGTCGCCTGTTGGTAAACGCAGGAAAGCCGTGGAAGTGGTGGATCTGGATAGTGACGATAGTCTACCCAATCCCGAGAGTTTCCTGGTCGGTGGTGCCTCGCGGCGGCCGATTGTCAAAAACACATCGAACTCGGGTATATCGCAAGATGACAGAGGACCACCGCCATCTTCAGTACCGGGTCCATTCGTGGAGGAAGTTGGTACCGACGACAAGGAATTACGATTACGCGTGGACAAGCACAAACGTCCCGACGAACGTCCAGCACAACCGTTGCGGCCGTTGTCTTCTCTCTCAGGGAATCAGCAACAAGAACCCTCGAAACTCCACTCTCCGCGCCAAGCTCAAGCGAAGAAAAAGAAAGCCATCATGCTGCGCCAGAGCTTGGAAGGAGCGTGGAAAGAAGTCGAGGTGGAGAGCGTCGACTTGTCGGGAGACGGCAGCGGGTCTAGGCAAAACAAGGGCAGGGCGGAGATCGCCGGGGCGTGGCGAAAGAGTGGAGTGGAGGTGTTGGATCTTACTG
>Ga0058704_10000567_pt1 | contig 18841 bp, 13 predicted proteins | sample AgamicMgSfe_FD_71363 | JGI IMG/M metagenome (GOLD analysis project Ga0058704, IMG submission 71363) | Agave microbial communities from Guanajuato, Mexico - Mg.Sf.e | ecosystem: Host-associated > Plants > Phyllosphere > Phylloplane/Leaf | place: Guanajuato, Mexico | collected 2012-05-30
GAGGCTGCTGCATCGAAGAGAATTTCGACAGTCTCTTCAAAGGAACATCTCATCAGAGCTCCAGTATCAGCTCTGTTGATACCGTGACGAGTGACAGCCATGAGGACACCACGAGCAGTCATGATATCAACCAAGAGAGCAAGATGACGATGGTTGACATAAGAACCGTCAAAAGACAAGACCTGCTTGAGTTCACGCATCAACGCTGTTCTGGTAGCCTCGATACCGAAGCAGTTGAAGATCTCGATGAAGTGGTTGGATGTGGTTCTGTGTGGATCAACACCATCAACTGTGAGCGCCTCTTTCAGTGAAGTACCACTGGTATCCAAGAACCACTCGGTACAGAGAGGATCACTGGCTCTCATGCTCAGAGAACCATCATCGGCAACGCGCAGATGTGCTTTGGAGTTAACAAAGGCACGACTGACGCCAGTAACTCCACGAAGGATAGTGTTCTCAAGAAGATGCTCTTGCAAACGCTGTACGATCAGATCTGGCTCTTGCGCGTCATCAGAGTCCTTGTCTCCTTCGAGAACTGCAAGTGAAGGCCGGATACGAATAACTAGCTCATCGGCGTTGTCATCACTGAAGATGAAAGACATTTCAGACTTGAATTCGCGCTTGATGATAGCAGCAACGTCAGAGACGGTAAGACCCTTGTCCAAAAGCTGTCTACGACCGAGGACGATACGCAGTAACCACTTGCTATAGTTCTCTGGCGCGTCGGCATCCTCGTCGGGAATGATGAAGTAGGACTCTACCATGTCTTGGTCTGCTTCGATGACGGTGGACCGAACATCAGGATCGTACCAGATCTGGGTCTCCTCAGTGACCGCTCGCAGGTTGGAGTATTCAATCTTGCTTCGCAAGACCTGGGCAGCTTCTCTCTGACCCCGGACGTCCTCTGTCATGTAAACAGTCATGGAAGGTGTCTTGATGTTTGTGGCGACGTTCAGAATTTCCTTCAGACGAGGTACACCAAGTGTGACGTTCTTGCTGGACACACCGGTAAAATGGAAAGTGTTGAGCGTCATCTGAGTAGCGGGCTCACCAATAGACTGAGCAGCCAATACACCAACCATCTCACCGGGGTTGGCAAGAGACCTGGCGAATCTGTTTTGGATGTCACCAATGATGTTGTCGAACGCAAGCTTGTTAATGGAGTCAGTCACAAGACGCTTAAAGGCGAGCTTGGAACGGAGGAGTGCCTTGAAAAGGATGGTGGCGTTGTGCTGGGCCTCTTGTGACAGAGGATCGTCACCGCGAACGACAACAAGGCTGTCGAGTAAATCGCGAACCTTGGGAATGACATCCGCAGGGTGCAGATCGCTCCTGTCTCCATCTCGGATACGGAACTTGGTCTTTGCGGTCTCGATCATACGTTGAACGTTGAGTGGGAGTTGATGCATTTCATCATCGTCGTTGCGTTGAAGACGGAGCCATTCTCTGTCGGCTATGATGGCTTCCCACTCTTCGTCAAAGTAACGCTGAACATCAACATCACCATTAATCTCGTTGGCCAATTCCAGCTTATGAGGACCCAGTGAGAGCTTTGGATCCATGACATCGACGCGGAACTTCTGTTCAAGAACGGCAGTCGAGCAAGAGATGATGTCAAGCTTTTGGTTCTCAATGTGAACGGCGTCCAGACCATCCTCACCGTATATGAACTCAACGATATCACCCAAGGAGTTACGGACGGTACCGTCGTATTTGACCATGACCTCTTCGAGAGCCTTGACCAAACGACGTTGAATGTAACCAGTCTCGGCAGTCTTGACGGCTGTGTCAATCAGACCTTCACGACCAGCCATAGCGTGGAAGAAGAACTCTGAAGGAGTCAAACCACGTAGATAGGAATTTTCAACGAATCCACGGGACGCTGGAGAGTAGTCGTCCTTGGGGAAATGTGGCAGACTGCGGTACTTGAAACCGAAAGGAACACGCTTTCCCTCGACGGCCTGTTGACCGACGGTGGCTGTCATCTGAGAAATGTTAATGACCGAACCCTTGGATCCAGATCGTGCCATGGCAATAGCGTTGTTAATATCCTTCAAACTCTTTTCGGTTGCTGCACCAGCATTGTCACGAGCCGTGTTGAGTGCCTTCATGACCAAACTCTCAAAGGTTTCACGAATGTTCATACCGGGCAGGGCCTCAAGGGTGTTGTCTGTGGCCTTTTGCGTGATCTCTGCTACAATGTCCTTTTGTTCTTGGACGGCGCCGTTGATCTTCGAGACTGTGTTGGCGTCGGGTACAGTATCACCGATACCGATACTGAAACCATTGTGAAGAAGCCAGTAGTTGACCACACGTTGGGCACCGTTGAAGAAGTTGACAGCCGCTTCCCATCCTCTCTCGTTGTAGATGATGTGAATGATACCACCACCACTTGCACCTACAATCTTCTTGTTGAAGAGACCGAACATGAGTTCTCCGTTGATGACGAAGACGCCAGTGTCGTTGAGAGGGCTAAACTCCTTCTCGATACGAGCAAGGTTTAATCCCGGAGGAAGTACCAACGAAATGATTTGCTTACCAGTCCAACGTGGGCGAGGCTTGACAATGGCTGGCGGTGGTACTATACCATCCCAATCAGGCACCCACAGAAGGACGTTCATGACTTGCTCGTAGTCGAGGAAGACATCTCTTCTGCACATTTTGTAGACACCACACAGGGTGTCTTGAACGATACCCATGAGAGGACCGTTACGTTGTGGAGAAACGATGTTTAATGGGACCATGCAGAGATTCATGACTTCGGCTCGTGTCTCATGACTCTGTGGAACGTGCAAGTTCATCTCGTCACCATCGAAATCTGCGTTATATGGCGAGGTGACGGAGAGGTTGAGACGGAAAGTGGAATAAGGCATGACCTTGACTCTGTGACCCATCATAGACTCTTTGTGAAGCGATGGCTGACGATTGAAGATAATAACATCACCGTCGATAATGTGTCTTTCGACTTTGTAACCATACTGCAGCTGGATTTCTCCGGCGCGCTTATGATGACGAAGGTCGATACGCTCTCCAGTATCGCGAATGACGTACTTGGCACCAGGGTGCTCGTTTGGACCATTGCGAACGAGCTGTTGCAGTTTGTCGATGTTGAAGGCGTTGACAGTCTCTGGGAAGGTCAGGATTCTGGCCGTACTGCGTGGCACACCAACTTCGTCAAGCGACAGGTTGGGGTCGCCAGTGATAACGGTACGTGCTGAAAAGTCAACACGCTTTCCCATCAAATTACCACGGAGACGACCCTCCTTGGACTTTAATCTAGCACGGATAGACTTGATCGGTCGACCCGATTTTTGCAGAGCCTTTGGCTGTCCTGCGAGATCATTGTCCATGTAGGTAGCAACGTGGAACTGAAGAAGTCCTTCGAATTCAGCAACAACGTGCTGAGGAGATCCTTGTTGTTCGCACTGACGAACGTTGCTGTTCGCTCTGATGATGTCACTGAGCTTGTAGGTCAAATCATCTTCCGAACGCATTCCCTGGTTGGTACCGTCCACTGAAACACTTGGTCGCACAGTTGGAGGTGGTACTGGCAGCACAGTCAGGATCATCCAGTCTGGACGAGCGTAGTCGGCGTTCAGACCCATCTTGGCCATGTCCGGAACTGTGATGTTGCGGAAGACGTTAAGAGCCATCTGGGGTGTGATAAGCCTCTTCTCGACCTTTTGCTCAGTATCCGCATCTTTGGGCCACGTCCAAGTACCGTTGAGCTTCAGACCATCTTTACGGATGGATGGTTGAAGGTTTCCACAACCACCGTGGGTTCGTCTGGGCTTCTTAAGTGCATCTTTCGGATCCGCACCAAACGCACCTCCATCATCAGGAGTCTCGTCAACGTCACAGGTCAACTTAGCCTTGCAGAGTCTATGGACAGCATCGAAGCGTCTCTTGGGATCTCTGAGCTTCATTGCTTGAGCATATGCTGGGACGGACTGAGATTGCAGGATTAGCACTTTATGACCAATAGATTAGGTCATGTAAATTGAAAACTTACTTCATCAAGCAAGATCTTTCCGCAGTTGTGACAAACCGTCTCGAGAATTTTCTTGATCTTGCCCAAGAAGCCAACATGGAAAACTGGAACCGCAAGCTCGATGTGACCAAAGTGACCTGGACATTCGAGCATGTCTTCACCACAAGTACCGCATGCTGTGGAACGATCGATAGATCCCAGCTTTGGATCGTTCAAACCCTTTTCACGAGGTTTGTTCCTCTGCTCGTCCATAGTCTCGGGGTATTCAATGTGGCATACACTCATGTTTTTAATTTCCTCCGGCGAGAACATACCAAACTGAATCTCTTGAATGGTCTTCAGCGGCGCGCTGGAATACGGGAAAGAGTGAATGTTCGACATTTTGGCGGTATTGTCGATGAAATCGTCGAAAGCTGGATGCACAACTTCTTCCTAGAAGTGACCTTGGTAGGTCAAGTCCTGGCCCCAGCCGCCTTCTCCGTCAGAACCTCCTTCTTCTCTCCTGTCCTCAGTATCTCCGTAGTCCTTTGATCTTCACCGGTGATGGTTGTCCGTTGTGATTTTGACGCGGTTTTGATGACGAGTCACACGCAAGCTGTCGCAAATGCGAGTGAAGGGGCAACTCGGAGTGAGCGCGGTCCGCGGCGTCTATCGCGCGCAAGTGGCTGTAAAGGAGAGGCTGCGACCTGTAAAAGCCAATGAGAGATGCGATACGGCCTGGCGCATCGACTTTGGCGAGATGAAGAATACTTGTGGAAAGTATTGAGGCTGAGATACTAATCACGTCGTTGGACGCTCTTGTTCGGGGCGTCTGCGAGGCCTGTTCATAAGCTTGGCAGCGCTTAGTCACCACCCCAGATTTTTTTAAGGTTGATCACTAACTCACTCAGTGGAGCCGCATTGAGCCGCAAGTTTGACATCGACCTCTGAATATTTGCGATCCCTTTGCTTTCACTTCTACCTCATGCGCTTGAAGTGGTCAACACTCGAGCTGCTGACCATGATCGAGAGTGTGATTACTCTTGACGCTGCGAATTGCAGTTCAACCACTACAGAATTGGGCTGAAGCCAGTATTTCATTCAGCCAACGCTACCACCATGAACCTCTCTCTAGTCGACCCTTTCGTTCTCGCTCAAGATATCCCAGAAACCCTTACTGCAAAGCTCAGAAGCTCTGGAACAGCGGTATGCATTCGCTTCAGTCGACAAGGGAACCTCCTTGCATCAGGCACGGCCAAAGGCGCAATCGCAATCTTTGATCTGGAGACGAATGGAGTTGCACGCAAACTCCGTGGACACACGCCAGGCAGACAAGTACAATCTTTGAGCTGGTCATCAAGCGGACGGTATCTTCTCAGCTCATCTATCGATTGGAAATGTATCCTCTGGGATCTTCAAGATGGATCACGCATACGCATCATCAACATGGGCGCGCCGGTCTTCATTGCAGAATTACACCCTCACAACCACCTGATGTATGTCGCTGCTCGATTCGAGAACCAACCCTTGATCGCAGACATGTCGCAAAGCGTTGTAAAGAAGAAGATACTCTCTTCGGTGCCGCAGAAAGCGGACGAGCAGGTGAGCGAGAAACAGGCCGCTCAGGATGCTAAGCACTTCACGACGGTCACTGTGTTTACGCCATCGGGAAAGCACATTGTTGCAGGAACAACAAAAGGGTGGTTAAACATCATTGAAACAGAAACGGGAGAAATAATCTACACCACCCGTCTGAGCAGCAAAGCGCTACTGCTACTTAGGATGTCAGCATCTGGACGCGACTTACTCATCAACGCAGCCGACACCATCATTCGCACAGTCAGACTGCCAGACTTTGCCGATCCAAAGCTCGACAAGGATAGCATCCGACTCGACGTGGAGCACAAGTTTCAGGACGTTGTCAACCGTCTTTCGTGGAACCACGTCGCATTTTCATCAAACGCAGACTATGTCATGGCCTCGACGCTCATGAACCACGACGTCTACATCTGGGAGCGCGGCCACGGCAGTCTGGTCAAGATCCTGGAAGGACCAAAAGAAGAGCTCGGCGCAGTAGAATGGCACCCACAACGGCCGTTCGTCGCGGCGACAGGCGTCGAGTCAGGTCGGATATACCTCTGGTCAGTCAACACGCCGCAGAGGTGGTCAGCGCTCGCGCCCGATTTCCTCGAAGTAGAAGAGAACGTCGAGTACGTGGAGCGCGAAGATGAATTCGACATCCATCCTATTGAAGAGATTCACAAACGACGATTAGACCAGGAAGATGACGAGGTGGATGTCCTGACAATCGATCCCGCGAAGCCGGGACAGGTGCCGCATGATTTCCGCATGCCGGTGTTATTGGATATCGACGCGAGCGATAGCGAGGATGAGATGATTGCCATTGGTGCTGGGCAGTATAGGCGGAAGAGCCAGGCTGCGGAAGATACTCTTGACGAAGATGACGACGACGGCGATAATGAATCGACCGGACAGTCTGCGAGGGCGCCCAAGAGGCGAAGAGGTGATTGACCCGATCACGATACATGAGATAGATAGTATTAACGAGACATTACAAAGCACATTTTCATGCGAAACGATGGGTGATGTGTGTTCCTACAATTGTGGCGACGCCAGCGCTTTGTAAGAGAAGTGTATTCATAATATCATCCAGCGACATGAAAGTCGTGCAGTAGGCTCTAAGCTCTTGCTATCGATAGTATCCGATCATATCATCTTCCTAGTCGACACAAATCGGACCCTCGCGACTACTCCAGCGAAGCACCACTCTCCCCCCTCCTCTTATCAAGCACAGCAGTCTTCTCGACCTCCGTCTCAGAACCAGACGACTCCAACCGACCAGCGGTACCAGTCTTACGAGTCTTGACCGCAGCCCAAACCAACACACCGCCCCAAGCCGCAAACACCACACCCGCCACGACCGCGTACGGGATGAGGATATATGACTTGGGTTTTCTGGCGATCATAAGGCCCAGTCCGCCGTTGATACCACCGAGCACGAGAAGTACACGCCCGAACCAGCGGTGAGCGACATGGACGGTCGTCTTGGCGCCTTTCTGGACGAAGAGGTGGTGCGCGAGGGCGCCGCCGATGGGCTGGAGGACGAGCCCGCCGAGGACGATGATGCCGATTAGGGGATGGCCGTTGCCGCGGATGAACTGTGCTTGTCAGATCTTGTGGTCTTTGGAAACGTGGGACAAAAAGTCAGTCGACTTACGTCGCGGCTCTCGTTTGCTACGAGCCAGCCTCCTAGACCTGCGCCCGCGATACCGAGCATCAGACTGAAGAGTTGCCATATTCCGTGAATCCACGCTACGTGTCGTGTTCGTCCGCCCAGGAGGTGTAGGAGCATGGCGCCGACGGGGAAGAGTACGGCGAAGGCTACGCCCATGCACCAGCCGTGGGCGAGAATCATGATGTGGTGATGCTGGTGGATCTTGACTTGTGCAGCTGCTGCGGCCGCAGCGTTGCTTGTGGAAGCTGCATAGCTTTGTGCGTGAGAGAACGGGGCTAATGATTTAGTGTCAGATGGTGCTTGGATGATGCTAGGAACAAGCACTTACCGAGGGCGACAAGCAGGAGGAAGAATGAGGGAAGAGAGTGTTTTGAGATTGACATGGTGGTATAAGATGTGATGTTTAGAAGTGTCTATGAGAAGAGATGGAAATCGAACAAGACTTGAGACTGGCAACAAGAGACGATCTGAGATGGGCATAGCATTTCTTATACCAGAAAAGACCACTGATAGCCATAGCACTCGTAACGCTCTTGGCTAGGTGTTACTAGCTCCCACCTCTATGTACGTTCATCGTACAAGCTGTCTGCGATGGAATAGACCTCGATCAGAAGAACTACGCATGTGCGCCGAGGCAATCTCAAAAACGGTAGACATGCAGTGCAAATGCAGGCAGCAAGAAAGGAATATGATCAGCAGGAACGGCTCAAAACTTAGCTTGACGTTAGAGATTTATTGGCTATTATGGTATCGAGGTGTAGCACATGAATCGTCCGGGACAGAAGTCTTTGAGATGGGTTGACTCCCCGGTGATCGCTCCGTCATGTGTCTTGCTCTGAGCCAGTATTGAGAGTGAACGGCGAGAGCCGTTGTGTCTCAAAAGGTCGCCCAGCGTCACACAAAGTTCAGCCACGAACTCTTATCAGCGGCCTGGCGAACGGTTCTCGTGCTTTATTGTGGTAAGAGGTGCTTTCGGAAAGTGAACCAGCCGTGATTTTTGTTTTTCTCGATGAGAAGTATGTCTGCTTTATTGTGTGGCTTTCGGCTGGGCCTGAATGTAAACAAAGAATGAACCGATCACGGGATGACAGTGTGTGTTTTTGGCGGTCTCATCTGCCACCCCAACGAATCTGCCTCTAATCATTGGCCGTTTTCAATGTCGAAGCATCAAACATATCACCTGGATGGGGGAGATGCAGATAAAAGTTCCACGCATCGATCGCTGTGTTCGACGTGCTAATGGTGGTCTGACACATGAAGGTGTGTGGTGCAAGAAGATGTTACATGGCAAAAGCAAGTCTTTCCTAAACTGCTCATAGTGCTACGGTCCGGTCCTTCGGTGTACAGCAATTCTTGGCTCATCGAATCGAAGATTTTCTCATCCGTTCGTCGAGGTTGGAGATCATTGCAGATCAGGTGTCGCCAAAATCTGGGCGAACTGCTCTCCACATTGTGGGGAAGTCGTGAATTTAAGGGAGTCCACGTGCTCGGGTCATTGCTCCAATGTTCATATCAGGCCTATCTATACACATACCTGCCGACGTGCTCCGTCTTAACAACGTGCAGCGTACATTGTCACCCGCGGAGTCCGAAGGAGGTCATAATCTGAGCCCTCAATGCCATCCTCGTTTCTCACCTGCAGACAACAAGCTATCTGCTTGCTCTGGTGGTGGAGGCGCATATTGCGGCCTATGACTAGTCTCCACTGAGGGCATCGTATCCGCGATTGCATCTTCGTAGCTTGGCGGCGCTTCCGAATATTGAGGTGGTTCGTCTACACGGTGCGGTAGAGGTGCTGGCTGCATGTGATTGCCGTTCGGGTTCACCGACGATGGCGTTGGTTGTTGTTGTGCTTGTAGATGTGGTGCTGGTACCGGTCTTCTTAAAATTGCGGCTGCTGCAAGTCCTGTCTTCTCATTTCGAGGCGGCAATGGAGGATTTTGTGCCGGGCCGTTCATACCATATGACCCAGTCATGGCTTCGAGCAGCTCCGCGGGAGGTCGGATGCCAGAGAACAGTTGGAACGGTAGGCGAAGCTCCATTACAGTGTGTTGAGGTTGGATCCGTGCCTCATATCCGATACCAACCCTGACTATGAGTTCGTAGTTGCGGCTGAGATTGCAAGTCTCGAACGAGGGCGGGAGATTGCTAGGAATTGGCAGACCGCGCCAAAGTGTCGGGTCCAACAGCACTTCAGTGCTTCCTTCTTTGAATATAATAGGGGCATTCATAATATTGCTGCGACTTGTCATCACTATTGATAATGCTGCTGTTTTGCGGATGTTCTGCGCTTGTATATGTGTGTAATGAATAAGCGCAACCTCAAGAGAGCGCAAAGTCAAATCGTGTGTATTGGTATTCAGTACTCCGCAGATAAGTCGCAGAGGTATCTCTTGTCCGACAGTGAGGATTGGCGGTTCTGGTAAGCGAGCTTCGACACTGATAAAGGGAGCCTCTGGTATCGCTGGCATAATAGGCGCTGCCAGATTCATGGTACTCTTTCGAGAGAACAAGCTTTTCTTCGCCTTCACTTGTATTGGTTGACCATATGGTTGCATGAACTGGTGCTTCCTTCGTGCAAAGGTCTCTGCTCCCGTAACTGCAGGACTCGGTCTCGGTGACTCCAAAGGACAGAAGTTGAAAGGTAGATATGCTCTAGCATTCTCTTTGAGAATGTTTGGACGAGCGACTGTTGCTTTTAGGAAGTACCTTATGTCGGCTTCACCAGGAAACCCAGTAAATGTAGGTGGCAGCATCTTCTTGACATGATGCATCGGAGCTCGAGATATTTCCAACCCGAACGAACCACCTAGACTAATGGATGGATTGACGCTGTTGGCCGCATTGCAGCTATTGTTGAAAGGGACCTGATTTTGTCAGACCTAGATGGTGGACTTCTAACTGTCTCGCTGTGACATACCTTGAACGAGAAAGGATACTCGTGATGTCCGGCTGGTAGCGTGAACGAGCTTTTCCCGGTAGTAACAAGATTAGGCGGTGGAAACACCATCTGGAGTTTGTATAGGATCTGGAGAATCAGCATTCGGGATCAAGGAGTCTTGAGGCTTCATCGAAACACTCCAAATGTTCTTGAGAAGTCTTGCCAAATGATAAGAGAACTGGTATAGCACGACGCTTACCTTGTGGACTTCACGGACCGGCCGTGGCCTCGATTCTTCATTGGTCGGTGGTGGTAATAACCTGGTCCTGCTTTCGCCTTCCAGTTTGACCACAACCGAATTGACATTGGTACTAGTCGCCAACCTCAATACCACTCTGCCACTCAATACATCTAGATTTGTGAAAGTGCTGTGAGTTTGGTCGAGAATGAAAGAAGCGATCATTCCGCCGACGGGATCCGAACTGGCCTGACGAAACCTCTGTAGAGATGGTTGTTTCTCAGGGTAATATAGAACCATGTTACTTAAGAACATAGACGGGCTGTGTGTGATCTTGCTCTATTCTGCTGCCTAGTGTTACCGCATTGTCGATGGTTGTCGCTGCCCTGTTGGCTCTATACAGTTATCTTTCGAAGATAGCACCGTTGTGTCACTCTTCTTGCGTGAATAGACTGACTTTTCAGGAACGAATGCGATCGCAAGTTTTTTTAGATGCCGAGGATATTTTCAATCTCCTTCTCTATCTTGTTGCACAGAGGTACGCATGGAGATGGAATCTATGCCTTCAACCTCTTTTCGGGATACGCGGAAGCGCGTAGTGGCGCAGCACAACAACAATTTTAAATAAGATAGGTATTTTCACAGTGTCGCGTCGAGTGAAGGAAGTGATGAGATTGGTGTGTGATTATTGAAAGAATAATTTTGTAAAATACTGAGGAGGTCGGTGTGATCTTGAAAAGTCTGATGTGATGCACTTGCTGACCAGAAGATCACACGGAATCGTGCTTGTCCGTCAGCAGATCTCATCACCGTATACTTGTCCGTCGCAAACATGCAGTCTACTCGAAGAACACTGTAGGATCAAAACATGACATTCATTACTATCCACTGGATATCTCATCTCATCAAACCCCTTGCAGAACAGAGCTGAACCAATTCTCTCATAATCTACTAGATGCAACAATGCAAGCGCTAAGATACAGCAGACAGTGAATTCAACTCTTCTTCTTGTTCCCTGATTCCATCCGGCTTGTGTCTGAGAGACGACCACTTAACGACCCCTCTGCGCCAAGATACTCTGTCGAACAATCATCTCCGCGGCTGCATGCGCCGCCAACCTCTCCTTCTGCCGACTCCTATCCCTCAAGTACCGTTCCGCCTCAGGCCTCATACGCAATATCCTTAGGATAATATCATCGCTAGGCTCAGCCTGAGCCTCTTTCCGTTTCTCCTCTTTGGCCTTTTTCATCGTGCCCAGGTTGCGGCTGAGCATGATGCTCTTGCTGCGGCGGGCGGTGGGCAGGCCGAGCGCGCCGCCGGAGAAGGAGTAGGATGGCGCCAGACCGCCCGGGGCGGAGAGGCGGTTGATTTCGCGGTCGCGCCGGGTTTGTTGGCGTGTCATTGTTGCTGAGGCCATAGATTCGGACGTCCGGATTAGGTTCGAAGTGTCTTCGAAGTAGAAGAAGTTGAGGTGTTGCAGGTCGTGATATTTGGGGCTGCGGAGGATGTCGAGGGGAACGCCATCGCCTTCTGCGTGGAAAAAGTCGAAGAGGAGCTGGGCATGTTAGGAGGGTAAGCAAAAGGAGTATGACGGAACGCACCTGAAGCCATTTGTAGACGACATCGACTTCTTGCTGGGTTAGTTGTCTCTGCTGCGACGGTTTGTCGGAGAGAGGAGGCACGAGGAGGCTTTCTATTATCACGAGAACTTCTTTCCATAAGCGTGTCATGACCATGATCATTGATGCGTCCGTCAATGTCTGCTTCATGATGGCAAAGTTGTCGTCGAAGTACGTGAAAAGCGGTTTGAGGGCAGTTGCGGCATCCATCTTTGGCGGAGCTGCAGCAATTGACAGCGGCCGTCCTTGCACCTTTTGCAAGTATCCTCCAGCAAAGCTGCGGACTGAATTGATGCTGATACCCTGACCGAGTACACTGCGGAGAGTGCGTCGAGACAAACACTGCTGGATGAACGCAGAAAGCTGGAAATGGTCAATAAAAGCTCGTAACTTCTGTTCGTACACAACTCACCTTGTCTGTGATCTTCCTCGTCATATCTCTCTCAGTTCGCTTAAGGGTTCGGAATGCCTTGCCAAAGTAGAACTGAATGTCATCTCGTTCACCTTCCATACTGACTCTTAGAAGCAGTCGACCTTGAGTATCGAGATCCAACCAGAATTCTCTTGGCATGTAGTCACTAAAGTGTGAAGGGTCAAGCTTCAGAGACGTCCGACCAACACAGTCATGATCACCCAGAGCATCCCAATCCCAGATAGTTGCGATAATGTTCAACGGACCTTGCGTACTGATATCCACTGATTCGTCCCATCTCGGATTGAGATTTCCGTATATGATGCGTGTCTTGGCCAAGCGCTTTTGGTACTCGTCTCCTAACACGACATACGGATCACTCAATCCATTCATATCGCAAGGCTTCAGGTCTTCTGCTTCGATGATCTTGATGGTAAAGACGCACTTGTTGGTCATTCGAGCTTTTGGTAAAGGCGGGTCAAACTTCTGGATCGTATCTGCACATGCGTCGACGTTGATCTCCTTTTCAACCTTGTCCAACTGCATGGTCGCATACTCAATGTCGTTGAGTTTCACCAAAGATTGTGGTAAGAACTGAAAAGGCTCGGCTTTTTCTCTGCCAACCATTGTATCTTTGGCCATCTGCATCCACTTTTCTTGACGAGTTTGATGAGCTGCCGCTTCTTGTTCTGGAGACATGCGATCCATCTCTTTGTTGAACTTTTGCTCCAACAGCTCACAGTACCGTGTTACACCATTGCCGATTGTTTTTGAAAGCGTAGTCATGAATCGAGCGTAGTGTAAATCATCATCCCATTCGAGATTGACAATCTGGTCAACTGCTTGGTTGAATGAGCGGTACATGTCCAAGGCTGAAGAGCTGTGTCGTTCATTGTCGGCTGCAATGTTGCCTGCATGTTCAGGTTTGATAGTAAAGTTATCTTGTCGGACTGCTTCCTCGACCCAGGCGACCATCTTTTCGTCCGTCATAGCGAGCCAGCGCCAGACAAATGCAGACAAGAGTCCTTCGATATGGAAACCAAACTCCACATCGGGCAATGCTTGAGCGTGAATGTTCCGGATCTGGACCAGTTCCTTGTAGAGATCGAAGCCATCTTGGAGCGGAACATCTTCACCTCTTTGTCGCCATATGTCAATGATGCGAGCGACCAGATCGCGCGCGTCTGCTGCGAACGATGGAAAAATCTCCTTCAGCAAAACATTGAGCGGAGCAACACCCATGACTTCCGGATTTTTCCTATACCGCTTTTGAATCTTATCAGATAGTGCCATAACTGCCTTGCCAAGCTGAATAATGTGATAGAATTCCCACTGTTCTGCCTGATCTGGAACGTTCTTTGCAAGGATGTCGCTGTACGCACTCCGCGCTCGCTCACGTAGGGCTTCTCTCAAGCTAGCTGTGAACTGGTCGAGGTCTTCTGGTTCCTGGCCAAAAAGCGCATCATCGTAGATGTGGTGCTCCAAAATATACATTACTGGACCAATAGATGGCGGTTTGTTCTCGTAACAGTGCTTCATTCGATCGAAGAGTTCTCTAAGCAGAGCATCATGTAAAGAGACGAGTATTTGCTGGGTCGTGACCAAGTCTGTCGTGGTCCACTTCGACCTATCCAACAACGCTTCTTGAGGAATTGAGGGCAGCTTTTTACCCTGCGTTTTCACTTCTTGAGGAGGCTCCTTGGTGAAAACGAATGCATTGTCCAAAGTCTCGGTGCTGATTTCCTGGTTTTGGTATTTTTCCTTGATGACTTCCAAGAAAAGTACAAGACGTGACCAAGGTGGTACGCGCCATCTCACTGCGATCTCGTTGAGCACCTCGGAAGATGTCTTTGACAGAATTTGGGTCTGACTGCTATCTTCAGTGCCTTCAGAAGACTGTGAGCTGTTGTCGAAGAGGTCGTTCGAAAGCGCTTTGCGTACTACCGCCAAGTAGTATGCGCGTGGTTCAGGCGGTATGAAAGTGAATGGCGTGTCATCATCAACAGTCGAAGATACAGGATCGCTCAGCGATAGACTGCTAAGATCAACGGGTTGGTCAATGACATATGATGAATCTCCGTCTGCTATCGGCGAATCAACTGATGAGGTATTTGACGGCTTGAAAGATGGGAGAGTGCCACCCGAAGTGCTCTTTGCCAATTCCGGGTACACCTGTATAATCGCAAGCATCATTTGCGATACTGCTTGGACTTCGACTTTTTTCCACTGTTCATAGGACTCTTGAACGTCAAAGTCCTCACTACAAAGAGTCTTCTTCGTGTTCAGACTAAGGTGAGCTTGATATAGCTTGAGGTCCCGCAGAGCCGCCTCTGCAGTCCATACATCCTTGTGTGCGTCGATATCTGTCTGTACTTGATCATACATTTTTCCAAATACATTCGCAACTTTCAATACACCAGGCATGTCCTTGAGCTCATAACTGATGGGAGCTTCGACCTCAACGGTAGACCCTCCTTGACCTCCATTGCGTTGCGAGTCGTCTGCCAGATCCTGAGAGTGTGTCAAGAGCTTGCTTTCCAGTGACTTGAGCCTGCTGATGAGCTCTGGTCGGTCGCGATTCCAATCATTGTCTTTGAGTGTCGAAATTATCAGACGAACAAAGAGAGCAACGTGTCGATCAACCATCAGCTTCCAGCTATCGTCATCCTGTGCTTTGCCTCTGGACAACTCGGAGGTCGACTTTGAGAAAAATATCAGGATGAGATCCTCCACCCTTCTATCCTTTTCCATAGATTTGCGAAATGTAGGGTTCTTTATCTCGTTCAGGAAGACCGCAAACGTTCTCTTGACCACGGCATCGTTGAATTCCGGCATCTTTTCCTTGCCCACCAAGACACCAGTGATACGCTTATCCAGCTCTGACGTGAATCCATGAGGAAATCTGGTGCTTTTTGAATCGCGTACAAGCGTAAGATCCTTGACAAGATCATTCATCGACGTGCTGGTTCGCTGAACAGTGGGTTTGGCTGGCGCAGCGACATGTTGCATGCGTTTGGTTCTGGGTTGGAGCAGATGGGACAGAAGAGCAGCGCTCAAAGCATAGTAGTATGCATCTTGTTCGCTAACAGTCTTTCGCGAATGCGAGACCTGCCGTCGCATGCGCCCATTCTGCTGTAGGCTGTTGGTCCGGCGGCTATTAATCGATGATCGTGTGGATTGCATTGACATTACACCGTCTGTGTTGTTCGAGGAGAGAAGCGCTGTGTAAGTTGAAGAGGTGTGATATCATTGCAACGAACCCTTCATCGGTGTATGGCCCTTTCGGAAGGTTCAGGTTCTATGAAAGATGCCGCAATCAATGCAGGAGGCAGGTGCGGACTGCAAACCTACAGTTGTTTCCGCTAGAGGTCCAGATCTCAAAGGTTGACAGACCAAGACTTCAAAGTTGTGTTGGGTATGAGCACTGTAGGTAATTTCGAAGACAGTATAGATGAGGATGCTGTAATTCTAAAGGAGGCGTGTACAAGATCGTCATGTGGATATACCGTACTGCAGCACCGCCCACCCAGGTCGGTCGGATTGCCTTACCGCACTTCGTACGTACTCACGGTACTGTTTGAGGTTGTTCGACTCCACTCATCGGGTGTTTCAAGTTTAGACGCCGATGCTACTCCTACTGTACTGTATGTAGCAGGGCTTCATCTTCGCTTCACTACCTAACTTGCAGTACATTTTATCTCAGCTCTTACATGTTGAAGCAACTCTCTCTCACGTGCTTCTTCCTCGACATGCGACTCTGTTAAACACATGACTGTCACGGGCGGTCACAAGCCGGCATGAATATTATTGTTCCACCTTATGCCTGGACGGATGCGCTTCAATTGACATCACAAGCCGCGACTCTTCTGCCTCAATAATATAACAATTCAGGCACGCTCTGGTCTCTTCGGATTTACATTCAACAGCGACGACTCGGCATTCAGAACAGGTCAATTTAGTATACAATCCAGAATTCTTCACTACGCACAGTACGAAAACTCTTTCCACCATGTCGTCCAACAACTTTTCTCAGAAAGCGCGCTTGACCGATGAGCAGAAGAAAAACAATCACAACACTTCGGAGCAGGCCAGGCGACAGGCGATTCGCGAGCAGTTTGAGCAGTTGGCGAACATGATGCCTGGATGGGAAGGAAAAGGCGCAAGTGAAGCAAAAGTGATGGAAGCTGCCGTGGGCTATATGAAAGAGCAATTGCAGAAGAAGGATGAGCTGAGAGACAAGAGTGTCCGGGTTGAAGGGTTGTTGCCAGAAGCCGAGTTCGAAAAGATCTACAACGACGAAGCTGTCCGAGCCGAAGAGAGACAACGACGACGAGAGGAGGGAGGAAACGGAAGCTCAATGGACAATACTCCCATCCGTCACGAAGAGCATCTGGACCAGAGGCAGCCCACTCCCGGTGGCAAGCTCAATAATGGCAAGAGCAGCCGTAGTCCGGAGGAAAGAGATTCTGGACCCATGAGCAGTCACCATCAACAGAGCCACATGAGAAACGGTGATCATTCGGGCTAAAGACAAGACCGCCATCTCGAAGTCCGTCGAATCTGGCATGGACCGGCTCTACTTTCCGAAATACAGATTGGACGGGATCGATCGCGAACATGTACTGTATCGCATTTCAAGATGTACAACAACAATTCAGACAGTCCAGACACAGTCGTTATGGACGGCTGACTGACGACAAACGACCAAATGCTTCGCAAGCATTGGATTACCGGAACGGCGACCTGAAACGCCCAACTGTACAGCGGCAAATTTCGACATGACACTTAACGAAGCATACCAGACCGTGGCAAAGGGCGAGAATGGCGATAGCAGGGCACTCAACGGCATGGGTGCTTTAATGAGGAAAGAAGACGCGTTGCAAACCCATTTCCTACTGGTCTGGCCAGATGACGCCTCTGGTCGATGTGGCGCGTTCGTGGCTAAAGTCAGCTTGGCCAAGGTGGCTGCCATGACTCGGACAGTGTCGCTTTGGCACGATTGATGTGTCAGAAGTGCCGGACGGTTTCTCGATCTCATGACCAGTCTCGCATAGAGCAGGGCCGTTGTATGCTGACACTGCCTTGTCATGGTGGAGAAGAAAACGGTCGGCGTTTACAGTCCATGGTACCGCATCGTGTTGAGACAGATAATAACTTCACTATTGCGGTTTGACTTCTTGCCTCTTCAGTATTTATCCGCAGAAGGGACGGAACATGGCCCGCACTTGGCTCTACTGGCATGTGATCGTATACCTAGCTCAGTGGTGATACCGTAGCAATATTGCACAGACATGTGTCACCAACCCGTCAAAGCGTAGTCTAACCATCAGCTCAACACACAGACAGTGCGTAGAATTCCTCGTGCCGTCGTGGAGAGCTCGGTCCGCTACTTTGCAGACTGGGTACACACAAAACAATGCAGTTGAAAGTCAACGCGTGTACTCTGGCGGGCGACTCATAGCCCTAATGCAGGACAAAGGGTATAGCCACGCATGGCCATCAACCGGGTTGCTGTTTCTGCCTGTCGCACAAAGTTTCTAGCGGGTCAAGTCGAAATCGAAGACGGGGCACGGCTGACTCGCAGGACTTTCGACAGAGCCGAGAACCCTAGCGCGACGCCACTTCTAAAGCCAGCCCTGTGCAATGCCCAAAATAGTGGGTACCTACCTCACTTGTCAGTAGTGAATTGTGGCTTCCGCACTTGGGTGTCTGCCGCAAAGACGGCTTGCAGTTTCCATACATCGATCGGATCCGTTGCTCGCTTGCATTCAATCTGCCATCAAGACACAAGGAACGCCAGACTGACTTGTCGATTATCTGAGTCTGTGAATGACGAATCTGACCCGAGAAGCTGATAATCATGGTGTTTCGCCACGGGGTAAGGTTACATGCACTCATGCAGGACAATCTCAACGATGGAACCATGCTAATGCGATCGAAAAAGCCGGCCTTCTAGCGTCGAAGATCATCTCTGGAAAGAATTCCGCGCTGACAGCTGACTGGCTCCCACATTTTGGTATTATGGAGAAGGTGTTGATCATTGCGACGTGAGCGTAAAGTCAACGAATGAATTGATCGTGTCTGCCACGCATGGATCATCCTCTCCTTTTTGCTTTCTCCAATGACTGAGCGCGACTGCCTGTCGCTCAACTGCAGACCCACCTCAACCGCGACTTCATAAACGTCTGCTCCTGCCCTCTCTCTGCGCGAGAGCCCTTGATCGCATTGCTCACTGCGTATCGGACTGACCGTTGGGCTACTCATTCCACTATCGATCCCGGACTTGCGAATTACCAACGTCCACCTTCTTCTGTACAACAGTTCCCGCGTCGAACAACTTACATGCGGATATACGAGTATTATTAGTACGAGGACTGCCGGCATTCAAAATACTTTATCAGACGTCAAGCGCCGGTACTTGTTGCATGACATCTGCACCACAACTACAACCAAAGTTTCCTCGAT
>Ga0058704_10000568_pt1 | contig 18833 bp, 17 predicted proteins | sample AgamicMgSfe_FD_71363 | JGI IMG/M metagenome (GOLD analysis project Ga0058704, IMG submission 71363) | Agave microbial communities from Guanajuato, Mexico - Mg.Sf.e | ecosystem: Host-associated > Plants > Phyllosphere > Phylloplane/Leaf | place: Guanajuato, Mexico | collected 2012-05-30
GGGAAGGAGTGGTGGCGAACCTGGTCCAGCTGCTGCCGGCTTTGGCCGCGGGGGAGGAGGCGGCGGCGGCGGCGGAGGTGAGGCCCCCAAGCGCGGCGAACCTCTTCATCAAGATTTCAGAGCCGGCCCGCCTTCTGGTCCCCGCGGCTCGTTTTCATCAGGTGCAGCAGGACCTACGCCACCTTTCCGCCCAAGCAGCAATGCCACCGTCACGACGTATCCGCGTTCCCAACGCTTTGCACCCAACGGACAGCCTATCCCAGAGCCTTCGCCGACCACACCTACCGGACCTCGCGCCTTCCGCCGTCCACAAGAACCCAGCGCTGATCGCCCCCGCATGCCTGCAGCACCACACCCTGCTATCGCTAATCTGCCCGCCATCATACCTGGCGGAGTGAAAGCGGAGCCTTTGGTTGACAACACTCGACTGAACAGGCTGCAGGAGGAAGCGGAGAAGTTGCGGAAGCAGATAGAGGAGAGAGAAGCGCGGAAAAGGAAGGGGTTGAGGGAGTGGGAGAGGATGAGTCGGGAGGTCGAAGTGGCGGGATTGAGGAGTGAGTTGGCGGCCGCGGCGGTGAGGAGCTTGGAAATGGATGGTCAGGGGGAAGCGGAGGCGGCTTTCTAGTGAGAAGCTCGCTTGATGTCGTGATGTTCCTGAGCCGGAACCTATCGCCACTTTCATGTATCAAAACAAGCGTTGGGGTTGGCTTCAGCGCTGCTGCCGCTGCCTGGACAAGCCTGCCCAACACTTTACCTGACATAGATGCGCGCATGCCGTCCCGACACGAAAAAGGAAAGAAGCAAGGTTATAGTAAGTGATGATTTCTCCTCTAATCTTTTAGCACGGAGTTTGTGACAACGTTGAATCTACACTGGGCCACGCAGACCTCGTCGCCCCATCAAGGACTGCTGTCTCGATTCCCTACACACTCGCGAATGCTTCCTGACGATGCTCTGTGCCTTTCTTGCGCTGGCAAGGTAACCACCACTCCATCCTTCCTTTTTCACGTCCGTCTTTACACTTCCGTCGAAACCTCCACTTCCCCCAACCACGAACCAAGGCACTCTTTTACCCTCACCGACCCAGTTCATCTCCCGTACGTCGCCGAGATCTGCCACCCGCTCCTGCTCAAGCACCACTCGACCGCCTCCTTCAACCTCCGCAGGCACATCTCACAGATGCGCGTGTCTCGCTCCACGTACTCGGTCGGCTCGCCGTCGACGACCCTCCCACAGCTGCCGTGTACTGCGACGCCCTTGGGAAGATTTCTCAAGTGCTCCGGGCAGGGTTGCGCGCGATGGAAGGTTTTGCGACAGCCGCAGCCTGTGTAGAGAACACATGGTCGCGTGCACATGAGAGGCTTGTGGCTGGATTGCGATGGGTGGTGTCCAACGACTGCGATGGTGTGATGAGCTCTGAGCGGCGCTCAGTGAGTATCGCGATGCGGCTCTTCTCTGCGCTTGAGGAATGCAGGCGGCGTGGGTGTGGGTTGCGCTTATGTCGTGCCTGGTGTGTGTCTGTCCTTCGGTGATGAATATCTGGGTATGTTGACCGGACGAGGGGAGACAGGATTGAGAACATGAACGTATGTAGGTATGGTGCGACCTTACTCTGCTACGGAAAGTGCTCCTTTGACAGATGGCGTTGGAATGCGTAAGGGACGCCCCTTGCGATGAGGAAGCCGCATCTTTGACAATGATCATGAGCTGGACTGGGAGTGAATAATGCCATTTCCTTTGTTATTGTACGCAAACCGCTATCCATAACTTACAGTATCGTACTTTGCACTTGCAATCCTTGCAGCTAGTCGACGTCGCACTTCCGCTGACCGCTCGATATCCCACCCTCAACGGCTACCGTTCTCGAAGTCCACGCAGCTCTGGAAGAGCTGCTGCATTGGCCCCGCGACAGTCTCCAACGCCTTGTTCGCCATCGCTTGCAACGTCATAACCGCTTCTTGGTTCTCCTCGGTCTTGACATCGGACACCTCGTAGCGCCGATTGAAGTCTGTACGCACGTCTGTCGACCCGCTCCCCACCTTGTTGTTACACTTCTGCACCCAGGCCGCCATGGTCACCTCGAACGCTCCCGCTGCACGATGCGAGACATCCATGAAGACGCTCACGCCCTCCCCCTCGCCCGTGAGTCTCTTCCGAATGAGCTCACACCGACCGACATGCGCGCCTGACTTCTGGCGCATTTTTCCCTTGCCCTGCTTGACTACGGCCGTGGTCGTGTAGTTCGTCGACGAGACCTTTAAGCACTCGAGGAACGTCTCCTGCATCGCAAGTGCGGTGTACGACTCCTCATTGTTCAGCGTCATAGCGTAGCGAATTTGATTAATGTCCTCCCTGAGCCAATCGAACAGTTTGGACATCTCCGTGGCAACGGTGTCGCGCACTCCGCGGATGTGGGCGAAGAAAGGTTTCTCGTCGACCCCTTGGAAGTCTTGGCATGCTAGGACATATGTTAGTGATATATAATCAATGTGCAAAGCCAGCGCTTACCCTCGAGCTCATCCTCCAGCTTCTTGTAGAGACTGCCGACATCGGTAGGGGTCTCGTTCTCGATAGTGTTGATGCGCTCTTCGCACGCATTGAACGCCCCCATTAGCTTCGAAGAGAAGATGTTCTGGATGTCGTGGTTCCAGTTGATTTTCCTCTTATCCCTAGGTAATTTCCACTCGCCTTCACGTCTGCAGAAAGCTAGGAACGTGCCCGCCTTGTACTGCTTTACGTTAGCTGATCGCGTCCAATGAAGGGCAAGGCTAAGGAGCGCACCTCCTGCCATCCCGATAGCACCTTCTCCGCCTTGTCCTTCCACTTGGGCTCATGGCTTTCTACGTACAGTTAGTAGAAGCCTGTCGCGCCACCGCGGTACAACTTACTAATAACGCCGATGATGCACTCCTTGAAGCAACTTGTGACCTCAGCAATAACCCTCTCCAATAGATTGCCATCCTCCTCAAGCACCCGGTTAATAAGCTTTGCCACATCCTGCTTCCTCTCCAAGCGAGACTTCGTGAGGATGCCCTGAATGCTGCCGAAGATGCTCGGCAAGCGGCTCAAGCAGATGCGCCGGAGCGTGTTGACTCTGCCACGAGCAGGGATCGTGTACAACATACGCCGCACGCTCGGGATGCCTGTGGCCTCAATGTCAAGAGTCGGCGGGTTCTTCCGGTCGTAACCGGCCAAGTGCTTCTGGTACTCTGTGTTGGAGACGAAGAACACCTTGAGATCCGGCGCGTTGTTCGATCCTGAAAGGTCTCTCAACTTTCCCTTCACCTCCCGCAGAATCATGTGGTTGCGGATCTCCACACAGACCTGCTTGACCCCGTTCACGGCCAAGACTTCCTGTACCTCGAGTTCCTTGATTTGCTGGTCGAGCGCCTTGAAGCGCGTGATGTCCTGGCACTCTTCCTTCTCCTTCTCGAGCATCTTGCTCTGCGCCTTGGCCCGCGCAATATGTTGCTCCGCCTCCTGGAGCAACTTTCTTTCCTCGAAAGGCAGCTTACCCTTCTCTGCCTCATTGAACATGCTCTTCTGGTCGATTGAAGTGACAATGAGGTAGGTGTCGTGCATCTTGCCAAGGACGATACACTCGCGGAGATTCGCATCGAGTTCGGGATTCTGGACGATCCGAGCAGGGTGAGAGAAGACGAGGATGGTACCGGCGCGTTTGAGGTAACTCCTTGTAGCTTGGACGATAGACAGATTGGTGTCCGTGACGCCGGGCAAGTCCGCGAGTGTAATACCACAGACGAACAAATCTTTGTCGTGGTGTATCGTGATGGTGATAAGCAATGGCCAGAGTGATGGCAGGCGATGCCCGTCTTGCGAAAACGTTGTGCCACAAAGGCGTGAAGACAGGTTGTTGAGCTCCGCCCCGTTCTCAATGGGCCATGACTCCATGTCTTCGGTCATTTCTTTCTTCTCGATGCGCGCAATAACAGTTTCGACCAGCTCGACCGCCGTCTCATCCGGATCGCTGCGATTCTCTTGGAAAAATCTCTTCACATCTGCAACTGTCTCGAACTCCTCTTGGTCGCACAGCAGGGTATTGAAGAAGTCGAGGCCAGTGTCATGTTTCGCTTGCATATCGGCCAGCTCATCAGGTTCTAGCTCTTGCCTCTGATCATGGGTGAGACCCAGCAGGATCAGGACGGCGCTGCAGTGTCCTCTGACAATGATCTTTATCTGCTTCCGGTTCGCGTAACGGAACTCGACTTGGTACAGCGCCTCCTGTCGAGCACGAGGAGCCGTGTACTCGTGGACGACATTGGTACCGCGGCCGCCCAAGTCGCTCTGTTGGAAAATTAGAGGCCAGCCTCGTAAAACGATTGACTCTGAACCTACCTCCGTCGCAACCGCCTGCTCGCTGATCATGCAGTTCACGCTCGACGACTTGCCGACACCTGCAGGACCAAGGCACGCAACAGGCCGCACACCTGGGTATCGCTCGTTTGGCTTACGGCATTCGATCAGCGTAACCTTGCAGATCTTCGCGATTTCGTCATTGATGGAACCCTGCGCTTGAAGCTGCGTGAATATGTCGATGAAATCATCGCAGACACCAGTGACCAGCTTCTCCAGCTTAGCGAAGTTAGGGTGGTAGATGGCCAGCTTGGGACGGCCTTCCGCTGCGAACGCATCGTAAGGTGCTACCGAGCTACTGGGAACAGCGTCGTTTGTGCTGCTGCTGGAACGGCCCATTATCATGCCCTCATCGCCAGTCTTGATTCGCTTCTTGGCTGTAGCACGAGTCAGTAGCGTCACGCGGCAGGCCTCTCATGGACTTACGAGGAGTAACGCAATCGTCAGCAGCGTCGTACTCTCCCACGAACAGCGGGCTGGTATCGCGCCTGCTAGATTCGTCTGACTCCCGCTGCTCGTCGTCGATATGTGTTTGTTCGCTGTTCGTGTCCATGATTGATGAACTGTCGACTGAAAGCCGTGAGGTTGTTTGGACAGGGATGACTTGGTTCCCGCGGGCTTCAAAGAGTGTGAAGCTGATTGTGGTTGTGTTGGACAGAGAAGACTTGGTGCAGGTGGGCAAGAAGAGGTGTTTGAAGTTGGTCGTGATGTTGTTCAAGCAAAGAACCTCAAGCGTCCTTGCATGGATGATGAAGGGTGAAGAGTTGAGGAAAGGAGAAAAGAGGGAAGGCAGCTGTGTCTATATAGCCGACGATGCGAGACCCTCCACTTCACTCGGTCGCCTAGGTGACCAAAGTGAGCGTTGCGAGTGAAGGTTTGCTACCCAAATGATCGACCTGTAACTTCGTCGATGAGAGAACCTTCCTGTGCTCAGTCGCTTGAGTGAGAGGAGTAACTGTGCTCAGTGAATTTCGCCACGCGATACGTTCGCAGTGCGATGGTATCCAATCGCGAATACACACCGCCAGCGATTGTGATGACTGCCTGATCGTGGGAATGCAGTGTGGTTGACGGGGGAGGTCAAAGATGCTCAGCTGCTTCCAGCAAAGGTTGGGTGTGCCAATGTGCTAGCCAACGTGATGCCTTCGCCTCTGTAAAGCTTCAGTGACGTTGTCCATATGTTGGCCGTAGGTGGAGACATCACGTGGATGCCTTCGCATGCAGCTTGCAGAGATCAATTCATCCACGAGTCCGGCTTACATGTAAAGCTGTAACAGTGAACCTCTCTTACCTAACGCTAGACATTTGTGGTGTAGGTTATGGTAGTGCTCGCGGAGTTCTTGACCAGACATGGTTGTCTGCAAGGACCAAAGATTAGCATTATACTACATGTAGAACATTATGGTCCATGTGGACAGGCGCCTTGGTCCGTATATTACATCGCAGCCCTGTTCGCTAGATGAAAGCCCCAGTCTTTCGATACTCTCACGAGTACGTTGTGACTGCCGGGCAAGACGAGTTGCTGCAGTAGGCGGCCAGGCCAGAGCTGGGGACGAACGTCGGCTGATAGCTGGAGTTGCGCAGACTGGTCCCGTCCCACGCCACCGCCTCCACCATCACGTAAGGGTAGAAGCCCGGCGCCGTCCACACCGTCTCGAAACCATTGATGGTGGCGTTGCCGATGACGTCGAAAGAATCTCCCACGTTGCCGCCGTAGTAACGCCACGTTTGCACGGTCGTCGCACCGTTCCATGAGACATGGATCTGAATCATTGCATCGGTGCTGGGTGCATAAGAGTAGACCTGCGGCTTGGTGTTCGCAGGCGTGCTTTGCCATTCAAAGCTGAAGGCCCGGTAGTTCATCGCGCTTGCAGTCGTGCGGGATCCATCGGTGAAGGTGCCGGCAAGCACAAGCTTGTCATTTGAGTCGTGCTCGGAGAACCATGCTTTGTCGCCCCACCCCTGAAACACGGAGCCGCCCTCGAGAAGCTGCGTATTGCCTTGGGAGCAGGATCCGATGCGTCCAGGTGAGAGTGTGCGGCGTGTCTGTGTGGCGACACCACTTTGGTGGTCAATCGTGATGAAGCGACCGGATGACACCAAGCTGGTATGTGCGCTGCAGTCGTTTGCGTTGTCGAAGATGGATATGTCGGTTGCCGTCTCTCTCTCAGCTAAAATGCGAGCATCGTGCTGAAAACTGAAGTTAAAGTTTGAGCAGGTGAAGTCCGAATGACCCAAAAAGCTCAATTGCCAAACGATGCTCCGGTCGGTGCCATTGATGTAATAGAGGGCGGAAGTATGGCGGGCTGAGATAAGGTAGTTTCCACTCGGGGATTTATCGATAGAATTGATGTGACTGGTGCGGTGTCAGTACGACATGAATACACGCGACGTCAAGATGTCACAAGACCCACAAATAGTCGAAGGGAGTCGAGGGAGTTAGGCCGTCGCCAACTCCAGCGGTTCGGGTATCGTTGATCATGACTACGGTGTCCGTAGGGTCGACATGGTTCGTTGAGTACCATTCGAACAAGACGGCACCGGTCTGAACATCGATTTCCTGGAACATGCTCGCGGTCAACCAGCCCTGGCCCGTGGTGATGTTCCAGTGGGATAGGTCATACGGTATGACGTGGTAGGAGGTTACGAGGGCGTTGGACCCATTGTTGCCGTTGTCCACCAGCTGAAACTCGTGCATGTCCGCAGGCATGGCATCGCCTCCGGTCTGCACCTGCGCCACGATGCGGTAATTGCTGTCGAGGATGAGGTCCTGGCCCACGCCATAGCCAGACTGCTGGTTCACTTGCGTGACGCAAAGGTGAGGTTGGCCTTGGTACTGGCAGACCTTGAAGTCATGAGCGTTGGTGGCGCCCACCGCACCAAAGCCATCCCATATCAGGTTGCCGAACTTGTCGTAGATGTAGGGTCCAGCGCCGGGGTGCTGATATGGTGCGAGGAAGATGTAGCCGGGAGAGAATCCGCCTTGAAGCGTCGTGATGTTAAGGACTGGCGCGTGTGATTGTGGGCGCTGAAACGGCGTTTGAGGTCAGTGGATCTGCGTGCCAGCAGCGCTATACATGTACGTACGGTCCAGAACATTGAGGTTGGCAGGGTGTCATTGTCAGTGGGGGCGAGCTGCCCGGCTGCGAGCGGACATGTTATTGTTGCGACGATGCAGACGGTCCACCGGAGTAATGATCGCATGTCGGCGGTGGGGTGGAGTAGGGTGGAGAAGGTGGCGGTGGGAGAAGGACTTTAAGAGGTTCGTGTTTGTGGTTCCTGTGGCTGCCACGTTCAGACGTTTATGGGGTGCAGGAAAAGGGGGCGGAATGCGGAGGTGGCATTTGTTTGCGGGTCGTGTCTCGTGCCCAATATCGTCACGTGTCTCTGTTCAATGCCGGCAAAAGAGTGATGAAACACTGCCGACCGCGGGACTTCACAAGAACGCATTTCATATAGATTGTAGAAGCCGCCAGCCATTCAGTTCATTAATCTAGGATTCTGGAAGCTGGAATCAACATCAATAATTTGGTTCGACGTCGCAAAGGCTGTGCTGTGTGGAATGTGTTGCGCAGTAGCCAGCCGCTTCGTGCGCCGACAGCAGTGGGATACTATGGCACATATTGTGGGAAAAGACGGTTGAGCTCACATCGAAATGTGCTCAATTACGAGCGGCTGGGCTCCGTAGATTCGCGATAATCGCCATATCTACATCGCTACGAAGAAACGCTCTTCCGCGGTTCACCCTACCCAGCTGTTCTGTGCCACGAACGTATAACGTCCATGCCGAACGCCACTTCTCGCAGTGCTATGCAATATACAAGCATGCCGGTCCTCAATCTTCACACTCAACCCAGCTTCACCCTCGCACCGGCTCCCGCAAATACGCCCTCCGCCTTGCGCTTACCCAGCGTCGAATCCGGCGTCGCGCTTCTCTCCCTCTGGCCCTTCGCAGCTCCCAATCCCGCAAGGGCCGCTGCCAAAGAGCCTCCAGCCCCTGTGCCACCCGCACCGACAGGCATGGGTTGACTCTTCTTGATTTCGGCCACGCACGTGGCGTGCGCGATCTTGCCATTGTAGTATGTGGCATTGGTGAACACCCAATCTTGCAGCTCCTCCGAGTAGGAGCTGCGCATGTCTTCGTAGCACACAGAGCACGTGTTCCTGGTGACGCCGGCGGGAGCGCGGACCGCCTGGTCTTGAGGACCCTTCTGCGGTACTTTTGCCGCTGTGGGATTGCTGGCATCGACCGTGGTGGTCGAAGGGTCGAACTCGGTCAGGCTGATCCATTCCATCTCATCCACGTACCAATTTCGATGGTGTCCACGGTTTGTGTTGGGGTCTGCCATACGCTGGTTCGTGCGAAAATGCCAATCGAGATGCCTTTCCTTCTTCGCCCGACCTTCCTCGGTGGCCAGAAAGCGGCGCCCGCAATTGCTGCATTGATTGGGCTGGTCGTCGTAAAGCGAGCGTATTAGCTCGGGACGGAATGTCTTGAGAGCAGCCGAGGTCATTGAGATCTTGGGTTTGTTGCTGCCGCCAAGCTGAGTCGGAGGAAGGGTGGGCAAACCGGGGACTGGTTTCAGAACGCCTTGTAGCGATGCCAACAATGCCACTGCAGGGTTGGCAGGCGGTGCTGATGCGTTCGTGGGTGCCTGGGGGGTTGACAGGGTATTGACGGCAGGTGGGTTGGTGAAGATGCCGCTCTTGCTTAGAGCTGCGAGAAGTTCGGAAGTGTTCGAGGTCGGTGCAGCAGCAACGCTGCTCTGTACACTATTGAGCTGCGTGTGGCTTGCATTCTGCAATGCTGGGACAGCCGTCCGCATTTGCGGTGTGCTTGGCTTTTGTCCGTTCGCTAGCAGAGCCTGTAAACTACTGAGCGCACCAGGAGCGAGGAGAGGCAAAGCAGGGACAGCTTGGGCAGTGGGAGCTTGCACGAACGGTGCGCTAGTCTGTGGAGGGTGGAAGGGTGGAGGGTTGGAGGCTGGAGGCTGCCATTGTGGTGCCGAGACTGGTGGTTGAGGAGTGGATCGTGCTGGTGTAGGAGCACTGGCTGCCAGCTGATTGACACTCGCCCGCACTTGGATGAGTTCATCGGGTGAAAGAACGTGGGCTTGAACGTAGTTTTGCAAGTTGAGCAGGCCCTGCAAGCGCGATTGCACGCTCTGATCGTAGATGTTTGCCGCCAGCTGCCCCTTTCCTTGAGAGATCAGGGAGGCTATATCGCTTTTGAGAGCCTCTAGAGCAGGCGGAGGTTGCGAGACTGACGTAAATTGCTGGTAGGGCTGAAAGTGTGGTGTTGGGGTCGGCTGCTGGGGTGGTGGGTGCTGGCCGCCGGGGTACTGCAGGTAGGACTGCTGGGGAGTCGGTGGAGGTGGATGGAACTGTCCCTGGTGCTGAGGCGGCGTCGGGGTGCTTTGATAGGGGGCCTGAGGTTGCACTTGCCGCTGATTATGGAGTACCGCCGTCTTCGCCTTGATGAGTGCGTTTTCGATAGGACGGACGGTCTCTAGCGGAAAGACAGGCCGGTAGTCGAGCGAGCCCGGCACGGGTTCTTTCCATGTCCTCAACATGGCTTCCATGCTGCGTCGCGTGACGGTATCGACCTGGGTGTAGGCTTCCATGAACGTGCTGTACAGACTTCGGCCGAGGTACACGGTGTACGGCGTCCCTACATTCTTGACGATACTATCCAAAACGTAGAGTGCAGGTAGCTTCCGTGACGGGGCAGTCTATGACAGACGTCAGTGTACATTCGAGAGCGTTTTCGATGGCATGAAGAGATTATGCCGAGGCAGCTGACAGATCACGTGATGAGAGGTTTGCCTTACCGTCTTGATATGAACCTCGAGAGCTTTCGATATATCTTGCGCGTGTTCCGTGCTCTCTTTGGCAATCAGCGTGAGGTTGCTGATCTCATATCTGTTGTTTTGTTGTAAGTCTTTCAAGGAGTCCTCGAAATCGTGGGCAACATCCGAACCGCCAGAGAGGGAGCCTCTTGGCGATCGGGCACTCATGACGATGTTCACGCAGTCGAGTGAGAGCACTTCAAAGGAAGCCGAAAGACACTATCTATCTCCTCAAGGTGGAAGAGTTGTGGGGAGCTGTTGCCGCCGCAAGGCAGAGATGGAGACTGGCACAATGTGCTTGTTGCGCAGTCGCCCGAGTGCGAGCGCAGCACGGATCGGCAACGCCCCACGAGTGGATAGAAATGGCAACAAGTGTGTAGACTAGTTGCTAGCTATAGTTCATCTGCTTCGCTTCGCAGAGGTGAACACAGGTTGCAAACCGTAACCCCAGCTGACTCTGCTCCTTGCTCTTGCTGCCCGCTGTGTTCCTCCAACACCCGCCACTCCAATGGCTGCTGCCACAGGTAACCCCTAGTTTTGACCCTGCGCTGCCAATACACTTGACACCGTGCGAGTGACAGCCGGATCAAGACGGTGAAGTGGAGTTCAGGTTTCCAGCGTGCTTGACGCTTCCCTTCGCGTGAGGCCAAGATTGGGTGTGCTCAAAGTCGTCGCGTGTAGGCCGACATGCGTAGGACTGGGAGTGCTATCGGCGGTGGTGCTCGATGAAGTCGGTGGTCTGCGGACTAATAAAGTGTGATAAGTGTACGTGAAGGATGTCCGTTTACGCTGGACCTTGCTCTTCTCATCACGAGGGTCACTGCACTTGTCAGCTTTCGCGTTCACACTCCCGGCGCTAAACTACTAACGGTTCATTCCTGAGGCTGCCAACTGCGTCACATGATTGCTTCCAACATGAACTTCAATGTCGTCTCTGTTTCGTCCTCGTCTGTCCTTGTCAGAAACCATAACAAAGCATACCAGCTGCGCATACCAGCACCAGAACCCCTACAAAGACATCATAGACGCCACTACGATGAAGATCGCCCTCAGCCTTGTGTTCGCGCCTTTACTGGCAGCCGTTGCGCTTGCATCCGCCACCCAGAAACCCGTCATCATCAGCTATCCCAAAGATACTCCGACTTCGGTCCTGGACGAAGCCAAAGACGCCATTCGCAAAGCGGTATGTGTCTGATAATATGCGATCGAAGCGTTGTCGCTGACACAACCTTTGATATTAGGGTGGAGCAATCACCCACGAGTATCACCTGATCAAGGCTTTTGCGGCGAACGCGCCAGCCAAGGTGTTGGAGACCGTACAAGCCATGGGAACACAGAGTAATGTCCTTATTGAAGAGGATCAGACGATTTCCATCAACCAATCTTGAGAGGATTCGACGTGCGGTGACCTGACACGCGGATCCCCGAGCTCATACTTCTGCTTGTATCCTTCGAGGCTTGCCTGGCTGGTGTTCAGAGGGCTGCGGATTGGGCATATATGGAATGATGGGTTTGGCGTTATTTGGCCTTCCTGCGGCGTTTGCTGATGACCAGGACGCGGTCTATCCTCGAGCATACGAGGATTCGCTTCGACACGAGCTATTGTGCTTCAGAGATGAGTGCACCTGGGGCGAAAGGTAGCCTACGATGAACGTACAACTCTCTGCCTTCATCTTCACGTAACGCGCGATGCTGTGAGGTCCTCTACCCGGTGGTGACGTGCTGAAAGCTCCCGTGAACGCGCCATGGGTCATCCGCGCCGGAGCACAGATGAGTGGAAGACATGACCTTGGCCTCGCTACGTTTCAGCATGACTGCCCCACCCAATGTGAAAAAGTCTCTGCGCAGGTTGATAGACCTGCTCTTGATCGCTCTCCCACCGCACCCGAAACAAGATGGAGGAGCGAGACGACAACGGCACGCGAACCGAGCGTTCTATCTAGCGTTCGGTCAGCGACAGCGAAGACGACCCCAATGGTGAAGACACCACAGCCCACAGGAGCAAGCGACAACGCATACCGCGTACAGCGGTGAAGCGCTGGTATCGCGAGGACTTGAACGCTCACCTCGGTCGGCTGTGTTGGACGATCCTTTCTCTACATCCGTGAGAAGTGACAAGGTGACGCCGCCGGCGCTGCTCCCGAGAGAGATATCAAGCCTAGCAAGTGCGGGATCCTCAATGGAGCTATCGATTACATCGGCGGCTAGAAGAGAGAGGACCGAATGTTGAAGATCGACGTGGAGACGTTGAGGGTCAAGATAGAAGGGCTGTGACGACGCGATTGTGGTGCAGGTTCTCGTGGTGAACGGTCGAACGTATGACATGTGTCAATTCATGGCACGAGGCTTCACGACGATGCGTACCAGACGAGAGTAAGAACGCGAGCCTCGACGGCGATTCGGGGCAAGGCGGGGACACGATGAGAGGCTTTACATATCCCAGAGGCGCTGTAGTGAGTGACAATTGGCGTAACTCCGGTGAGCAAAATTCGAGATACTCCTAAATATTCGATATCAATGCTACTTGTAGCAGCCTCTGCTCAGTCATGAAGGTACGGTATGAAATGAACAGCCTGATGCATGTCATACAGCAGCGTAGTCGGACACGAGACAGCACGCATCAGCACTCGTCCCGAAACTTCCACCTCCCGCCTTCCCGCATCGCCTCCCGCCATCGTTCCTCGACCTTGCGCCGTTCCATCTCATGTGCCTTCCGCCGGTCCTCCTCTGCCTCCTGCGTGGTGGGCATATCCGTCCTCCAGAAGCCAGGCGGGGTGCTACGCCGTTCGAACGCATGCCGGTGCTTCCCGAACTGGTTCGCGAACGAGCTCGCCCGAGCCTGCATGAGCAGATCCTTGCGTTTGTCTGCAGTGTACGCGCCGATCAGCTGCTCCCAGTTGGAGCCTAGGTAGCTTTCGAGCACTTCCGCGTCGGTTTTGGTCGAGCCGGCGTTACCGCCCAGCTCGACCGCTCGCCGGAACGTGCCGCCGCAGCACTCTGGGCTCGTGCAGCCTGGCAAGCAGCGTCGCTGGTCTCGACCCCTCAGGGTTTCTGAATAGGCGAAGTTGGAGTCCATGAATTTCGGGTCAACCCTGAAATCCTCGAGGCCCAGAGCTGCGACGGGAAGTGAACGCAGTGGCTCCTCTTCTGGTCGCACTGGGGGAGGCGAATCCTCGATGTTTGGCGGCCGCTTCATCCCTTTCATGGAAGAAGGTGGGTTGGTCAGGGGTGCATTGTGCGGCCTAGTAGTCGTAGGTCGATTGTTTTGCATCGGAGCTCGTTCTGCAGGCTTCCCTGGCGACGGTCTATTCGGCTGACGAGCAATTCGAGGAGTGGGTGCAAGTGGTTGCCTGTCTTGGGTGGCGCAAGATACTGCGTTGTGATTCTTAATCAAAGGCGTTTTGTCTGGCGAAGGGCCGTCAAGCATGGTATCTAGACGCCGGCTGACATGGGTCTGAGGAGTGTTTGCACGCCGGGGCTGGAGATGCGAAACCGTTGCAGATTGATTGCTCATGTCTTCGCCATCTTCGCTCAATGCGGCCACCTTCGTAGTGCGCTCACCAACCCCTTTGCGTTTCGGTGGCCCAGCTGTCAAGGCACTATTTCTGGTCGCGGGAAGGTTGACACTGAGGGGTCGGAGTGCGTTTGCCTCACGGCGACCGACAACGGCCGACGGATGGGACTCTCGTGTAAGGTCCGCTGATGCAAGCGCAGCCGCCTGAAGCTCAGGCTCAATCTTCACGTTAGTGATAATCCCGTCCGAGGTTGGCAGGTCGCTGTCCGAAAGCGAGGACGTCCGACTGCTAAGCGATGGCGGAGCTTGCCGGACCTCCTCCGAAAGCGCTCGCGGACGTTGATCGTGGGCTCTTCGTTTTCGTGGAAAGGCTAGTTTGGCTGACAAAGCATCAAGGTCTGATGTCTCTGTTCGGAGGTGGGGTTGGCGATGCACTGGGCTACTATAATCTTCCGACCTGATTTCAATCAATCTGGTGGGGGACTGAGGCTCCTGCTTGATCTTGACAGGTGATGGCATTGCTGTCGTTGACTCGCTCCTCTTGCGCTTCAGCGAGCGAGTAGAGACCACGACGGGTTCGGAGTCACTGCTGGGTTCCAATTTTGGCGGCGATGACGTTGACGGATCGGAGTCTGCCTGCGTGGTCTGGCTTGAGGATACCCGCGCATGATGCGAACCCGAGCATGGAGTAGGCGGCGCTTCATCTCCTCGAACATGTCTTGCGAAGAGCGTCGGGACTACAGCGGTCTTTCGTGCGCTCGGCGGTGCAGTCTTGGCTTGTTGTGACATAGTAATGGTTGCGGCGCCACTCGAACGGGGTGGGCGAGGGGTGACATCAGGATCGAGGTGGTCGTCGTTGGTCGTATGGATTCCAGTAGAGACAGAGGCACTGTCAGTCTTTGCCGTGTCTTTGCGATTTACGTAGGCTTTCCATTGGCGAGCGTTCTCCTTCGCCTCGCGATAATACTTCATAGCCCGATTGATGTTTGCCTCGCATTTCATATGTTTGCCTTCCAATTCTCGATAAAGCTTTGCGAGGTCGTTGTACTTGGTTGTAAGCATCTCGTAGCCAGCTGTAGTCAAAGGTGTCGCTGCAGTATCTTCTGTGACAGCGTTGTTATCCAAGGATCTTGCCTGTGATGCATTGCTTGTTCGTCGCGCTGCGGTGGCCGAGGGTTTGGTAGATGCCTCGAGTTGCGAGCGTAACGACTCATTCTCTCTCTCTAGCTTTGCGACCCTGACCTCTCTCTCGCCTAGCAAGCAGTAAAGTGTGTCGTAAGTCGACAGTGACTTAGCATGAGACATGGTACCAAGCGACAATCGGCAATCTCTCGTCCGGTCGGCACTGCTCAGCACGAGCACAGCATCCTGGGCCACCTTCTGAGCACCTGTGGGTCGTTGGTTGAACCCAGATCTTGATGCCGGTGATCATGGATTATCGACAAGAGCCTTCGCAGGTCATATGGACGGGGTGGGACGGATGTGAAATGTCGACGATGGATGGGTCGTTGATGACTTGCACGCGTCCGATGTCGAGGTTGACGCGCCGGTGGGTCTCGGAAGGATCAACGGTTCGGCCCTCGCATGCCGAGGCACGCTCGGGACCACCCGTCTCGATCTCTCCAGCAAAGACCTGACACCTTGATGGCTTTCTGCTTGTCGCAGTCGTGGAGAACGACAGAGTGATTAAGAGCACGATGGTGAAGAGACTATGCGACGAAGAGCCTGTCGAGCCGGAGAGTGCTGCAAAGCGCTCCAGGGTATCCTCGCCAGATCGTCTCTCAATTTTGAGCGATGAGTTGATCCTCCGGATCCTATCCCATCTCCACGTTGCGCACCTCGTAGTGTGCGAAAGGTATTTCCAGACTGTCGCTTCAAGTGTGAGAAAATGAAAAGTCGTATACTAAGCAGACCAGGGTGTCGCAAAAGTACCAGGCTCTCGCCGGAGACAGCCAGATCTGGAAAGAGCATTACTACAACCGTTTCGTAAGGCCGCGAGCCAGCAGACTGCCTGGGCTAAAAGATGTCGGAGTGTCACCGGTCAGTCTACAGTTCGCGTCGAAGGCTTCGAGATGGCTGGAGGACGAACATCTCGTCAAGCGCGGCGTAAAGACAAACTGGAAGCGGCAGTACAAGCTTCGCCATAACTGGGCGAAGGGCAGCTGCGGCGTGAAGGAGATCCAGGTGGCCGAGCAAGCGCCCGTGCCGCCGGTCTTGGTGCAGATGCACGACTCGGTGATATATCTGGCCGACCAGGCGAACGGCTTGCGAGCGTGGTCGACCAAGGGTCCCCGTAAAATACTCGCTCAAACGGCATTTATATCGGATCACACGAATGCGCCGCCGACTTCGATAGCCGTCGACACGCAAGCGGCGGACGACGGATGCTCGACGGTTGTCGTTGGCTTTGAGAATGGTGCCTTCAGCTTGTACAAGCTTCGGCAACAGGACGCGCGCTTTGTCCATACTTACAGCCACGAACCGTCGGTAAATGGAGTCATATCTGCGGTGGCAATCTCAGGACATTATGTTGTCACAATGACGGCGACGCAGCTACTCTCACTCTACCAATTCAGTGCCACAGAACGCCGGCCTACGATTAAACTAGACTCGCCGCGGCTGTTGCATTCGCTCAAGTCTCACACCGTCTGGCCACCGCTTTCGGCTACTTTGCGATCATCCACATCAAGCATAGTCGTTTCAATCGCCTATGCTTTGCCTACGTACCTCTCAGGGTGGACGGTAGGCATTCAAGAGGTGAAAGTGTCCTCAGACGGCGACTTCCTGGAATCGAGACTCGCCTCGGCGATCGACCAGCACTATCGGCCGCTTGCCTTTGCCGCACCTCCCATGATGCATCACCTTACGCCGCTGGCGACAGGGTCCTTGGCGACTTCGACCGGTTTGGAGCTGAGACACATTCACGCCAAGCCCATCTCCTTATCCTACACACATCCGTACCTCCTGGTATCACACCCGGACAACACCTTAGCGCTATACTTGGTCAACTCGACGACGGATTCGCTTTCGATCAGTGCCGGCAGCAGGCTCTGGGGCCACACCTCGTCTGTTTCGGGCGCGCACGTCGGCAGCCGGGGTAAAGCGGTTTCCGTGAGCAGAGGAGGGGATGAACTGCGGGTGTGGGAGCTGGAAGGTGGCTTTGCAAGTTCTTCGGCTCGCAAACGTCTGGCGACTGGGGATCTGAGTGTCCGGATCCGTGCCGACGTTCGGGATCGCTCTGTGGTCGCAGATGTCCGGCCGCACGTGGGGCTCGATCTGATCGGGCATGCGCTGGCCGGCAAGGCGCGAAACGGTAGCTGCGCGGTTGAGTCTCGACAGGATCCCTCCGAGCTCACGCTCAGCCGAGGATGGATAGGATTTGACGAGGAAAATGTGGTGGTGCTGAAGGAGCAGAACCAAGGTCGGCAGGCTCTGGTGGTGTATGACTTCACGTGACTTACCAGGTTCGGTACGTACCTTAGGGGCGAGAAGAGTCCGGAGCTTCCGTCTACGCTGTTGTGCCACACTTCGGTGTGATGTGAAGTCTTTTGAATCCTGCTACTCACGTGCTCACTCACCTCACCTCACCTCACCTCACCTCACCTCACCTCATCATCAACTTCGGCAGACACGGTCCAGCCGTTGATCACTGATTGGTGCGCGCACCGCAGTACGCAGCGGCTCTACCCGCCGTTCCCGTCGACTCAAGAAAGAGAAACCTAAGGCATCAGAATCACAAAGACGACCATAAGCTGGACGACATGACGCGAGGTGCGTACAGTACAGCTACTACATTTCCATCTGAATCAACACCTGATCGGAGTGACCGAAAGACGAGTGACATTATTGTCGTCCATGGTGGCTACATAGTAGTTATTTGTTAGTACTCGCAAGCGTGCCTAGACCAACGACCGCCCACAGCTGCGTGTACATGTAGATTGACGTCGGGCTGCCGAAGTGTGGGGTCGCAAAATTCACGCGAAATGCTCGTGCAAACTGCTGCGCTGACCCTTCGTCCACCCTCTACATACAACACCTCCACTCTCTCCTCCTGGCTTTTCACTTCTATATCCCCTGCCTGGAGACAATAGAACGCGGCCTCAGAAACACTGATCGCCTCACACTCATCACTTCATATCATCTCCATACCGCCCAAGATGGAGTACGGCAGCACCGCGCGCGGCTGCTACAACTGTACGTTCGCACCGCCTGCATCACACGAGACCCCTACCCACGCCTCACTCCGGCGCTTCACCATGAACGCGGTGTACCGTTGGACTGTGGCGCGCACGGCAGCACTCACGTCCCGCTTCTGTCGTCCGCTCATTACGCCTGGAGGACACTGGCTGACGTTCACGCACAGGTGGCGACACTTCGCACCAGGCCCGCGACTGTCCCAGCAAAGGGAACCCAGTACGCATCGCCAACGACCTGCAAATATGAACCAAAACTGACAACTGAGCAAGACCTGCTATAACTGCGGTCAAACCGGCCATCTGTCTCGTGACTGCACCGAGCCAGCCAAGGACAAGGTACCCTCTTCTTGTCCTGGACACCTCTTCTTTACCCACGACTGACCAAACACTAGGCATGCTACAACTGTGGCGAGTCGACCCACCTGTCCCGTGAGTGCCCGAACGCCCAGTCTCGCAGCGGATTCGGCGGCTCCGGTGGGGCGGCTGGTGGCCAAGAGTGCTACAAGTGCGGTCAAGTCGGCCACATCGCCCGCAACTGCACCCAGGGTGGCGGCTACGGTGGCGGCGGCTTCAGCGGCCGTGGCGGACGTGGTGGCTTCGGAGGCGGCTACGGAGGTGGCTACGGCGGAGGAGCAGGCGGCTCGCAGACCACCTGCTACTCGTGCGGCGGTTTCGGCCACATGAGCCGTGACTGCACCCAAGGTCAGAAGTGCTACAACTGTGAGTACCCCATCCGATTCACTCTCTACCCCGAACACCAAACACTGACTTTCTCTCCCAACAGGCGGCGAAGTCGGCCATCTCTCCCGCGACTGCCCGTCCGAGGCCAGCAGCGAGCGCGTGTGCTACAAGTGCAAGCAGCCCGGCCACGTCCAGGCCATGTGCCCGAACTGAACGGGG
>Ga0058704_10000570_pt1 | contig 18795 bp, 21 predicted proteins | sample AgamicMgSfe_FD_71363 | JGI IMG/M metagenome (GOLD analysis project Ga0058704, IMG submission 71363) | Agave microbial communities from Guanajuato, Mexico - Mg.Sf.e | ecosystem: Host-associated > Plants > Phyllosphere > Phylloplane/Leaf | place: Guanajuato, Mexico | collected 2012-05-30
GGAAGGGGGGAAGGGGGAGGAAGAAGAGGCGGGCGGAGGAGGAGATGGGGCCGGAGAGGAGGAAACGGAGGGAGTTTTGATTGTTGATTTCGTGGGCTGGAAAAGTATGGTTCCTTGCAGATGGGTTCTTTTTAGCGATGGCGTTGGGTTTGGGCTGTGCATATTATGCTCTTATGATACCCTGGAGAGCGAGCATGCTTGGGGAGGGGGCCATGGCGTTACAATCCATTGAGAGCGTGTCAAATCCAAGAGGTACCGCGAAATGGGCCCTCTGCTGGGCGCCATGGTTCTGCTAATTAAACGCTACTGTAACACTATTCTTCGAAGCCTGATAGACTGTCAGAAGCTCTATCTCGCCCGTCCGAAAATGCTTTTGATTGCCCTGCCGCCTAGCTCGATTACACGTCAAGCCCAACAGCGTCCGCACTCTCTGTCTACTGCTCACCCCGCCGGCCTCCCGGGCCAGCTCCTGAGCGCTGCTGTTGACCATCTCTCCGTTGACCGCCCTGCTTCTGTCCACCTTCACCACCTCCTTGTGTAGACGACCCTTCTCCACCCATCGTAAGTGCCGCAGTAGCCAGACGGTTGGAGAGGTCGATTTGCGTCCGGATCGTGTTCGCGAGGTATGACACGAGCAGCACATCCTGAATATGGTTGTTGAAGTCTCTCTCAATGTCCTCCGGCTCCACCTTCGGCGCCAAACTCAACGTGTTCATAAGGAATTGACCTAATGCTGACGCCGGTTCGGCCTCTTCGTCCAGGACGTTGGACACGTACACGCTCACGCGTTCCAGCATCTCCAACACATGCTCAACGGCGCGCTCAAGCGTCTCGATATCGGTTTGCAGCAATTGTGCACGGTCGTCCCTATCCCGCGCGCCAGCGATCAGCTCCAAGCCGCTCTTCTCCGCCTCGCCGTACTTGATCTCATGCGGCACGGGGATAAAGAGACAACTGTCTGCCGCCCGCTCAGCAGTGACGCCAATGGGCGCGCTGATATATGTGTTTGCCTCGACGTCCTGACCAGCGATGGTGTTGACTGTAAGGTGGACGGCTGGGTGCGGGAAGGTGCCCTCGCCTTGCTGGGAGTAGAAGTTCTGAATCAAAGCGGAGAAGGTGTTGAGCTCGCTGCTGGTCGCGTACCAGCCGATTAGCACTTCTTTCGGGTTCGCTCGTAGGTGCAGCTCGAGCATGCGCTTCTGGTAGTCCATATCGACCTCGACTTGCTCCTGCGTCTCGGTATGGGGCACGGCATAGCAGTCTCTGATCTCGACTTCGCGGCCATCTTCGCTACGTGTGCCCAGAAGAGTACCGATTACACGGTCTTGATCGGCCGGACGGCGAGAGGCGTGATCGAGGATGCTGAACAATGCTTGCGGCTGCACGGTGACGGAAACGGGTGCGGTGGAGGGGGTTTGCGTAGAGACAGCGGCCGGGGCCAAGGGTCGCGCCAGATGCAAGAAGGAGTCGCCCATCTTCGCTGCGATGTCGAGAGAAATGCGCTCCGGGCGAGGCGTTGGGAGGAGGTGTTTTCGTCAGGATGTCTGCGACACTCGGGCAACGCCGATCAACAATATGCGCCAAGGTTGAGAGATCGAAAATGCGGCGCACTTTTTAGTCGAGGAAGGTGAAGCGAGAAGGCTATCGATAAGCGCGCAACTGTGAAGGCAGAAAGTTCGGCGGTGTTCCGAGTCGTATCAAACAAGGCAGATGGCACCACACAGAGGAGGTCGCGGAGGTCAGAGAGGCAGGGGAGGCCGCGGTGGTGGACGACATGGTAGAGGTGGGATTGCAAAGCCTTCTGGCAAGCTTGCGCGCAGTGGGATCCGCACACGAGCAGGATACAGGAAGTTTGACAGTCAACGAGTCAAGGATGTCGAGTCTGGCAGTGAAGGGTGAGCACTATCACGATACGGTCAGCGAATATCTGTGCTAAGCAATATTGCAGTGAGTTACGATCAGATACACGTCCGCCGTGCAATATCAGTGGGCCTAACCATCGTACAGCAGAAGGCGATGTCGTGGACGAAGAGGAGCTGGCCGAGGATGATCCCGAAAGCGAAGAAGAACATATCGAAGCTCCCGCAGTGAAGGCCTACAGTGCTCTTATGCAGTCACTCCAGCGGCCACACACCGGCGGGCAACGAAAGCGGCGCAAGATCGCATCCGAGGAGAAAGCTGCATCGGGAAACGGAAATGTTGAAGAGAATGGTAGGTTTGAGCCGGAAGAAGCACTTGCAACGCTCGCTGAGGAGCAGGAGGATGATGAAAGCGATGCTGCTCAAAATAGGGTAGGTAACGGGGGATCTGCCGCAGATGATGATACCGAGGGCGATCTCTCCGATCCCTATGAGGCGCATTTCGCCAAGCCAGACGACAACGAGTTATCGAGACGACTCAAGGCCATTCAAGCCGGCAAATGGCGAACCGAGAAGCAAACGGTAGGTTCGCTTGGGAGCTTCACGTTGTCTATACCGCAAGCGGCGCCAGCCAGCAACGTTCGAAGGCCTACCTTCAAAAGCTCGTCGGATCTCCGCTTAAAGAAACGCCTGAGTGAAACGTCGCGAAACCACTTACCGACGCTCGACGAGACGCAACAATCGATCGCTCCGTACATGTTCAGCTATACCGACTTACTCTACGGCAACCGCACGCCCGATAACGCCAGCAGTCTGCGCTCTCTGGCATGCCTCCATGCTCTCAATCACGTCTTGAAGGGCCGTGACAAGGTGCTGAAGAACACTGCTCGTCTCGCTCAAGCAGAAGACTCGGAAATTCTCGACCTGCGCGATCAAGGCTTCACCCGGCCGAAGGTGCTTATTCTACTCGAGACGCGACAGATGGCTGCCCGATACGCCGACTGTATCGTCGATTTCTTCGGACCTGAGCAACAGGAGAACAAGCAGCGTTTCAAGGATTCTTTCACAGCACCCATTGAGGAACGGGATAGCATGCCGGAAGACTATCGTGAACTGTTCGACGGCAACAATGACAACAGCTTCCTCACAGGTCTGAAGTTCACTCGCAAGACGCTGAAGTTCTTCGCCGCCTTCTATTCGAGCGACGTCATCATCGCCTCGCCACTCGGCCTTCGCCGCATCATAGAGAATGAAGACGTCAAAAAGCGAGACTGGGACTTCCTCTCGTCGATTGAGATGGTGATTGTGGACCAGGCGGATGCGATGCAGATGCAGAACTGGGAGAACGTTGAAGTGGTGTTCAACCATCTCAACCTTCAGGTCCGCGAAGCCCATGGATGTGATTTCAACCGCGTGCGGAACTGGTACCTCGATGGCAACGCGAAACATTTCCGACAGTCGCTCGTCTTCGCCGGGTACATCACGCCAGAGATCAACAGGATGTTCAATACATCTATGCTCAATATGACTGGCAAAGCCAAATTCCATCGACACCACGAAGGCGCCATCACGGCTCCCGAAGTGGTAGGCCTGGGCGTCAAGCAAACCTTCTCCCGCTTCGACGCAGCCTCCCCAGCCACGGATCCGGACGCGAGGTTCAAGTACTTCACCACCGCCCTCCTGCCCTCCCTCCTACGTCTCCCCACGCCCGCCGACGGCGCGCAAGGGATCCTGCTTTTCATCCCATCCTACTACGACTTCCTCCGCCTACGCAACTTCTTCGCCACGGCCACGCTCACGCAGGACATCAGCTTCGGCACCATCCACGACTACTCCGAGGTCTCCGACCAGCGGCGCGCGCGCTCCCATTTCACGTCGGGGAAACACAGTATCCTGCTCTACACGCAGCGGGCGCATCACTTTTTCCGCCTCCGGATCAGAGGCGTGAAGCGGGTCGTGATGTACGGCGTGCCGGACCACCCGGTCTTCTACCAGGAGCTGGTGGGTGGGTTTTTGGGGACGAGCGTCGGTGAAGGGAGGCTTTCGCCGGAAGAGGCGGGTGTTCGGGCGATGTTTAGCGGGTGGGACGGGTTGAGGATGGAGCGGGTGGTGGGCAGTGGGAGGGTGAAGAACATGTTGGGTGGGATGGGGGATACGTTCGATTTTGTGTGAGAACCACAGCTTACGGTCAAGCGGCGCAGCCCGCATGACTCCGGCTCTTCTTTCTTCGGTGCAGGCACCAAGACCTTCGCGATGTTCATGCCTCGGAAGATACAAATTCGCCATTGCCGATTTCCTGGCCAAGCCCAGTATACCGCCATCTAGAGATATAGGCGTTCGTCGTGCCATTCCCGCGATTAGATGTAGCATAGACGCCGATGAGAATTCCTGACAAGGGGGGGGGGCGGCGGGGGGAAGCCGTTAGCAGATGTACGTAGATAGTCGTCGATATATGAACCCTTACCTGTAAAGTCTCGCTGTCCTCCACTCAAAAGGTTGGCTTCGCCGAAAGCGTAAACTCGCTTCTCGGAAAGCCTGTCGACGGGAGCCGCCGAAAATGCATAATGTGTCTCGTTCTGGGCTTGGATGAACAAGCGGATCGGGTTGCGCTGCCATTCCTCGGGGACCGGTTCGATCTACACGTGGGCTGCTGCCAGCTCCCGAACGCAGAAGTTACAAAGCGGAAGTGGAGAGACGGCTTGGCTTCTCTGGTCGAAGTCGCACTCGAGTTGCTCTGTGATAAGTTGACGATGCCAAAGGCGTGGTTCTGCACTTGGTTGAGTAGGCCGTCACGCCCGCTTCTTCATCCGGAGCGACGGGTTCGAAGTCGACGTCCACGCTGTACTGGAACAACGTGTCGGTCTGCTTGCGCGTGACCAGTGTCCGGTAGCCAATGTCGTACCCCGCTGTACCATTGGTGGAACCGTCTGTGATGGAGAGGTAGGACGGCTTGAGCTGGAGAGTGTGTGGGTGATCCGGGGGCGATATCACGTAGGAGGAAGGCTCCGGCCAACGCCAGTAGACAATGTTCTTGGGCAGAGTCGAGTTGGGAGCGAAGTCGAGGACGTCTGGCTCTCCCACCAAGGGGCCCGTGCCACCGATGCACAGGTCCTGGGTTAGATTGCGAACGTCTCGCGTACCACGCACGGGCGAGAATGTCGGCCATTGTCCTCTGGGCCGCGTTACCGGGGTGAGGACCATCTCTCTGCCCATAGGATAAGTGATGCCCTGAGGACCAGACCGCCACGACAGGGCGCTTGACCACCACCGCCCGATCGCATCCGGGAATAGATCGGCGTGTCCGACGTTCTGGAAGAGCTCGTCCGTGCCCCTGTTGGTCAAGACTGGATTGCTCGGGTTACCTTCGTAAGGCCCGGTCAGATCCCGAGCTCTCGCTATCGTCACCGAGTGGTTGAGGCCGGACCCGCCCTCGGCCACCATGAGATAGTAATAATCATCCTGTCAGTGAATATGCGGGCCTTCCAGAAAGTTACCCGTCGTGCCGTTCCATATGTTCACCGCCTTTCCCAAGGAAGCAGTCCGCAGATCGACTTCTTGGATGAAGGTGCCTGCGCTGGCAATATACGCTTGGCCACTGACATCCCAGATCAAGTTGGGATCGATGTACTCGGGCTCATACCTCAAAGGGTCGCTCCATGCGTCGTCGTCGAAGGGGTTTGTTGAATTGAAGATCAGACCGAACTTGGAACGTCCGCCTTGACCGCTCGTGAAGGTGAAGACCGTGGCGATGTAGAAGATGCCCTCTCGGTATCGAATGGTAGCCGCCCAGATGCCGTCGCTCTGCGCGAGTGATGTGTCGAACTCCGGTATCGTCTGGGGCCGCGTCAAACGCATGACCGACCAGTTCCCAACTCCGGAGGTCTTTGCTCTCGAGGATCGGCAATCCTGGAGTCGATAGGAAAGAGCTTGCTGTGCAGAAGGTGGTGCTGTTCCAGTCCGGGACGAAGACACAACTCGGATCGCTGTGCCATCCTGGGGGTGCAGGATTCATGGCCATCGTGTCGGGCTGTCTGTGTGAAGTCGCCACTGTAGCGACGACAAACACGCTCGTCAATATATTCGAAGCCAACATTGTGTCGAGCAGCACAGCGGGCGGGGGGTGAGGAAAAGTTGCAGTCAAAGCGTGTAGTGTAGAAAACATACATAAATTTGGACCAGCGGAGGGAAGTCCGAACTAGTGACGGCCTAGCGATTCCCCGCAAAGAAGTCACCTCACTTCGCGCATCCCACTGGCGACACACAGGCTGACAGCTAACAGGCTTTCCGAAGCTCTACTACCACGTGTGGTTTGTCAACGTGGGGTACACGACAGGGACCTTCTGAACCTCTTTCATTCCTACAAAATCCCGCCTTGCACCCATTACTTCTCGGCAACCGTATGATCACCACGACCAACAGCCGTCTGCTCACGCGGCATCGCCTGCACCAGGAATGAGCCACTGTTATACTGCCGTGGGCACAAATGCCGACCCTGCATCTTCTGAATCCCAGGACCGCTCCGAGATGCCCCCTCCCGCCGTACAACGTGGAAGACACCCTGCCCTACTCGACCTCCACTTTGCACAATCCTCACCTGACTGACTTGGGTTCCGGCGCGCCATATCAGTTCAGAAGTCGATCCCCGGTCAGCCGCCTGTTCACGTCTGTGGGCTGACCGCGAGACAGGTGATGGACGAGTGGACATCGATCTAGGATCCCGCATCGCCAAGATTTTGTCTTTGCTGGTTCCTTCACCTACGGCCGAGCACAAACCAGCGGCCCAGCCGCCGATGGCACACAGGCTGTTCTTACTTTCCCCGTCAAGCTGAACATCGTCATTCAAGTCGTCGGCAGTCGCAGGTGATGTTCAGCCTTTCCTCGCCTTGGGCCACGAACTACAACGACATGGACACCGTGTGAGGGTTGCAACGCACGATGTATTTGCCGATTTCGTGCAAAAGGCCGACCTGGAGTTCTATCCCGTCGGCGGGGATCCGGCCGCGCTGATGGCGTACATGGTCAAGAATCCGAGTTTGATGCCCTCGCTTCAAACCATCATGGAAGGAGAGATCGGCCACAAACGCGCCATGGTCGCCAACATGCTGGACGGGTTCTGGGATTCGTGTCTCCGGCCGGGTCCGGTGACTGATCTTCCTTTCGTCGCTGACGCTATCATCGCGAACCCGCCCAGCTTTGCACACGTGCATTGCGCGCAAGCACTGGGCATACCCGTTCCTATGATGTTCACCATGCCTTGGAGCCCCACTAAAGCTTTCCCGCATCCTTTGGCCAATCTAGCCAACGCGAGTGATGATCGCGGATGGGCGAACTTGATGTCTCATCACCTGGTCGAATGGATGACATGGCAAGGGTAGGTTGCCCGTCTTCACCTCCTGCTGTCGTTCCGGAATGCTGACCCTACTAATGTATATTCTGAAGCCTAGGCGACGTCATCAATGCTTGGCGGCAGAGCGTTCAGCTAGAACCTGTCAACATGGCTGACGGTCCTTCGCTGACGCAAAAGCTTAAAATACCCTTTACGTATTGCTGGTCTCCCAGCTTGGTCCCAAAGCCAGATGACTGGCCAGATTACATCGGTAACCGTCCACTCTGATTGTCCCTACCCTGAGCCTTTTGTGTTGACCCTCGTTCCAGATGTTTGCGGTTTCTTCTTCCGCGAGAACCCCACATATACACCCCCAGACGATCTCGATCGGTTTCTCGGTGTTGGACCACCGCCAGTGTACTTGGGGTTTGGTAGCATCGTCCTTGATGACCCTGCAAACATGCTCCACATGATCCTCGAGGCAGTCCGAGCTGCTGGGGTGAGAGCCATCATTTCGAAGGGCTGGTCAAAGTTCGAAGGAGACGACGCCGAAGACATATATTACATCGGCGAATGCCCTCATGAGTGGCTTTTTCCACGAATGGCTGCAGTCGTACACCACGGCGGCGCTGGCACGACCGCCTGCGGCATCAAGAACGCCATTCCCACCATCATCGTACCGTTCTTCGGAGAGTAAGTTCCCCCTAGTCGTTGTGGATGTGTTGACGGCGGCAGACTGATCCATCTCTCATCGCATAGTCAGCCGTTTTGGGGCCACATGGTCGCCAGTGCGGGAGTGGGCCCTGAACCCTTGGTTCCCAGTAGCCTGACGGCCGCAAGGCTGGCGCAGGCCATCGAACTCTGCCTCGACGAACATGTTCGCGAGGCCGCCCGACTCATGGCGCAGCGCATGCAGCATGAAACAGGAGTTCAGGCCGCCGTCCAGAGCTTTCACCGACATCTGGACGCGAAAGCTCTGCAATGCGACCTGATGCCCGACCAAGCAGCGGTATGGACTTGCAAGGCCGGCAAGAAGCGAGTCAAGATTTCGAAACTTGCAGCGGAAGCGATCGCCGTGCAGCGACCATCATTTGCGAAGCAGCTGAAACTGTAAATTTGCTCTCGAATCCTCGCAGTCAGCCAGTCCTTGTTGGGGAACTAATGGAACAATAGCTACCAATCCAAACCCCTGACCATCGAGGTTACCAGATGGGACCCCATCAGTGGCGGAGCCTCGGCCGTGCTGTCGACCGCGCTGGACATGACAGCTTGCATCACCGGGATGGCCACCAGACCCGCCGCCGAGTACCGAGAGGAAAAACGCCGACGAGCGAGAGCCGAAGAGCTGGATCGATTCGTTCAGACTCGCCGGCAAGCACGTGTCGACGTCAGCAGCGACAAAGCAAGCATCCGGACTGCACGCTCGAGCCAACATCGAAGGGACGCAACGAAGCTTCCATCCATAGGAGGAAAAGCAGCTGCTGCAGGCGCCCTGAGCATAGGCTCGATGGCTCCCCGGGCCTTGAAGGGCATGACCGTAGACATCCTTCTCGCCATCGCCGAAGGCCTGCGGTCCCTCCCGGCCCATTACGGCGATGATGTGAAACACGACCACGGCCAAGTCACGGATATCGGCAGCGGCTTCGCGGTGGCGGGCAAGAGTTTCGCCTGGGGTTTCATGGACGGCGTGTCGGATCTGGCGGTGCAGCCGTATCGGGACGTCAAGCAATCGGGTGCCAAGGGCCTCGCGACCGGCCTGGGGAAGGGCGTGGTCGGGCTCGCGGCCAAAAGCGGAGCGGGGATGTTTGGTCTGTTGGCGTACCCGGCATCGGGCATTGCCAAGAGCCTACGATCTGCGACGCACACGCAGTCGCGGAAGTCGGTGGAGGCGGCGCGCCGGGATGAAGGGGACTGGCTGCTGCAGTGCGCCGGGATGGACAAAGACCAGCTGGCGTCAACCGTCGAGCGTTTCGATGGCTTGTCGGGTTCAGTATAGGCTCTCCAAGGCGGGTTGGGCGGGTATAGGTCATGGTCATAGTCATGGTCATGGGCTTTACCGTGCTTTTCAACGTGGCTCTCTGTACACGATCAAACCCCTGTGCTGCTGAAAGGGAGTATTGGCACGAGAACCAGTCGCCGGCGAAGCTGGGACCTTTGTTATCACAGTAAGTCAAGTCTTGGAACACCTTTTAAATCCTTCGCTGGAGGAACTTGGGGGGGGTATATACACCGATCTATCACCACCTCACAACAATCCATCGTGTACCGCGTCCGATCATTGCTGCAACTGCACCCCGATACTCGACAAGTACGCGCACCGGGCCTGCTGGTCGGCCGGCACGGCCTCCATGGTCGTGTTGCCCGTCTGGAACATCAGGCGCTGCTCCGGGTTCGCGCGCGTCCAGGCCTGCCATTCGGGGGTGCCCGGTTGGCGGTGCGTGTTGGGGTTGTAGCAGCGGATGAAGCTGGTCCAGTAGCCTTGCGCGACGGACACGATGGGGTAGTTGCTTCCGGCGCGGGTGTAGGAGGCGGGCGCGCCGCCGTTGACGTTCTCCGGGCCCCAGATGGCGTTGACTTCGATTGTGTGCGAGACTCCGAGGCCTGTAGGTGGGGGTGTTATTAGTATATCGCTAGAGGGAGGGTCGTGGGGGGGATTGGGACTTACCGTTCGCCGCCGAGACCGGGTCGATGACGTTCCAGCGGTAGTTCCAGTTGTTGGTCAGGTTCATGTTGGCGTACACGCCGCTGACGAAGATGCCGGGACAGATGTAGCGGAGCTCGCCGTAGCCGTCGGAGACCTGGCGCCAGTACCGGCCCGTGCCGTTGAACTGCGGCGTGCCGTCGACGGGGTAGAGGGCGTTCCACCTCTTGAGCTGCGCGAGCGTGATGGCGGGGAATTGGTCCTGGATGAAGGTGTCGCTCTCGGCGATGGAGCTGGTGGACTTGGGCGCGAAGATGGTCCCCTCGTTGGTGTCGTCGCCGTAGATCGCGGGCAGGTGGACGAACTTGCCTTGGGCGTAGGCGCGGTAGGTGTAGTCGCTGATGAAGTCGTAGTCCAACGTCGGGCCGTACATGTACAGCGGCGGCTGCTGCGCGCCCGGGAACGGCGTGTTGATGTTGACGGCTTGCAGCTGGGTGGCGGTCAAGGAGCGCAGGCAGGCGAGGGTGTTGTTGCTCGACGCGCAGCCGGCGCGGATGCTGAGGTTGTCGTACATGAACTGGCTGTCGTTGACGGTGCGGAGGGCGGAGAAGGACTGCGACTCGGCCGCGGTGGCGTGGAACAAGCCATCGTTCCGGCCGCCGTACGCGGTCAACTGGAGCGTGACGCTCTGCGCGCCGGCGCTGTCGCCACCCAGCGTCACGTGGCCCGGGTCGCCACCGAACTGGCTGATGTAGTTCTGCACCCAGTGCAGAGCCATGCGCTGATCCTTGAGACCGTTGTTGACACTGCCGCCTTCCAGGATCTCCTGTCCGGCGAGGAATCCGTACGGTCCGACGCGGTAGTTGAAGTTGACGACCACGACGTCCATGTCGCCAGCCACGACGAGCCCGGAGCCATTGTAATTCGCATTACTGTTGCTGTTGAAGCCGCCGCCTTGGATGAAGACGTAGACGGGCAGCTTGGAACCCTGCGTGGCGTTGCTGGGCGCGTAGATGTCGAGGAAGAGGCAGTCCTCGCTGCTCGTGTTCGTGGATGGGCCGGCGTTGGTCCCCAGACACGTCGGGCCGTGTGCGTTGGCGTCACGGACGCCGGAGCTGACCGCCGGTGGCTGCGGTGCCGCGAAGCGCAACTGGCCGAGCGGAGGAGCGGCGTAGCGGAGCCCGAGCCATTGTGTCACGCCGTTCTGCAGCGCGGTGCCGCGATACGAGGTGTAGTTCAGGTTGACGACGGATTGCACGGCGAGCGTGACGTCGACCCAAAACGCGGCGATCAGGAGGTGGAAGCGACGCATGGTGAAGGGAAGGGTTGTTGGCTATTGTGGATGGTTGGCTGTAGGGAGAAAAACACACGAAAGGAGGACGGGTGGACTGTCTTCTTCCCTACCTCGTAGAAGCAGGCGGTCACTTGATTATTATATTGTAGTCGAGGTCACGTTGGCCGGTGTTTGTTTTCTTTTTGGTACCACCGAAGCGACGGACGGTAGCACCTACTATCCATATGCGCGCCCCTCATAATCGTTGAACATTGCGGGCTGGATAGCGCCAGCGCAGGTACCACGAGGCTGATCTGGTCCGATGGATGGTAGAACCGTAGAAGGGCGGGATCCCAGGGCCAAAGAAAAAAAAGTAAAGTGAAGTGCGCAGAGGGGAGGCGTCCGGCGGGAGCGGTCAAAGGTGTGTGGTGTGGTGTGGTGTTTGGCCTGGGCCTGGTCGATATTGGCCTCGGGCTAATGGGAATTTGGGATGCGAGAGCGCCAAGGCCCGGAGAAAGACCATGGGGTTTGGTCGGTCACATGCTTCGGTCCGGCCCACGCGATGCAAGCCTTCGGTCGTCGCCTCGTGATGAGTCGTGACGGTGAGTACCTAGGTACCGGTGGGTGAGCGATGTCAAATTCTTCCGTCGGTTCCCATTCACAATCATTCATCATTCACAAGACTTCCATCCTGCGCCGGGGGCAGAGGTACCCTGGAATCACGGGACTGAAGATATTATCGGTTGGAACTCAAGATACTATCGTTCAATGGGGGGGGGGTTCGGTATACCGTAAACAGCCCGAAATGTCGAACCCGTTCAGCGTCCGAGAATGTTTCTCCGACGACATAATTAAAAGTCGCACATGGCTGCATAACACACCATGATTATCGATAATCCAATATCAAGCTCTAATCAATTAGGTTTGCTTCTTCGTGGCTGTATGGATCTCGAATTCCTTTTTCCCACCGACCGGCGCCGTCATGCGACTCATGCGCGCGAAGCGAGCAGCCCGCTTGTAGTCTTTCATCACGAGTCTTGTCGATCGCTGTTGATCACTCATCAAGAAGCATACTGTGTAGCGGACTGGATGCAAGCGGTCACGCCGTCCGTATAGCGGAATAGAGAGAGAGAGAGAGATGGCACCGCATGTGATGGGGAAAAACTGCACGTTTTCTTCCTACCAACAGCCAAGTCATTCTGACCGCCGGAAAAAGGCTAAGCTAGCACGCGGACCATCCATGGGTCACACTTCGTGGCTATCATGCAACCAAAAGGTACATTTTATTAATTGTCAGAAGAAGAAAATCTCACGAAGAGCCCTTCTCGGCTAGCCTGACCCGCAGCTCCTGCTCTTCCTTCTCGGCTAGCTTCCGCATGTCCAACAGAGCGTGCACCTTCCCCATCATGGCGTCGAACTGCTCGACGACTGCCGGCGTGGGCAGGGGGATGAGCTCCGGGATGCCGATGTGCGCGAGGATCGCGGCGATCTTGTCCGTCTGCACGGTGGATTTCGCGACGCGGGGCTTGGAGAGCTTGTCCGAGGCAAACGTGACGCCGCTCGGCAGCTTGTCCGGCGCTTGCACCACGCCGAAGCGTGACAGTTCTGCTCTGGAGAGATCCACCGGCAGCGCGCTTTGAGGCGTCGAAGCCGATGGGAGCGAGTCCCGCGTTGGTCGGCGGCCAGGCACGTGGGGGAATTCAGGTACACCGGCGTTCGATTCGCGCGGTCGGGCTGATGTAGGCGTCGCAGAGGGAGGTCCGTCGAAGGATGGGTTACTAGTCGGTCGAAGCCGGGTGCTCTTCTTGAGGCGATCGGCAGCGAGGAGTTGCTGCCAAAGGGTCGTGAGCGCCTGAGATGACGAGTACTGGTATCCATTCGTGTTCGATTGAGGATGACCCAGCCGGCAGCGCAGATCCTGCATTGATCAGCGATACTTTCTACGACATCACCAGCAGATGTACTCACCTCGCGTTCGCTGTCGAGGTTGGCCTGGTTCAGCATGATACGTTGCAGTTCCGCCAACAACACAGTCTCCTCGTCGACTTGATCTTTCGGACGGTACAGGTGGCCTTCGGCAAGTTTCTTGCGAGACGCTTCCTTCCGTGGGTCGAATGATTTGAGAGTTTCGTAAAGGCTGTACTCAGGTGCGGTCATTGAGGTGATGGGAGTTCGAAGGGAGTAAACGGTGGCGGAAACGGCGTAGAACCGTGCCTTGCAGTCTTCCATCGATCGGTCGCTGCCGAATGCATAGTGGTCCGCGATGACCGGCCATTTGCCGCTACATTCTTGGAAAAGTTCGACGAGGTAGTCGGTCTCTTCCTTGCTCCAGTCGGGGTCGGCGAGGTGCCGCTCGTAAGTGTCGGGGTCGTAGGTGGGGACGTCAGGAAGTACGTTGTATTTGGAAAACTGGTCCAGGATCGAGACGTCAACTTCGCTCGCGCCCGGAGCGCTGCGATGCCATCGGCGCAACCGCAGCTCATCGGATCTTGTGGCCGGGGTTGTAGACTGTGAAGTCCAGCGTGCTGTGCGTGCGCGGGAGCGAAGCAGCGCGGACTTCTTGAACCGGCGAGGCGGGGGAAGGCGGGCTTCCCGTGGCGCTGCTGGCTGGACTGCGCGGGCTGATGATGGCGTTGGTGCTTCCCCATCTGCAGAACACGATGAGCGAAAGACGACCAGCTGCGATCATACGCGATACGTACCCGCCGTAGAGTGGTTGCCGAGAAGGGCTTGAAGGTCCGAACGCGACGTCATAGTAGGCTCGGATGGCCTCCGGCGTGTCGAGGTGGATGTGCACCTCTTGATGCGCGGTCTCCGGCACCGGCGGGATCGCGGGGACGGCTTCCAGAGGCCTTTGGTGCGTGCAGCCGGGCGCGTTGCAAGGGGGGTTGGCCACGTCGTAACCCTCTTCGCGAATATACTGTTTCTCGTCAAGCCCGAGCTTGCGGCGGATGTTGTTGCGGCGATCTCCTCGCTTTCGGGGATGTCTGGACGTGTTCAGTGGAGTGGTCCAAGAGGATTGAGCGCAATGGCGAGGCTTCGGCCAAGAACATACGCTGCCCGACGGTTCCGCCAACGCTCCTAGACGCTGGAGAGGGCGATAGCCGTGAAGCTGACGAGAATGGTGGTAATCGGCTCGGGCATGTCTTCCTGTTGGTATATGCTGAGGGATGGATTCGAGAATGTATTCACGGTCAGTGTTTGTTAAAAGAACGTCTGATGTCAATTGACATGAATGGTATGGAGATGCATGTGATGTCGAGAGGATGTCCAGGACCCAGAGTGAGGAAGGCGAAGGGAAAGCGCACGCGCCGTGTCTGTCTTGGCGCGTCGAACGGGCAGTCGCCACTCTACGAGGTTACAGCGTGAACAGCGACATCAAAATCGTTCACCGGCATATCTCACATCACAAAAATCTACCGTTCAAACACATCACAGTGTACTCTCACAGAGCCAGAAGGAAAACCGGGCAAGAAGTCACCGACCCGCAAACTTCACTCATTCAACCTCAACAGCAGACAACTACAAGTAGGTCATACCGTAACTAGAAATCGGATAGTGGTCGTAGTAATTGTAGTACCAACCTCCCTCCACCACCCCTCAACCCTCCGCAAACAGGACCCAAGAAACATAAGAGTAATAATAGAGAGAAGAACAGAACAAGTCATTGGTATTGTGCTCTCCCGTCTGCTGCTGCTGCTGCGCCCAACGGAAAGCGTCCAAGCCCCAGAATATACATGCCCATACGCCCTTCCCAGAGTTACCCCACCGTATCCGCGTGCGGACAAACGCCCCAGTAAAAAAAAATACCATTGTGTATCCTTGCGCCGGAAAAAGGAAAAAAAAAGGAGAGAGAGATACAGCCACTAGCCACAGAGACTCAATCACAAAACCGGCTGGCGGAAAAATTCGAATTACGCTTCCAAAAACGGGGGGGGCGGTTTCCAACGCACATCGAGGAAGAGGTTCGGACCAAAAACGGTGAACTTCAGGCTCCTCGCAGCGCGAAAAATGACTTAGAAGTTCTGCGCGATCCCGCTGTTGCCTTGCTGATACGCCCCAGGCTGCTGAACGCGCGTGTTGCGCCGGGCGCTCACGTCGTGCACTGCGGGCATGCCGCCCTCCTGGCCGCCGCCGTAGCTGCCGTCGCCGTACGGGCCGTGTTGGCTGTAGCCGTACGCGGCGTTGGGGTTGTAGTCGTACGCTTGGCCGGGCATCGGCGGCATCGGCTCGTCGGAGACCTCCGACCGCGCGGCGTTCGAGTAGGCGGAGGAGGCGTTGCTGGGCCCGCGGCGGACGTCGGATTTGTTGGTGGCGGTCATGGGCGCGGCGCCTAGGGCGCCCAAATCGTCGCTGCCCATCGTTTCTCGCTGGTTGTTGCTGACGAGCGGGTCGCCGCTATGCCCGTCTGAGCCGCCGGCGCCGGGAGAGCTGGCGCTGTGGCCGTAGGAGTGGCCTGAGTCGGAGAGGGGGCCTTGCGTGTTGCCGCCCGAGAGCGTGGTCGACGCTTTCCGATGCGCGGCTGCGGCCGCGCCCCATCCTCTGTACCCGTTGCTGCCGTCTTGCGTCATCTCTTGGTTCTCCGCCGCCACGCTGGGGAGGGTGGGGTCTTCGTTGGGGTTGTAGTGGTAGTCGTGGATCTCTTGCTTGCGTGCTTCTTGTGCCTCCCGGTTCTGCTTTCGCCTCCTCCACCAGAAGATACCCGCTGCAAGTAGAAGCGCGACCACCACGACGGGCACGACGACGGCGATGGCCGTCACGCCGGTCGTCCCGAGCCCGCTGCTCTTGGGCGCCGCCGCCGATCCTGCACCGCCATTGCTACCCGAAAGAGCCGCCGGAGTCGAAGAGCTCGCCGATGGGGCCGATGACGTGGCACTCGTGGGTGTGACGGCGACGATTTGCGTCGAAGATGGAGTGTTGACCGAAGTGATCACGACCGTGACCGGGTTCGTGTCGGTGATGCCATTGCTGGTGGCGGACTGTGTGACGATCGAGGTGATGATGTTTGTGGTGGGCGGGACGGAAGCCGCTGAGATGATGGAGGTGACGACGTTGGTGGTGCTCGGAGCGACGGTGACGACGGAATCGGAGACGACGGCGGAGGAGGTAACCGCTGAAGCGACTGAGGAGGAGACTACGGCAGCGAAAGAAGAGGAGACGGCGGCGGCGGCGGTGGTGCTCGCGGGAGGCGTGGTGGTGGACACGACTGTGGACGCCGGGTTATTAGAACCGCTCATTTTGGCGTAAAGGTGAAGTGGACGAGCGATGGAGTGATGATCGAGGAGAGAAACGTACTGGTAGAATTGGACATGCTGGGCGCTTGGAGATAGGTTTGCTGGCTAAAACGGGGAGACTGTAGGTTGCTGCCGTACGCGCGCTGTGAGTGGCCGGCAGAGGGATGGAGCCGGGCAACTCAGTTCAGCTCCAGGGCGTGGAATGCGTTGGGCGAAGATCTACATCCATGAATGAAGAAAGGGTCGCGGTTCGCTGCGAGATCGGGGTCGGTATGAGTGCGAGTCCAAGTACTGTACCGGTCGAAGAAATGGAAAGAACGGGCGCAGGAGATGAGGTGAAGTGAACAAGGCTGCTGAGAAGGCGAAGGGTGGTGAGAGAGTGTGATGAGATGTGAGAGAGAGAGGGAGGAGTCGTGCGTGATCCGTGAACTCCGTGATGACTGATGAGTTGAATGCGACGCTCTGGAAACGGGCCAAAAAGCCGGGGCCAGCGCTGCCTCGTGTTTCCGATCGCTTGCAGGGTGGGTCCCGTCCGTAACACAGGATACATACACACGCGCCCGACTCTCAGCCAACCGGGAGCACCGTCTTTTCTCTGCCATACACACTTTCTTTTTTCGTACACGTCGCCGAACCGAGTGATCGAGGGGAAGAGAGGAAATGGTCAGGCCAGAAGTAGGTAAGCGATAGGAGGCAAGAATTCCTACCTACATATGTACCTATATGTAGGTACCTACGGTACGCAAGCCTGAAGACGCACCCACCGCACAGGCGCCCGATCACATATTGACCCCCCATCGGCCGCGCTCTCGTCCGACCACACAGTATCATATTCATCATGCAATAACGATCAGGAAAAGGATCCACGGAATCCGCGCGTCTTTTCGTTATGATTTCGAGCGATAGTCCCTACCCTCCTAGTGTCCTGATGTACTAACAATTCACCCTCGATGCTCGCCAAGCGGCAAGCCCCCTCGGTCTCTCTCTTTCCAGCCGTTTCGCATTCCGGAAACGCCTTCTTAAGAAGAGAATACAGTGAGAGATATGTTACAACATCACTCGCATGCATACATTATCGTGGTGATATGTAACCTCTCTGATAACAAAGGGTTCCGTAATGGTGAGACAGCTTCAACAGTCGCATCTCTCATTAGCAGACCTCTTTGACTACCTCCTACAGTACACCTGTGGCAGTACGGTACAGTACAGTACAGTGAGCGATAGGAGTAATAAGCACGCACGCCCGCCACGAGCGAGAGCCGAACCGAGCAGCTTGCACTGAATGATGAACCGAACATCTGATACTTTCCCTCTCTCCTGCTCTCCTGCCCGGGTTCTGCAAGTATACAACAACATGGGCATGTATCCGGAAGCAACAGTCGGGCAAACTTCAAAGACAACACAAACCCATGTGAATGACGCGCCTTTCATCAATCAGTGCAGCCTCCAGTGACCAACACCCCCCCTTTTCCATCTCCGTTTTCCGTCCTTGGCATGCCCGTTTGCCCGAGGTCCGCGCGGACTATAGCTGTGATAACAATAAAAGGTCGACGACTATTGCATGAAGCATTCACACAATCAATGCAGTGAACGGCGAAGGACAATCGGGGCACTGTGGCAGCACGTTGCGAGCAAGAAAAATTCAAAATTCTCCCAAAAATTTCTATATGCGGAGGGAAGTAAATATCGACAGTGAGCTTTCCAAAAGGCGTCGTAGAAGGATTCTTCCAGTGGGAACTGTTCTCACATCAGGAGACCTAGCGCAACGCCCCTGGCGTGACATGCCTTTTTGGGTTTCTCTTCTCAAATCATATTTCTCGTGAACGCAAGCTCTATGTACCGTGTAAGATGGCGAAGAGGCGCGTGTGAACCACTCGGCATCGCTAAGGCAAGATGCTTAGTCGAACTTCCACTTGACGTTGTGGACGCGGCCGTCGCCGTTGTCGGTGACGAGGTTGAAGAAGTCGGCGCTCAGGTCGAGGTCGGCGGCGGCGCAGCCAGTGCAGCGGTCGACGATGGTGGCCGTGCGCGCGGTGCCGTCGACGCCCGTGATGGTCACGGACTTGCCGCACAGCGGGTTGTTGTTCGGGTTGCCGCCCTGCGTGTACGAGTCGAAGATGCTCTCCGAGATGGCGACGATGTGGTCCGAGGGCGAGGAGGTCAGGCCGCAGGCGCCGAGGCCGACGTCGTACCAGGTCATGTCGCCGGTGTAGGTGGTGCCCGAGGCGCCCGAGCCGGAGGAGACGCCGGCGGCGGCGGAGGAGGTGGCGGCTGGAGCGGCGGAGGTCGTCGTTGGCGCAACGTAGGTGCTGGTTGGGGTGGGCGCAACGTAGACTGAGGTCGTGGTCGGCGCGACGTACACGGACGTGGAGCTGGTGGTTGGCGCAACGTAGACAGAGCTAGTGGTCGGCGCAACGTAAACCGAGCTAGTAGTCGGCGCAACGTAGACGGAGGAGCTGGAC
>Ga0058704_10000572_pt1 | contig 18733 bp, 18 predicted proteins | sample AgamicMgSfe_FD_71363 | JGI IMG/M metagenome (GOLD analysis project Ga0058704, IMG submission 71363) | Agave microbial communities from Guanajuato, Mexico - Mg.Sf.e | ecosystem: Host-associated > Plants > Phyllosphere > Phylloplane/Leaf | place: Guanajuato, Mexico | collected 2012-05-30
ACTCATATCCGCCCCAGCATCTCTAAGATTCTCGACGAAAACCTGGAAGTTCTTCACGGGAGGTGCGTAATGGCCGGATAAAGGCGAGAGTTTACGTAGTTGGCCACGTTTGATCTTGATCAAACCTGCCGCGCTGACACGTGCGCCGTGGAGGAAGGAGGAGTGTTGGAAGGCGCCGGATTGCTTGATACCGATGTAGAGTCGGAAGGAGGTATCTGCGACGAATATCCAGGTATTCTTCTTGGTAGTCTTGCGCATGAGGTGATTCATCAGTGTGTCGACGGAGAGATGGTTCATCTTGTCGAAACCTTTCGCATCATGAAGCTCCGAGTTCGTATACTTGGAGGCGTCTTCCTGGCTTCCGGTACTAATCAGCGAAGCAGAGCCGTCATCGTCATCAGACGACGGTGGTGAGGGCTGCGGTTTCTCGCCAGTAGTGACCTCGCGCCATGTCGGCGTGGCGTCGGAGGTAGGCACGACACCGTTGATGCTGTCCTTGAACTCGTGAGATGTGGTGATTGGCACATTATCCTTTGCCCAACAAAACCGTCCCTGTTGGTCAATCTTCACCAGATACCTCAGTCTCTCCTCCCTCGACAAATACCGCACGAGCTCACTATCCAACCTCTTCCTCGGCCGATCCTCCAGATCTAAATCCTTGCCCTCACCGTAGTCCAACCAGTAAAAGTAATTCTCCTGCGTATTGCTCTTCTTCCACTCGACATGGTATCGCCGGAGGTTACTCCCATACCTATGCTTCTGATCGACCATCTCCAGAAAGTACTCCAGCCCCATCATGCGTGCATGCTTCTCGCGCTCCGCCTTCTTCAGCCTCTTGTGCTCCCGTTTCCTCGCGCGCTGCTCATCGGTGATGACATCGCCTTCGCTGTCACTCGTATCGTCGCTGCCGGCTCGGTAGGCTACGGCGCCTACCCGTTTCCATCTCGCGCGGGTACGGTTACTGGGCGATAAGCTGGCGTGTTCGGATCGCGGGCGCGGTTGTGTGAGTCGGTGGTATTTCGCTGATCGCATTCGTTAGTATCTTCACCACCACAAGCTATTCCATGGACTATCGCATGCTCACCTTCCTTGAGCGCCTATCAGCCCGTCAGCAAATGCCTGACCAAACATCCGACAATACTGCCGCGACATCATACCTCCAACCACCGCGTACTAGGATCTAATCCATACCCATCCATTGCCCTTCGTGCCCTGTATCCACGATAGTTCCTCTGTATCAACTGCGCAGCAGTTGTCCGCTCTTCGGTGCCCAGAGACTGCCTTCCCTGCCCTTCCGCAGCTCTCCGTGCTCGGATCTCTTTCGCATGAGCATCCTGCTTCGCAGCGATCTCTCGCAATCTCTCGGGCGAAGGTAATGTAAAAGGGTCGGGATGCTGGTCCATCACCTTGTCATAGGAATAGGTAGTCGTGTGTGCAAGAGACAGTTGCGACTCGGCTTCGACTCCAGATGTCAGCGCGCTCAGACTCTGCCCCGCAAAATAGATCGTCTCGAGGGGGTCTTGGAAGGTGGGGTACAGCGCTCTTGCATGTGACAGACAGGTGGACAGAAGATGAGCAGCCAGAATTGAGTGACAGTAGGATTAGAGAGCTCATGGATGGCTTTGAACCATAACAGTAATCAACCAATTATGTAGCGTATTCAGTCGATACGTACTGTAAGAACAATTCATAAAATAGTACACGAGAGCCAGCCTCAGACCTCGTCGCCAGTCCCGACAACATATCAGCTCTAAAAGCTGAGACCAGTATTATGCATCCTCAGAGCATCAGCCTTCTGAGCGCATGATCCTCAGCCTCTGACTCCGTCGAGGTAGGGATAGTGATATCCTACATCACCATCCCACCCTGCTGATGCCCCATCCCCGCCTGATGACTCCCATCCATATTCCCATACGGCAACAGCCCCGGGTGGTGCGTCTGCGGCATCATGGGATACTGCGAAGGCTGTTGTTGGTGTTGCATCATCTGTGGCGGCGCGCCGTAAGACATATCGGTATGCTGGTGGTGCATCGCCTGTTGTTGATGGTGATGATCTGGAGGAAGCTCGTACTGCATGGGCGTGTGCTGGTGCTGTTGGAGTTGCTGGGGTTCGTCTTGCTGCATGCCATGCGAAGTCGTCTGAGCGGCGCCGGGTTGTGCCTGCTGTTGCATGTCGTTCTGCATCTCGCTCTCGTCCCCAACCACCGCACCAGCCGCTTCACCAGTATAGTTCTCCGCTTTTTGCCACCCACCATACGCATCTCCTCTTCCAACAATCTCGCCGGTTTTCTGCATCTTTGTCCGCAGCTGGCCCATCTTCCTCTTCATGCGCTCGCGCAACATCTCATCGTGCACCTGCGGCACCCAGTCTCCCTTACTGAGGTCCACAAGCTGGTAGAGATCACGGTACATGACATCGAATGTCTGTTCGTTCTGCTGACTGTAGGCGTAGGTGCCGTATTGATGCATCAGATCGGCCAGCATGCCCTGCGCGCGGAGAGGCCAGATATCCTTACTCTGCACCCATTCAGCAGTGAGGTGATCACGGCGACGGCTGCGGCGCTCAAGTTCGCGTAGCATGCGCTCTTGACGTTCTGCTGTCCTTTTCTTCGACTCTTCGATCTTCTTCTTGCTCCTCGAGTCGCGCTTATTAGGTTGCGGAGCAGCAGCTACTTGAGGATCGAACAAAGTGCTGGTTGCAGTAGCGTGTTGTGGCGTGACATTCTTCCGACCGCCTGGTGTACCCTTGCCGTGCTGTATGCGCCGCATCTTAAGCTTTAGCTCTACCTCACGCTTCTGTAATGCGATCTGCTGTAGCTGCAACTGTATGGTCTCCTCGTCCTCAGGTAGATCGTTGTCCATACTGACATTGGCAAGCGCGGGGTACGGCGTCTGCGGTGTCTGTTGCTGCAACGCCTGAGCTAGCTGCTGCTCCGCGCTTTGCGCCGTCTGCTGCATAGGCGCATACGGCGACTGGTACGGGTTCCCCGGCATTGGTGAGCTCTCTTCGTCCTCATCGTCATGCTCTTCCATATTGTTGATGCCCTGCGCGCTCGGCCTGCTGCCGCTGCTGCTCTTGCCTTTCACCTTATCGCCCTTCCGCTCGAAGACGCGCCGTATAGTCCGCGTGCCAACAACGATCTTGAACTGGTCGTAGAGCCACCACAGCATGTCATCCACCGACATATCCGGCTTACCCTTAACATGTTCGAACAAGGCCTGTGTACCGTATTAGCACATATCCCACAGATTGCGACCATACCCAACAACTCACAGCCTCAACCTCCGGTGTCAGCACCCGATGCCTCCCAGTCCTACTCTCCGGCGGCTAACACCACGTCACATTAGCCTCTCCCCAACTACCTCCCACTCATCCCACTCATTACACAAGTCATCAACATACCTTCCCAATCCTCCCCGTCCGTTCCAACTCCAACTTCCACCTCCGAATCGTCCTATCGCTAACACCAGTCTCCTTCTCGATACTCTCCTCATCGCGCCCACCCTCCAACAATCCTCTCACGCGAGTCCGTTGTTCTTCGCTGTACGCTTTACCCATCGTTTACCTGGATCGTGACCGTACGTGTCAAAACTAGGCGCCGCTTGGTGACCGTGGTGCAAAATTGGTGGGCGAGGTTGGCCAAAAGGGAGCTGGCGGGGAAGTCGCGGCTGGGATTCGGTGACGCGGAAAGTGCGCTAGGGACGCTTGGATCGCATTCACGTGCGAAGTGTGAGGGAGGTGGGCACTGAGGTTGCATTGACGGCTTGAGTAAAGTCATATTTGACGGTATGATGAAGAGTGATAGTGATCGTGATAGTGCTGAAAGCATAATGGTGATCACAAGTTCTACATAATCATACAACATCCGCATCAGCCCTTGGGCCGCAATCAGCAACCCTTCCCTACTATCTATATTCCACCCTCACCCATGCCGAAGCAATCTAACGCTTACGTACCTACACACGACGCCTTCCTTTGACAATTCAGGCTTCCCTCGTTGCCCTCCTAGTGCAAAAGATTCCTCAAGTTTGGGCTCGCACTTGCCCCGTTAATACCCAAACCTGGCGGGCCTTGACCGTCCCGCGGCGGCGTTGTCGGCCTGTTCGTCGTCTGACTCTCTGGCCGCACCGGCACGCCTTGTGGGCTGGTATGCTGCTGTTGTTGAGGCATGGGAGTAGCAGGCGGCTGATACTGGGGAACAGGCGTTGAAGCCTGTGGTACTCCGTTTATCGACTGCTCAGCCGGACGGCCAAACATCGTCTGTGGACTCGTGTATTGCTGCTGTTGCGGCACCGGCGTCGAAGCCTGGGGTAGCTGATGCGGCTGCTCCACTGCACGACCGAACGTAGCTTGCGGGCTATTGGTATGCAAGGGTTGCCCGATAGGCGGGAGCTGGGTCGTGAACGGTGACTCTGTACGTCTCGGCGGCCAAGGCTGATGCTGGATCTGGTGCTGGTGCTGGTGCTGCATCGGTGGGACGGGGTAGGTCGGCGACTGGAGCGGCGGATGACCGGCATGAGGCGAATGGATGCCGTTCGTCATTGGCTGGCCTGGAGGGGGGAAGCCCGGAATCGGTGAGGGTCTGTGTACAGCATGCGCTGGTGGACCGTACATAGATGGCGGGTTCGTAGCTGGCGGCGGAGGGCCATACCCAAAGCTTGGCTGCCGGTCGTGCATGTGAGGTGGACCATGAGGCGGTGGACCGTGGTGCATAGATGGTGGTGGCGGTGGAGGCGCATGATGGTAGCCATTCGGCTGCGTACCATACGGTGGGTAACCCGAGCCTTGAGATGACGCGTGGGAGCCAAATGTCGGTGGTGTTGGACCAACGCCGTTTGGATGTGTTGGTGGCGGCTGACTCTGTCGAGGCTGCGGGTCATCCCACGGCATACGTACTGGTCCATTAGGCGGCAGCGACGGTGGCCCTGAAGGTCGGTTCCAGTCCAGCTGCAGAGGAAATTGCCGCGGAGGCGACAGAACGGCTGGTGCAGGCCGTTCTGGTGGTGGAGTAGGCGTTGGATCGATCTTCTTTTTGATGAAACACTTGTGGCACAAATACTCCTGCGGCTCACCATGCTCCGATGCCTCCTTCTCAGGCGGAGGAGATGGCGGCGCTGAGGCAGGGTTCTGATAGCGCGGCAGGGCATGATAATGAAAGACCTCATCGTTCTGGTCCTCGTCACCAGCAGGCTGCGGCTCGCCATCCGCTTCTGGTGCCGTCTCTCTTGACGGCACAACACCGGATGGCTGCTCGCTCTGACGTGATTCGCCGTTGACGGTCGGGCGAGGCCCGAACCTATCAGGCATACCCTCCCATGCACGGCCAGACGCACCAGGAGCCATGAAGCGGATGTTCTGCTGTGGTCTAGAAGGTTCCGCCACCGGCGGCGGTGGCCGATCGACAGGCGCACCAGTGATGTCCACTGCATTCTCGGTGCCGTTCACGTCGACATTAGTTTCACCGTTTGCGTCATCTTTCGAATGAGACGCCCGTGCTGCTTCCATACGCTCACGTTCCATGTTTGCGATCTCGCCCAGTGTTATTGACATCCTGCGCTGAGGTGGAGGTGTTGGCTCCTTTGGTAGTGGCTCCTTAATGACGGGATGCCAACGCGGTGTCACGTCAAAATCGCACTTGACGCAGCGACGCTCAGCTTCTGCTTCCGGCACTTCAGAAGCCTGCTTCGCACCATCCTCCGCCTCGTTCTTTGCTTCCGCGGCCGCGGAGATCTTGTCAGCAGCAGAAGATGTCCTGGCGCCACGGCGTACAGCAGCTGCGATGCTGTTGGCAGTGGATTCACGCCGTGACCCGTTGACGATCGTTGGAGCCAGCTGCTGGCCCTTGTCTTTGGTAAGCTGAACCAAGTTGGCTTTGCGCACGGTGCCCGTCAACGCCAAGTCAGCCTGCTTGTAACTTTGAACATAGACCTGCAAAGCTGTCGTACCCGCCTCGTCAACTGTCTCACTCATAGGATGAATGATCGACTTGACGGCGTGCTCTTTGCACCAGATTGCCGCCGTCAACGAACCAGTCTCCTCGCCAAGCTTGACAGTGGTGATTGCGTCTTTGCGTGAGCCTTTGACAGGCGTGACATCGAAGCCAAACTGGTAGCCAGCCTCAAATGCGCAGGAGGCGTGGAAGTTGGCGTTGCACTGCAAGCAGGAGACACATGCTCCAGCATCTTCGCGCAGTTTATTGTCATGGTCCTTGTTCTTGCAAAGCTTGCAGACTGCCTCGTACTTGGCTGGCGTGATGAGCTGGAACCCTTCTGCCACTTCGAGCTTTTGGGCATTGCTGAAGCGAATCTCTGGAGTCCAGACGGCGCAGTGGATGTGCACCCAGTTGTTGCCTGTAGTCCTTTTCAGTGGCTCGCGAGGAAGGACAGGACGGTGCAGATCACGCTGCTTGTTACGATAATCATTGCGCATGTTGTCAGCGAGCTCCTTCTCCATCCGCTCTTTCTCGCGTTCGCGGTCTGTCTTTTTCTTGTGCGATACCTTCGGCGGCTCAACTAGGTCGACAAGCGTCTCCTCGGTCAAGCACAGGCAGCAAGAATAGTCCGTTGACACTTCGGGGTGACGGTCGTTCTGGCACTGCTCGCATATCCAGTTGACGGAGCCGTCCGCTCTCATGCCTTCGTTCTCCCCCACCCCAAAACAGCGCCGGTGCACTGTCAGCTTGCAGTGCGCGCACTCGACTGTGTCGCCCACAATCTTGCAAACAGCGCATGCAAGCACTCTCCACTGCGGCTGATTTGGTATGATTGGTGGTGGAGGAGGGGTTGGTTCTTTCGGAGGCGGTGGCGGCTTCTCCTTCTTTTTCGGAGGCTCTGGTGGAAGCACAGCGACAGCAACTTCAGTCTTCGACTTCTTCTTTGGTGGCTCACCAATCGGCTCGATCGAGGGTAATGCAGGAGGAGGCTCTTCAATCGGCATGTTTGCAGCCTCATTCGCTGCCATCAGCTCACGCAGAAGCTCTTCGTCAATTCTGCGCTTCAGAGCGCGACCGCCGCCTTGCGCAACCTTCTTCGCGACCTCTTCAACGTCTTCCCACTGAATGGCGTACTTACGCCAGAGACCCGCGCATCTAAGACAAAGAGCCAGCAATGGCCGCTCTTTCTTGTCCTTGCCGGCACCCTTGCTGTCAACAGGTACCATCTGGCCAGGCGTGACACCCGGCGCCCGCTTCCACTGGCGGGAATGCGCGGTATTGCAAAATTTGCATTGAAAGGTTCGCTGCTTCCGCGCTGCTTTGTCATTGTCGAAGGCAGAATCGTCTGCAGTATTAGCCACCTCCGCCTGGATGCGAGCGCCGGTATCGTTCTCCACTTTGCGCTTTGAGCCCTTTCTGCCACCGTAATTGCCCCAGATCTCTCTGCCTTTTGGTGTCTTCTTCCATAGGTAGTAAAAGCGCACGATATCTGAGTTCGGGAGCGTTGTCTTCATGTGTAGTCTGATCAATCGGTGTTCGGAGCCGTACTTCGCGACACCCTCTTCAAACTTGTTCAGCTGATCTTTGGTCAAGACTGGTTCGTGCAAGTCTTTCTTGCGGTCGATCTGCCTCAGTTGCTGGAGTGCGATGTTGGCATTGTGATTGTTTTTGGTCAGAAGCTCTAACACCTTGTCCAAGAAGTTGACACCGAAGGGTGGGACGCCAATGGCCCGTGAATACGTTTTCGCTTGCTTGACGTATTCGGTAACGACTGCTTCTCGCCCATTCCCTGGCATTATCGACATGCGCTTAGCGGTACACCTAGGGTCGTCCTCGGGATAGTCTTCGCCACGTGCAACATAACCCGGCGGCTCGTCCTGCACCCACTTCGGCCGCTTGGCTTTCTCCTCACGGTCTGCTTCCAGCGCTGCAATAGTCTCTTTGGTAAGCTTGCCATCCTTCTTGTGGCTGGTACTATTTTTATTGTAGCGCTTCTTGATCTCTGCAGGCTTCACCAACTCCACTGTACGACCAGGCCACATACTGACGTTAGCTTGATGCCGAGGACCTAGACGCGAACTTGCCCGTGGATAGATGGCACGGTCATCGTACTGGAGCGCGTCTTCCACTCTGCAGTGGATGCCGAGATACCGCATCGGCCACATCTTTGCCAACGCAATCTCTGCTGAAGTGGCAGGGTGCTGATCCAATTCCATGTCCTCGCCGCTTGGGCTCGGTGCTCGCGTGCTGTCATTCGAGACTGCAGGTCGGTCTTCCGGGTCCACAACCTCTTCTTCGGCCTCGGTCACATCGCCACTCAAGGTGGGCGTGTTGCGCGCTTCTAAAGCTCTCTCGGAAGCTCTGCTGCAAGGTCCACATGCCCAAGCAAAGCCCCGTGATGGCTTCTTCGGGAGCGGCGGCTGTACGCAGTTCATGTGGTAAGAATTTTTGCATATCGCGCAGTCGACAGAATCGTTGGAAGCGCAATACCTTGCACAACGCTTGCAAGTCTTGACAGCGCTTGTGAGCTCCTTTACTCGACCAATCTCAACCACGATGAACTTCCAACGCTCGTCGAGCGCTTTCTTGACCTTCTCCGGTACATTGATGATCTGCGAGACAGGGATGCACTCATACCACCGTCTGATGAATCGATCGAAGACCTGCACAAAGTAAAACGAGTCGCGCTCCTTACGGTGGGCTTCCATGTCCTCGATCTCCGTCCGATGTTTGATAGTACATTTGCCACGTAACGATGTTATTGGACACATATCAGAATGCATCGTACCGTACACGAGCCTGGTATCGCTGTTGAATCGTTGGACATCCCGAGGCCGGTAGTACCAGTTTACGCGCAAAGAGTCAACCGGCGAGTTTGGGTTATTCGAATCGACGTGCAGGAATTCCATAACCCGACAAAGGTAGTATGGATCGCCAGGCGGCTCGCATACAAGGTACACATGATCTACGAATTGTTGCGTTAGTCCAAGGGATCGATGCTGTTGTTCGAAGCGGGGTAGGCTGAAACCTCGCAAAGGAAGCATGAAGATGAGGCCCGCTTACCGTTGACTGCCAACTTCGTCCCATCATCAGCTATCAGTTCGCCCCTCTTATTCAAACAATTTCTGTGTTTCGAAAATGTCATCACATTGGTATCACGTGCCATACTCGACGACACGGTAGTCGCCGGTTTTCGACTGGCGTTAGGCACTGGGGTGGTCGAAGCAGGAGGTGTCTGCGAATGGTGCGCAATCGTGCCGCCAGCTTTGCGCTTCTTAGACATAGTTGCAACAGGCCCGGAACTGCTAGGAGTCGACTCTTTGGCTGCATGATTATTGACCGCGCTGGAGCGCGGAAGGTCTTCGGCGCGTTTCAGTTCATCTGGGTTTAGTGCGGCAGCCGCCTGGCCGCCTGATCCTTTCTTCTTTGTTGTGGCAGCTGAAGAAAGGTCAAAATCCATGTCCTGGTCCTCGGCATAGTTAGGCCGAGCATTTCCAGCTCGATTCCGTGACCGCGTGCCGTAAGAAGCAATATCCGTCATGCTGTCGTCCATGCCGTCAATGTTGGCTGAGATTGCTTGCGCGTTGAAAGAAGTTCGCGCTGTTTGCGGTCCACTCGGTGCGACAGCGGGAACGCCGATGGACTGGGCTGACGAAGCTGTGGGTGGCGTAGAACGAGCGGCATTTTGGGAAACCGCCCGTACATTCACAGCCTTGAACGACGTTGGTGTCATCTCCTGCATCTGTCTGGAGGATTGTGCGCCGTTGTGAGTGCTGCCAGAAAGGCTGCCGTTCGCCTCGCGAAAACCCCCGGTGGCCTGTGATGACGAGGCAACTCCAGTCGATGGGGTTTGGGCCATTGCAATCACGAGGCACCCGTGATGCGAACTAACATAGAAGCGACAAGCCTCGTTGCATCAGTGCCGAGGCAATTCAAAGCTAAGATGCCAGCAGCCTGGTTGGATGCGTTGTTCGCCAGCCGTGTCGAAAAGGGACGGACACGCGGGCAATATGGCGTCAAGTAATCGGACAGCACGGCAAAGTGGCCGACCAGAAGAGTGACAAACTGTCAGATCTTAATGTTGGATTCGGCTCTTCCAGTTACCGACGAAGGGTAGAAGAGTCGGAGCCGAGAGACATAGTGTCGTATATGCAGTGGTGACGTGTAAAAGATGGAAGGAGTTTGAAGAGAAATGGGCGCGAGCGTTTGGGTACCTCGAGGTTGCGCTTCTAACTCCCGCATACCGGCTTCGGCCTGGCCCGCTTGGGACAACTAGTGTAATAACCGAGAAAGCTATTTCGACAACACGCTGATCCACGCTTTTTGATCGAACCACTGCACCGCCCAATATGGCTTACGGAGACAGTAGACATATGCCTCACCTCGAGGCTGGAAAGGAGGGAAGGCACGAGCGATGAGGTGCCTCCCGCGACACACATGGCGCTTCCTCTGAAAGCTGGACAATCCGTCATCTGAAAACAAACGTTGCAAAGCGGATGGGAGCGCCAAGCATAGCGAGATCTGATTGGCTAAGGGATCTGCCTCTTGGGTCGATCGCTCTTGTGGAATGAGTCTGTCAGGATGTCTTCAATCTTGCTATGTGAGCCCTTGACGTTCGGGGTTGATGAATGAGTGCTTCGACGGATGATCAGCATAGAGTGCAGCGCAGATCCTGGCTCTGATAATACTTGTCCTTGTATGCCAGGTGCCGAAAAGTACTAGTAGCAAATACTCCGTACCTATAATGGCGCATAGCTGTTAGCTCACTCAGAGCCATATTAATCATTCCGAGGAAGAGACGGGGCTTCAAGAGAGTATGCGAGTATGTCTGACCTTGCTATATCGAAACATGTCTCGTCCACTTCGCGACTCGAGGGTTCCTCCTGAGGATGCAGTTACTGGGCGTCGGATCATCCCGCGTTGTTCACTAAGCCGCTTCTGGACGAGCTCTAGAAACATCGCCCGGCGAAAAAGCCTCTCTAGCCGTGACTCTTCACGTATTCTAAACCTAGTAATTCGACATTCTCATGCTCAGGCATGTTATTTCACGTGCGCCGAACAGCATCATGACATCGACACCGAAGAAAGTCCTTATCCCGAAAAATGGAGTCGACTATCGCAACAAGATCGTGCTGGCCCCTATGGTGCGGAGCGGCGAATGCCCGTCTCGGCTGCTCGCACTCAAATACGGAGCAGATCTGGTGTGGGGACCGGAAACGATAGACAAGGCCCTGATAGGCACCACACGGCGTGAAAACGCCAAGACGAACACGGTCGACTTCACGAGGCTATCGTCGAACGGAGCGAAGAATCCTGCTCTGAATCCGACCCAAAGGGAAAGCATAATCTACAGCCTGCACCCAGAGCGAGAAGGTCGCAAACTCATATACCAGATCGGCACGTCAAACCCGGTGACCGCTGTACAAGCGGCCAAACTCATTGCACCGGATGTTGCGGGCATAGATGTTAATGCTGGATGCCCAAAGCCTTTCAGCACGAGTGGCGGTATGGGCGCTGCTTTGCTCAAGACGCCAGACAAGCTATGTTCAATTCTGGAAGCACTTGTCAAAGAAGTCGGCGAGCCGAACGAGATCGGCATCAGCGTCAAGATCCGCATCCTGAGTACCGCCGAGGAGACAGAGACGCTTGTGCGCAGGCTCGTCGCGACAGGGATCACCGGGCTGACGGTCCACTGCCGCACGACGCCCATGCGACCTCGCGAGCGCGCTATTAGGGATCAGCTGAAGATGGTTGCGAACGTGTGCCGGGAAGCAGGCGTAGCGTGTCTCATGAATGGAGATGTGTATTCCCGCGATGAAGCACTTGAGTTGATCTCAGAGTTCGGCTGCGATGGCGCTATGATAGCGACAGCAGCCGAAACCAACCCAGCTGTGTTTCGACCAAAAGCCGAAGGTGGCATGGCTCCATGGGAGGAAGTAGTGAAGGAGTACGTCAAGACAGCGATGGAGGTTGGGAATCGTTGGGGCAACACGAAGTACCTGCTTGGCCAGATGATACCCGGCAAGTCCAACACTTATACGGCCATGACGCGCACCAAAAGCTACACGGAGCTCGTCAAGGCTTCGAAGTATGACGAGGAGTTCTTGAGGATGGCCGAAGACATCGACAAGGCGCTCGAGATTGGCGAATACGAGAAGCCCAAAATGACGAAGGCCGAACGCAAGGCAGCGAATAAAGCGGTGGCTAAGGGAGTCAACGGAGTAGAGGAGACTCCTGAGCAGGTTGAAATGCAGCAAACGGCAGCCGGCATCAAGCGAACGGCAGAGATGGCAGAGTTGGACATGCCGCCAGATGTCGCGCGTGAGGCAGGGCCAGCCAGCGTACCTGAACAAGCCTCTGCTTTAGCGGTGTGATATGGCACAGGATGCAAGATATTAAGACACTTCATCCGAATGATTATCTTGGGGGCGTCAAGGCAGGCATCGAAGTTGGGGGCCAAGTGCTGGACCCGGCCAAAACTCTACTCGTCCGATTTGGTAGTTGGCAGCAGTGGATATTCCGCTTACAATGCAAGATAACACATCAATTACACGGAATCACCCTCATCTCCAGGCTTCTAGAGATTTCATTCGCTCGCCATTGTTACTGCTGTCATACCTGCTAATGCGATCGACTCGATTACTAATCATTGTGATCGGATGCGGCGGGGTCAAAAGCCGTCCTGGCGCTCGCGTCATCGAACGTGATTGACCTTAAAGTTAGATTGAGGATGGTTGGTAAATAACAAGGTAGTCATAGCATTCCAATCGAAGCACAAAGCCAATTCCTCCTGTTCGCTCCCAATAGCTAACAATTCGGCCGACGAAGCTTCTAGACGTCTCAGATCTGCACAGTGTCACTACTCAAGGAAAAGCCGCAGGTAAAGATAGAACACCATGGGCGGCGGACCAGCCAAAGACCACCTTCTCTGCTTGCTACCCTACCCGGAACCAAAGGAATTCACCGATGCCTTGCGAAAGAAGTTCCACAATCTCGACGTCACCTACCACCAAGTCTCCTTCAGCTTCGATGTCGAGCAGCGGCGCAAAGGGCTTGAGAAGCTCCCGAAGGGCGTATGGCAGGATGCAACGCTCCTCTTCACGCTCTTCACTCTCCCTGACAAGCCATCTGATGCGCCGAAGCTGAAGCTCATACAACTGTCGAGCGCGGGAAGTAACCAGATACAGAAGAATCCGCTTTACACGGACACCGATGTAACGATCACGACAGCGAGTGGCATTCATGGCCCACAGATCGCGGAATGGTGTATTATGACTGCGTTGGTGCAGAGTCACAAGTACAATCAATTGCATGACCTGCAAAAAGAGCATAAATGGGGTCAGCATGGAGCAGACGCCGAGTACAATAACGTGCATGATATGGTTGGCAAGAGATTGGGTGTGCTAGGCTATGGGAGTATAGGTAGGCAAGTGGGAAGAGTAGCGAAGGCGATGGGTATGGATGTTGTGGCCTACACTGCGACGCCGAAAGATACACCGGAGAAAAAGAAGGATCAGGGCTTCATTGTGCCCGGCACTGGTGATGTGGATGGCTCTATACCTTCGGCGTGGTACAGTGGCTTGGACAAAGAGAGCAGACTGCACTTCTTGAAGCAGGACATCGACTGGCTGATCGTCTCTGTGCCGCTCACGGATCAGACGAGGCATTTCCTGTCGACGGACGAGTTCAAGGCACTTAGTCAAGACGGCAAGAAGCCGGCATTCGTCACGAACATTGCGCGTGGCCCGATCATTGATCAGCCGAAACTCGTTGAGGCACTGAAGAATAGGACGCTGGCTGGTGCTGCGCTGGATGTGACGGACCCAGAGCCCTTGCCAGAAGATTCCGAGCTCTGGGATCTGCCGAATGTGACGGTGACGCCGCATGTGAGTGGGAATGGCTCATCATATACTGGGCGGTGCTTTCAGATACTGGAGGAAAATCTGAAGAGGATGGAGAAAGGCGAGAAGCTGTTGAATGTCGTGCAGAGGAAGAGAGGATACTAGCCGGGTTAAAAGGTGACCGGTGCTTTGACGAGTGATGTGTAGGTGGCTTATAGCACTCAGCTTGTTGCCTTCACTTATAAGTCATCATGAAGCTCAAAGTCTAGCTTCCGAGTCTTCACTTACTTGTTCTTGGCATGCGTCTTTTGGGTCACGTCCACTTCTACTTGAGGTTCCATGGAGCCGCCTCTTCTCAATTTCTACACGCCGCATTTCCGTATTCCAGTCCCCTTTTTGAACACTCGAAACGATCACCACAACGCGGAGATGGAGAAGGCAGCATTCGGAAAGCTCGCACCGGAGCTCCGCAACCGCATCTACGAACTCACGCTGTCTCATGAAGATGCAATCAGAGACGGCGCCATGCTTCCCGACAATCCTCCTAATGCTTCCGTCGCTTCACACGAATGGGCAAATCGCAAGACCAGGCATTTCGCTCTAACACAAACCTGCAGAGCTATTAGAGCCGAGAGTCTGCAGCTCTACTTTGCCAGAAGATCTTTCATACTTCTCAACCATTCAGCGTGGACCTGAACTCCCATCTTCAACAAGCGTCTCGATGCAAGCACAGCTTTGCAGAGCTTCGTGGCCCGGATAGGCGTGACGAACGTCTCATGCGCACGCAAACTCAGTGTAGAGGCTGGAAGCCTCGGCATTGGCGACTATGGCCTCGTGATGGCCAAGATCCGGCAGCTGCAGCCCTGCATTGGGAGTGCGTGTGTCTTGCCGGTGGCGCTGAAGATGGAATTGGTGGTTCTGTGGGGTTACGATGAATACCAGACCGTGGTGCTTCACTTGGGAGCTCGCGCACCTTGAAGAGTCGATCAGTAGGCAGATCGCTGTGTTGGATGAGCGTATCAAGGAGGCAAAGAGGAGGAGAAGGAGTACCGGTGCAGCGAGTATGCAGAAAATCCAATCGCAGCTGTACTCGGCGATGACAGTGTTCTGCAGGTGGAACATAATTCAGGTGGAGGCTACGAGGACATCCTGGTTACAGGACACTAACACGACACAAGTATGGGTTGATGAGATGATTATCTTTGAGGAGTACGACTTCAAAGCGGTAAGCTTTATAAGAGTTTGGAAAAGGGCAGGCACAAGCTTGGGCTAAAGAGCTGGGGAGGAGGCAGTAGCGTCAGGGCACATTCGCAGAGACTGCGGAAGAGCTTGCCAAGCCGTTACTATACTGCAAGATCAGTAACACGACTTCACTAGTATAAGCTGAACTACCTGGTGCTCACGTTCGCTCACAACACTTTGCAGGCACAACGCTTTCCAATTTGTCCCTCAAATTTTACCAGCACTTCGCTCGTTCTCACCCTTCCTTGCGCAGCCTACATTCACGAAACCGCAATCCAGCTTCGAGCCATCGCATGGTAGAGTGCAAACACTACAGCAGCGAGATGGATTCCTCCACGTTTGCTAAGCTTGCTCCAGAGCTGCGGCACCACATCTATGGATTCGCCCCTATGCAACTCCGAGCCTGTCAAGGTAGAAGCGGCTCTACCAAGAAACGACCCATCAGCTGACTACTACTGGGCGATCTGCGAGACTCGAGCGCTGGCCTTGACGCAGACGTGCTCGACCATCAGGACGGAGAGCCAGAAGTTGTTCTTCGCCAGCAACATCTCCATTGTGCAAGGCCACCGCCACTGGGTCGAACTCGACATCACCGGTTAGAACGCGCGGTGGGACCCTGCGCACGCTCTGGGGAGCTTCTCTGGCGGCGTTCGCCACGAGAATGTAGTCGAGAGCACGACCATCGCTATCGACATCGGCATTGTGGATTGGGATTCGGATCTCACACTGGAGAAAGTTAAACAGCTCCAACCTTGACTTCAGAGTGAAAATCATCTGCCGCTGAAGTTTGAAGCCAAGACCTTCATCACAAAAACTAAGCATAGGTTCGGCATTGAGCTGGATCTACAAAGCGGGGATTACGCTGTCGACTTATGCGCCATCGACATCACTGAAAAGCATTCCTTAGACGCCATGAAACCTTAGCTAGCGAGCGTGCGCCCTGATTACGACAGGAGAAACGGTGGATATATGGCTAAGGAGCGAGAGAGGCTACGAGCATTGGAGAGGGAGACACTTGTTTGCTTTGCGTTCGCAGAGGGGTGTAAAGCGTGCTAAGGCCATTCACTTCAAGTGGTATGGGCAGCTGTGTAGGGTATTGGATCGGCACCGCCTCGGAACCCGAGACAGAGAGGACAACGTTAGCGATGGACAAGTCTTTGCCTGCATGAATGAGGAGACGGTGGTTCCCAGACACTATAGAGGCAAAGTATGATGTCCTGTCTTTGAGATTCGCATCTTTCGACACCGCAATAGTGTCATTCACCTTCGCCTCACAACGGTGGAATGTCATGAACGGGACTCAGTTTAGCAGTGCACATATTTTCATTCACATGCAGTCAGACTCACGAAAACCTCGCATATTTACTCATACGTCACTGACATGTTACCTTCCACCTCCTCACCTTCTGGGCAGGCACTACACCTGGAAAGTCCCTCCATCCAACCACACCGCCCTCAAGACACCTGCAGTTCTTCTGTTTCTTTAGCTCGAACGTTCGTACCGCGCACCTCGGCTACATCAGCCATCATCTCGCGAGGGAACAAGCACCGCTCTACAAGCTCCCGCCGGAACTTCGCAACCGCATCTACGAACTCGTGTTACACCAAGATGAGTAAGTCAGTTTCCGCTACCGGACTGCACTCTTGAACCTCCAACCGCTGTCGATCTCGCCTCATCTCCTGGCACTTACGGAGACCTGCCGACAGGTGAGAGCAGAGTGCTTGCAGCTGTCTTACGCAGTCAACACCTTCATGATCGATATCGGTCACGAAGATCTTCGCGAATTCGGTCACGCTCAGCTGCTTGACAATCTCCTCGGGTCCATTAGCGGCAGAAACCTAGCCTTTGCTCGATCTGTCACCATTGAGCTGAGCCGATATGGTATGCGCACCGGCGTTTCGTATACGGCGGAAGCATGTCTCGCGCTTCAGGAATGGCAGTGCAAATGCGGATCTAGGTTGCCGCTAAAGGTGTCTGCAAACTGTGACTACAAAAGCCACAAGAGTTTCAACGTTACGATCGATCTGCAGTGCCTCAAAGCATCTTGCACAGCCGCGGTCAAGAAGCTGGAAGGAGTCACCGTGAAATGATTCAGCGCTCTCGAACAGTAGATGCTTACAATGCTCGAAGGGAGTCTTCTCTGTCTGCAGCATGATGGCGTTATAGAACAAGACAAGTAGGCTTAGTTCCTGGTGACAGCACTCACCAACGACTAGCGTGCAACTACTCTTAGGCATTGCCACGGTCATTCGAATATGGAGCTACATCGTGGCATACGTGATATGAGACTGTAGGGAGCTTGAAGTGAGCGTGTGATGGAGACTCATGATGATTTGATGGAGATGACTTGAGGTGGTGAAATGTGAGTAAGGAAAGCTAGACTTGACAGGGCGATCATGAAGAGACGGAACCGTTTCCTACTCAGCGATAAGAGCGTACTTTTCATTCCCCATCGATAATAGAGCATGTGCTGCATGACGCAGTTTCCGCAGCGTTTGCACTTGCCTGACCAGGTGCCTCCATCCTCGCTAAGTCCACGACACTGTCACATGCTACTTTCGAAGACCTTTTGCCTACCGTTGCGTCCAGAACAACGAAACATCTTCCACCAGCTTTTCGCTGCACTTCAGGCAAGGTAAGCAACCCTGTACTACCAGTGAGACTGGTAGGCAACTTTTGTACGCTGACTACTGCAGACCAGCAGAGTCTTCACCAGCAGACCCCGCAAGATGAATACCTCGCTCTTTGCCAAGCTCTCGCCTGAGCTCCGTAGTTGCATCTACGTTCTCACCATGCGTCAAGCATCGCCAGTACGCATGGAATGGGACCCTTCCGACCAAAAACCGCAACTCACCGACCCATGCCGCAATACGCATCCCCTCGCCCTCACAGAAAATTGCCTTCAGATCCACAAGGAATGCGAGCAACTCTTCTACACTACGAACACCTTTATCTTCAAGTGTCCTCATGCAGCTCTCAACGACTTCCTGGACAGTAATCCGATGACCCAACTCTTCGCCTTTCTTGACTACAACCAAGCAGTCGCGCCTAGAGCAATCATCTTCGACTTGGGCAAGCTCTACCCGCGAGCCTTCAGATGCGTACCGGAAGGTGGTAGCAGTATCGTGAATCGGTTGGACTCCCTACCGCAAGGCGACCGGGCTAAGTGGACGCCTTTGAGACTACGGATAGGCATATCATATGCGTGGAAGAACTTTGTGGCAGATATTGACTCGCACGATCTGGACGCCACATGCTCGTCGGCGATTGAGCAAGTGGAGCAGCGCATGCTGAGGGAGGGCAGAACTTTGAAAGGGAAGTGGCTGAGGAAGTATGCGGATGCTTTGTGCGAAACGCGGCAGTGTGGCGAGGGAGAGTAAAGCAATGCCACGTGTCCGCACGCTTGAGCAGCACTGCTCAGCCATGTCCGTCTTGGTCGTAAGGGCATGGTCAACGGGATGCCTGTGGAAGGTACGTTGTATGTTGATACCGGGAGGTTGTGCTGAAAAGATCCGAGATGTATCAGCCGTTTCAGTAGGAGAAGCTAGAGACAAACTTCGACGCATCGTGTGAACAAAAAGAGTGATGTTTCCTGTAACACCCTGCGCTAAGAGCACATATAGATCGCTTCCCTCCTCTGTCAGAATCTCGCTGTCATCACTTTGCCTGGTAACAAGTTCGCACAAGCCCACCATGTCCCTCTTGGAGGCAGAACG
>Ga0058704_10000573_pt1 | contig 18730 bp, 24 predicted proteins | sample AgamicMgSfe_FD_71363 | JGI IMG/M metagenome (GOLD analysis project Ga0058704, IMG submission 71363) | Agave microbial communities from Guanajuato, Mexico - Mg.Sf.e | ecosystem: Host-associated > Plants > Phyllosphere > Phylloplane/Leaf | place: Guanajuato, Mexico | collected 2012-05-30
CATGTATATATTAGATACATACTATGTAGCTACCGGGAACCAACATCTCAGCAAGTTCCTCCTCCCAAATCTACGGCCGAACTATTCGACCGAACACAATTGCTCGGAGGGTTGAATCACTGGCAACTGGACCCCGTGTTGGATCGGAACCGGTTGCGAAAGGCACAGTATGCAGCTTTTAGTACGTACCGGTAACTGCTAGAGCCTCTGGCTAGGCGGAGCTAGGCGTACCACTCAATGTCTGCGGGCTGAACGTGATCCACCAAGATACCAACGGAGTCACAAATGCGCGGTCGACCGCAACGCTCACCGACCACGAACGACCTCAATCACAGTTGCTTTGTGATCGGGCAATCTAATAATTGCAGCCCGTTTGTCATCCTCGCGGAGGGGGCCGTCTCGACTCTCAGCCCTGCCAGTCCCGCGGGGTATTGCAGCAACACTACGCGTGGACGCATGAGAAACCCAAGCCACGCGAGGAAGGGCGTGGGCCTGTTTGGTGTGCCATTTTCCATTTCGGTCCCGGCAGCCTCTCGCTTGAGAGACACACACACACACACACAATACGCACAGCTCGAATCCTTGCGGGCAGCCCCGAGCGGCTGGCCTGAATGGCCATCCCGCAGGACTGTGCATGCGCCCGTATAGCTGCGGCAGCAACAGCAGCGGCAGGGGCTGGCGAAGGCACACATGGTGGACAGGGATGCGTGGTGACCTGAATCCTGATCGCCCGTGGTATTTGAGCCTTGCTGCTCCCGGTGTCCAAAGGTTGGGCGCAGCCTTTTCCCACTGCTATCTACCAGACTGTAGGTCCGTGGTTTCTACTCGCTCGAGTCACTTCGTTCTCGTTCGCACTCGTCAAGATGTACGACCGACCCGGCTTGCCTCGTGCTGCCAACTATGGCTATCCGACGTATCCGGTCCAGGCACCGCAAAAGCATTACCCGACCGCTCACAGCACCAGTAGTGCTTTCAGCGCCAGTGCGAATCCCAACGAGGACTGGACGAAGATCTCTGACCTGGCCGAACGACGCAGAATACAGAACAGGATCGCTCAGCGGAATTACCGTATGCAATATCCATGTCTGCCGTCTCTCTACATCCATAGCATGCTAACGAGTTTACAGGCAAGAAGCTCAAGAAGCGATTGGAAGATTTGGAGAGAAGAGCCGGGTCCAGCTCAGCATCGCCCGAGCCGAAGAACGATGAGCTGGCCCAACCAGAGAGCAGGCCGTCTAGCCAGGCATCGCCCCCCAGTGCGCAACGGCCACGGTCGAACAGTTCCCAGGCGGCTCGGTCTCGCACGCCCGAAGTCCTCAGCCAACAATACGTTCTCCCGTCATCGGATGACCGCTCCATGTTCTCTCAGCAGTACACGCGTCAACTATCCACCTCACCGCCTCCATTCTCCTACACGTCGATGCCCGGGGCCGAAGTCATCGACTACAGCGCGTATCCGCACACCACCGCATACTGTGGCAATGGCCTAGACATGCCGCTCTACCCACCATACCTCCCTCCCACCCAACACACCTACCACCTCTCGAGCCTCGCCACCCCACCCATCAAGCAAGAGTTCTACGCCGACGACGACATGAGTCCGTTCAGCATGAGCTATGCCTCGATCGCCGGGATGGACGTCACAGCAGCGCAATCCTACCACGAGGCCGCCGCTTCCTACGTGAGTACTCCACCTCACCATCCACCGCTTCACCGGAGCGTCACGTATCCGATCTGGCCTCCCAACGCTGGCTGACCCCAACGCCGGCAGGACATCACACCACCACCGCCGCCGCTTTGCGAAGGCTCGCCCGGATACTCGACGGTCTACCCTCGAACGCCGTCTAGTATGCCGCGAACGCCACCGATGTAGGTGTACGGCAGATTGTGACGACGAATCGAACATGTTATGAGCAAGCATAACCACCCAGAAACGAGCGTGATGATATCGCCCTTACGAATACAGCGAACGGGCTCATGACTGGAAACGACGAAATTGATATCTATGGCAGTTGCCATTCTTAGAGAGGTCAAGGGCTGGGAATAGCAACGGGCGTTCGGGTGTTCGAGCGATGGCCCGATGGGCGGAATCCTTTGTTCGTACGGAATTGACCGACTTTTATTGGGGGCCAAAGCAATCCACATTCGCTTATTGAAGGAGCCGTGGCAAGGTCCATCCCGGTGGTTTGTGGCTGGTCATGGTCGGTCAGGGGGGGGCGGAAAGCGTTCGTTGTCGCTCAACTTGTAACCTCGTGCAGGCTGCTGCAAACCACGCAAGGGTTATCTAAGGCGTACTATCACTTGTTACCGTCCCATCTTTGATTGACACCTTGACCGCAGGAGGGCCCTGCCGCACGGAAGTGGAAGTAAGAGGGCGCCGCTGGGTCAGCCTTACGCTATAGCCTGTAAATGGTGCTTTGTCGTGCGAAATTTCCCATCGCATTCGTCGTTGACTCGCATCACTCGCTCTCGCATTCGCATATGTTGGTACTGCATGCAGTATCTCCGGTCGAAAGGAGAAGAGGTTCGTGTACAGTAGCCGCGCTTGATTCCGCTGTGGGGACTCTTCTCGTGATCGTCCCGTGATCATCGTTGTCTGGGCACTCTGGGGAGGGTTGATCGACGTCGTGCAACTACATCCGCTTCTGCATCGCGCTCCGAGTTAATTATGGGATAAAGAATAGTACGAGTGGACCTACTACAAGGCTTGCCTTGCCCGAACGTGCAGGTTGCGAACCATCTGCGAAATAGAAAGGAGGATGCCGGCGGAAGACAGCGCAGCACTGCCGCTGTTTGGCGGCGATCTGTGGGTACCTTGTCGCTTCCCACGCAGCCATACCTGTGAATGGCACGGAGACTCCCCGACTGATACGGAGGACAGTGGCTGGCATGCTCGCGACTGGACCGACAGCGACGACAGAGTCCGCGGCGGGAACAGTCAGGTACATCCCAAACCGTGATCTGCCCGGAGAAATCACACGCTTCGATGCTTTGATAATACACGTAGAGACTGACCGAACCTTCACGCAACAACCGTAGTCCTACCTAGATATATCCGAAGACAATACCGCTCGCTTCTACGGCACGCTCGACATCCAGACGTTGGGCGGAGCGGGTTTCGCCAGCCAGCGCACCACCGGCGACGGTCGCAAGTGGGATCTGTCCAAGTACGCCGGCATTCAGCTCGAGCTTCGGAAGGGTGACAGTATGTTTTGGCCCTTCCCTCCTCTGCTGCGCCACCTTGTGTTGTTGTTGGTCGTTTCCTCGGGCTGATTTTTGTTCGGGGGGGTAGAGAAACGATATACTTTCATTTTGAAGGACGAGTTGCTCCCGCCTGATGAGGAAAGTGGTCGCGAACAGGCGACCATCTCTTGGTACGTATTTGCCGCAGGATTGATGTTCGAGCCGCTGCACAACGTCACTCGTATCTAAGGATGCTCCGTCTCGAAGTCCCCGAGAGCAAGACCTGTAGGATGGGCTGGGCTGGGGAGGATCTGGTGGTCGCTGTTGGCCTGGGCTTGGGCTGCTTGACGCCTGATCTACAGCCTCAAGCTCGTACAAGCCCCAGCGATCCTGCGCCTTTAGAAGAGGATTTTGGGTTTGATAGCAGCGTTGGTTACAGCATTGCCTGCCCTCTCAGCCCTACGGCATCTGCAGGTGGACCATTGCCGCGTTCGCATCTTTCTTCTCTCCCTAACGGAGTCGAAAGGTGTCTTGACACGTGAGCAGGAGTCTCGAAAGCAACGAAGAATAGCGCGTTGGTCGCATTGCCATCTACACGATACGCTGCGCACGGCATTTGCGGTCCTTGCTGCTTTTTACTGCTCTTTCGGCCTCCTGCTTGATGCTTGAGCCTGATCAGTGTCGTTCGCTAAACCTGGCGTACCAACTCTCGTTCTAACACAAGCACAGGGAGATTGACTTCACCCTTCCGCCAGAGACCAAGCCAGAAGAGACCCACAACAAGTCCGTCTTCATACCATGGAATAGCTTCAACCCAACATACAGAGGTACGTCGAGAGAAACGCATGCCCGGACTCAACACTCTCATCATTGACTAACCTGCGATGCCTCTCACAAGGCAAGCTGAAGAAAGACGCCGATCCCATCGACCTCACCAAGATCAAACGCATGAGCCTGATGATGCGAAGGTAAGTCATCCGTCCGCCTGAATCATTTGGCTAGCTACAATATCTCCAACTAACGATCGCAAAATAAAAGCTTCTTCGGCACCCAAGAAGGCGACTTCTCCCTCTCCCTGAAATCCATCTCCGCGTTGCGCAAAGCGCCACCGCCTGAGAGTGGTGTTGTATCCGTTCAAGACCCGAGTCGGTTGGAAAACGGAAGGTGGGAGCAGTCCGAGTACTACCTCTTCCACATCGGCAATGATGCGCTGATGAAGGTATGTCATGCGTCTCTGGGAATGACCTTGTCGTCCACGATGCTCCGCTGACAACAAACGCTCTCAGATTGAGTTGCGGCTACACCGACGTGCTGCTCATATAGCGACGGGCCTCGCTCTATGCTGCTTGGGCGCATATTACTACTACTACAACTACTACCTGAGCGGCGTGGCTGCGGCAGGGTAGTGCCACGGTATACTGGTGGCTTTCTCAGCCTTCTGCTCGTACCTAGGTACCCAGTCGTACAGCAGAAGCGAAGGCGCATTGCATGTTCGGGCGCACCGAAAGCCACGTGTCAGGTATCACTGCAGGGCGCTGAAGGCCAACCTTTTTATAGGTATGTACATAGCCAATGTTCGTATCGCCCGATGAGACGAAAACAGAAGTACTAGTTAGGCGCGCGGAGGCTGTGTACATATCGAACTTGCAATGAGGGCTGTTCATGTCTCAAATTCATGCATCTTGAAGTAAAGTAAATATCAACCTTGGAATGGTCTATCAGGGTATCTCTCTATTCAATAAATCAACGATGCTCCTTGACCGGCAGGTGGCAACCAGAAACCCGGGGTTCAGCCGTCCCGTCGCACGTGGGGATCACATGTTCGTGAGCCTCCAGTTCTTCCTAGCAGCCGGCGTGACCACGCTCAAAGCACAAACCCTCCGCCCATCGAGTGTCCATTCTTCATCGAAGGTCATGTCGGTCACCACGCCCTGCACGGTACTGAGACACAGCGGGATGCGGCCGACTTTGTACCTACTCGGCGCCTCCACTCCCGCCTGGACCCGCTTTGTCGAAACTTCACGCCGGGAATTGTCAAGCTTATCAAGAAAATTGGACAGCGTCGCCCACCGACCGCCGCCCGCTTTCTTCTCTCGCCGTCTCAGGAGCGCGGCCAGCCTCGCCGGATTCGGCAAGCGATAGACGAAAATCTGCGTCAATGGCGTCGGCCGCACACTCTTCTTCTCCCGCTCCGCCAGCACAAGCGCGGTGCCATCCGGACTGAGCGCGAAAGTCGGATGGTGCTGATGCGCGCTCGGCATGTTCTCCCACAGGCCCATGCCGCTCTCGTGGATGCCGTTGAGGGTGTAGTCCCATGAGCTGAGGAAGCTTTCGAGGCGTGCGAGCACGGTCACGCTGTTGGGTTCCGCCGTGTGTGGGTGTGTGTCCTTGTGCGGTGGAGAGGTCTTGACGTGCCCGAGGATGTAGTGGCTGCTCTCGTTTCCACCGTGCTGTTGCGCCGCGAAGAGCTGGCCGTTGTGGAAGGGTTGGAGGAGCTGGAGACCGGTGATGCGGGCTGTGTTGTTTGCCGTGGTCGTTTCCGTCTCGAGGGATAGGAGGGTGGAGTCGAGGAAGGTGTGCTTCAGGCCGGCCTTGCCCTTCCAGTGCTCGATGATCGCTTTCGCGCCGGAGGAACTTTCGACGCGGGGAGTCCCGAGGTAGAGCACGGTACCTTTACCGCTCAGGTTCACGCGCAGGACGTGGTCGTCCTGTTCGAAGGCGAGACCGCAGATGTAGTGCCCGGCGGCGCTCGAGATGTATTCGTTCACCGTGAAACTGTCCGGCTCCGCGCACAAATCGTACATTTGAATGGTGCGGTCTTGGGCTACGGCGAGTAGACTGCCGTCGGAGGACAAGGCCAGCTCGTACGCGGAAGGGTGGGAGATCTTCAGCCATGGCCCGTTGCCAACGGTTTCTCTCAGATCGTTGAGGTGACGCTGAGCCACTCTCCTCGGTTCGGACCCAGAGGTATCGTAGACTGCTATTGTGCGATTGTTCAACGTGACCGTCTTCCTGCCATCCGACGTCGACACGACCACGGGAGCTCCCAAGCGCCGTGGTCCACTCTTACTCCCATCTGTATCAGGCCGCCGTTCCACTTTCACCCCCAGCATCAGCGTGTAAGCCGCCTCACCGAACAGGCGCTGCAATTCTCGGGAACTCGACTTGGCCGCTTCGACCGGCGGGTGGACGGGGAGCTTCTTGAGCTGTCGGGAAAGGGTGGCGGCATCGTCCGACGCGAAGCGCCACCATTTACAGACGTTGCGCGCGGCGTAAAACGATTTCGTGTCGAGGTAGGAGAAGACCTGCTGTTGCAGCTCGAGCGGGAGTCGCGTCGCGCCCATGGAGGTTTGGTGGACTGTCAAGACGCGTTCTAGAGAAGACATCGCGTGAAGTAGTAGTCAAGAAGGGTTGAGGGTATGGACAGTCGAGAGAGGAGAATATGGGAAGAGGAATCGAGAAGACACCAATCTTCACCTCACCTATTCTGTCTCTCTCTCGCGCGCAAGGCGCCGGAAAGGCAACGCCATTAATGTGTTCCCCACCCTCGCAATGGCACAAACCGGAAGCCTTGCGAGGAAATGACGAGGCAGACGAAAAACGAAAATCGGAAACCGTTGAGAGAGACACGAACCAGCTCACAGACCCATCGTCAACGTCAAAAACAAGGACCAGAGAGCGCCTGTTCGCCGGACCGCGGCGCGTCAGAAACACGCGCCCCGTCATCAAGGACACGAGGCCCACCGGAGCGCGAGTGACAGGAAGGATCGCATTATTACGCGTGCGAGACCCACAAACGGTGGAAAATGGACGAGTCGAGGATGATGAGTTGTGGGAATTGATCATGTTTTTTTTCCCTTCGAGAAAGCACGCACATTTTACGCCGCGAAACCCAAAATAGATGCCGAAAGAAAGGGACGGGTTCACGGGTTGCTATGTGGCGTACACTACTAGTACGGTAGTACCTCCCTCCGTGGATCGTGGCAGCACAGCTTATCACCCGGAGGAATCGGAAGTATGGACTTTTGCGTGTGCAATTTACCTATAGAAAAGAAGACCATCCACCCCCCTCGTGCCTCATACGAACTCTTGTTATCATTACCTAGGTACGCATCCCTGGGACCCTGATGTGATGTACAGGTAGCTGTTGTTTACATGTAAGTTACCCCTTAAGCCTCTGCAGGAGTTCTGCGCTGAGTTTCTTCGACAGGCTACAACACGAGTACAACGACGTCCGCTTCCGCTCTCCAGAGGCCGTCTGCATCGCCGCCGAAGTGCTTGTAAAGTACTGGGAAGTCACACCGCGTTGGTTCAGAGATGACCCACGCAGTATCGACTGCTTTTTGGCCGCGTTCCATGCCCAGATGTACCGCTATAAGGGTGGTCGCCACCAGGAAGGCATGCTCTGGAATAATCCACTTGCGGAAGCCCCGGAACACTCGAATACTCCTCTGATCCATGACAAAGAGGCGAACGATTATAAGGCGCTCACACAAGATACGTTCACGAATTGCGTGGTCGCCGACAAGGCACAACTCCGAGTCTTGATAGACCTGAGCTCCATTGCGAGCCAAGCCCTAATCGTTGGTCAGGACACGGACGATACCGAACTACTCGGTAGGTGACGTTGCGAGGCTCAAAGAAGCGAAGAGGCACGTCACCAAAGGTCCGAACCACCGGACAAACACCGACTGCCATCGTCGCCGTATGATCCTCGAAGTAGGAGCGTTTGGCCATGGGTCATTACAGCAACGAAGACTGAACTCGTATCCATAGTATCTGGTGAAATCCATACATCGTAGCATGGTCTTTACTACGTATACACAACGGTCTCAAAGGACTGAAATATTCTCAAATTGCAAATAGTCCACGGTCGCTGACATGAATTTTCTTCTTCCCTTGCCCTTGTTATCCTGAAAGGTACTGTGTTCAGGGGGTTGTGTCGGATTTACCACATGTCGGATACCGCATCACGTGACAGCTTAGAACCGGTGATGAAGTCAGTCAGCAATGCCCTCAAATCAGCAGGTCAACCGACAATCACGTGATGCGTTCTCTGACATGGGTTCAGTCCGACATGTCCCCTGAACACAGTACATACAGGTATTGATACCGTAATCTATGTCGTGACTCCAGACTGGATCAACGAGCTGTGTTCCGTGTACAGATGCGAGGTCGTTGACCTTAAGGCGCGTGAAGCAGGAGGAAGGAAGAATAGTCGTACGGAGCAAAACGCAGCGACGTCTTGGCTACGAATCACGTGATTTGAGTGTCATTGTATCTCTGCACGTTCATCATCAATTGGACTTTCCGAAGCCGTGAGGACTGTAGCTTTGCAGACGGCAGATGACAATGACTTAGAAGAAGAGGACACTTTTCCCATATTATACACACCCTTCGCTCCACATATGGTCTTATCAAACACCCCCTTCACAGCCGTGACCATCGTGCCAACATTCATCCCAAAAATGCAAGAAAAAGCATATCCCCATGCGCCTACGCTTTTTCCTTCGTGATCCAACAACCTCCTGCTGAGCAAAGCAAATAAGACCCGCAAAAACCAATGTAGTATCTCTATCTCCGACTTGTCCTCGAGCTCGCCCTCGACAAAGCCGCTTTCATCGAAGGCCGGCGCCCTACTCCCGAAGTCTTCCCTTCCGACTTGAAACTCTCCCTCGTGTTGACGCGGTCCAGATCAAAGGGGTTGGCGTCGTACGACGTGCCTCTTCGCGCGCCCTGGGGACGAGGCTGGTTCGTCTTGATCTCCTCGAACTGTGGCTGCTGCTGCGGTTGCTGTTGCTCGGCCTCGTACGAGTAGTCGATGGCTTCTTGTTCTTCTTCTTCCCGCTCTTTCTCTTTCTCCTCCTGCGTCTCCGTCGTGCCAGTCGCAGTCTCGGACTCGTCCCCACTGCCGCCGCTTTGCATCTCGTTCTGCATGCGCTTCATGAAGGCCTCGGCTTCGCCGGCGTACTTGCAGCGCACGCGGATGGCTGGGCCGTATTTGTAGAAGAGGAAGGGGAAGGGGACGCAGACGAAGGCGAGGAAGGCGGGGATAGTCGATGCCCAGTGGATGCCGAGGGCGTCGTACATTTGGGTGGTGAAGAGCGGGAAGACGGCGCCGAAGATGGAGCGCATGACGGCGTTGGCCGCGAGCACTGAGGCGGCGAAAATGGTGTAGGCGTCGATGAGATAGTTCATGATGCCGAGGAAGACGAGCACCATGCCGAAACCGAAGGGCACGCCGGCGGCGATGGACGCCATCCAGTGAATGCTCGGGTAGTTGGTCCACGCGAACCAGAAGAGGCCGATAGGGATCGCGATGCCGCCGATCATGCAGATGGGCAGGCGCGCTTCTGGAGGAGCGAAGCCTTGGTACTCGTCGCTGACTTTGGCGTAGCGCTTGTTGTCCCAGGTGGAGTAGGCGACGGCGCCAATCATGCCGACTGCGACGCCCAAGAACGCAAGACCGCCGATGCCGGGCGACCAGCCGCGGTTCTGTTGGTATACGATCGGGAAAGCGCTGAACAGCATGTACTATGTTGGAGATCTTATGATCAGCAGTGTACGAATGAGGTATCAACAAGTAGATTGTTCAACTCACGAGCGTGCCGTAAATGATGGCCATGTAAATGCTGAGGAGGAAAACGATCGGCTCGCGGAACAACAATAGCCAGGGTCGGGAGAGGGACGCTTTGAAGACGTGCCCAAAGGTGGTCGGACCTTGTTCGACATCGCCACGGCTGCGGTAGACCTTACCAGTGGTCTGGCTTAGCTTCGCCGCTCGTCGACGGAGGAGCACGGGTGGGTAGGTCTCCGGGATCATGAGGCAACCCAGAATCCAAAAAACTCCGGTGAAAATAGCCATCACCCCCTCGGTCCATCTCCAGCCCACGGTTTCTCCTACAAAGCCACCCACGATGGGACCCCAATCATTATTAGCGATGTACGAATGAGGTCTAACAAGTAGGATGTTGTCTTACAAGAACGGGACCCATAAAGGGGGCGGCGGCGAACAGGGACATGGCCAAGCCCCGCTGTTTCGCCGAGAACATGTCCGCAATCACCCCCCCCGCGTTGGTTAACGGGCTAGAACCAAAGGCGCCGGCAAAGAAGCGCAGGATGAGGAGGGTCCAAATGTTTTGAGAGCCGGCGGCGCCAGCATTGAACGCCGTCAGCGCGCCGTAGGTCGTGACGTAGAGTATCTGCCGTCCGAAGAGTTCCGACAGCGGTGCCCACAGCAACGGTCCGATGGCGAAGCCCAGGACGAACAGGGAGACTCCCAAGGTATAGATCTCCTGACTACACCCGAATTCTGCGATGACCTCTTCCGCGCCGCCGGAGTAGGCGCTCGAGACGAAGGCCACGGCGAGGGTGGCGATGGCGACGAGCATCGTGAGCGACCACTTCTTGACGGCGCTGTATTCCATGGGGTTGCGCGGGTCGTGGTCGATCCAGTTGACGACGTACGGGTCGTCTTCGGTGCCGGAGCCATCGTAATGCCATTCTTGCACCTCGGGGGTGATGCCGGCCAAATCGAAGACTTGTCGCCAGTGGGAGATTGCCACGGGTTGACCGGACTCGACGTCCTTTTCTGCCATGGTTCGTAGGGATGGCAGAGAGGTGAAATGAGTTGGATGTGTGATGAGGTGAGGTGATTATGAACGACTGGACCCTGGAAGACGTCACCGGTAAGTTGGCGTGGAGAGAAGTTTTCTGGAAGGGGTGGAGCACGTCCGAGGTCCGAGGATGCCGATCTAATAATAATGAGCCCTGACGACCTTGCCCTCGTGGCGCGACTCGTGGGAGCGTGGAAGTAAGACCGCAGCTTTGATTCGGGATGAGGTGAAAGAGATGTAGAATGGGTGCGAGGGAGAATACAATGTAGTCGAGTCCCTGGTGTTATATCGGCAGTTCGCCCTATTGCCACCGATGAATCTGCAGTATCTGTACAATTTATTATGCCGATGGTACGGAATACGAAACGGCCACCGGCACGGCGACCCGATCTCGCCGGCACGCGAACAAAACTGCTTTTGTGCAAGTTGTGTACGCACAGTGGTTTGCAGAGAGACGTCACCCCTCGGGCAGAAGCCGGGAGGCCGTCTCTATACGGGCCACTGTGCAGGTACATGTATTTGTGCATGTGACATCACCTCCCACCAGGCCTCAGGACTGGAGAACCGTCATGGGGACCGACGTGGCCCACATGCAATCACCAAGACAATTGACTTCAGCCCTACCGAGATACGACCTCCCACGAACAATACGGAAGCCTACCTAGAGTGTAGCAACCCCGCAGACTTCACTACCGTTGACACCAAAGATTGTTCAGCGGGCCGACCAAGGCACTACTGTAATGACACCGGCGATGCCACCGCGGAGCAGCCTGATGATGACCTTGCACCACCTGAAAAGATATCCGCTTCCCGGAAGAGATCGCTCTCTGACACATCATACATGATATATTCACACCCATCGGCGAAGCGCCTGAATGTCAACATCGATAAAGAGAACCGACCACCGAGCAAGCGCCAGACTGGTATCCTCAAGGACGGGTCAGCCTCAGATAGAGAGGCAAAGGTTCCACGACATGTGACATTCGAAAAGGTCCTCGGGGACATACAGCAGGACGATCAGGTGCGCCATATGCCAGATGTGTATGTCTCGATGCTGATTATGCTATAGGACAAAGGGCTGTCGTCTGCGAAAGGCCCACGCAAAAGCCCGAGTTCTAGCATACCGACGGCGAAGTCCCCTAGCGAAGCAGATCCATCGAACAAGGCGACGGCCGCACCATCGAGCATGGCGACGTCCCCGAGCAAAGCAGGTCCATCGAGCAAGGCGACAGCAAGTCTATCAAACAAGGCAACGGCAGCGCCACCGAACAAGGCAACGGCTGGACTGAACTCCCACACTGCTACTAGCACTCCGCCGCGGGCGCCCGCGCTACGTCGCTATCTTTGACTTAAAACCGAAGCGGAGAGATTGACGGAGGGTCTGACGTTGTCAGTCCCCCGGGAAATCACTGAGCCAAATACATCGATAGAGATGCCTTCCGACCAATGCCAGAGTCGGACGAATCGGACGTTGACTTCGTCTGGAAGCGGCTTTGTTGCAGTTGATTTGCGAACATCTTTTCATTGCGAACATCTTTTCGTACATAGAGTATTCACCATCTACTTGTCATAGTTATACCGCGAAGACTGACACGATGCATCAGCACACCCCATGCGAGTGGTTACGTAGATGACATTAATCACAACATCAAGCATACTCGTTTTGGTCGCTTCTTCGTTCTTTCGCGGTGGGTTCATCACCGGGCGCGTCGGGGAGTCGTAGGCGAAGGAATATGCTCCAACAAACGGAAGTGCCACGGCGTGCACGGACGCAAGGCCGCAAGGCAACTTCTGAACTTCAGCAAATCCCTCGACAGAACATCGCCCATGCCCAATGAACCACAATCGCCATGGCTGAAAGGTCTCACTGTCTCATTATCATCCAGTCGAAATCCTCTCACGTTAATCGATTCGGAGGTAATAGGGTGTTCGGGCATGTTAACAGCGGTCCTTTACAGATCGAATTTCATCGTACAGCGCAGGCGGTCATATGGGCAAAGGCGGTAGAGGGATATGCAGAGGTGGGTGTAAAAGTGCGAACGCGAGATGAATCCATAAATGTAGGTACCCTTCCTTTTCGCCCATTGTATGAAGATGTACATGTAACTAAAAATGACCGATGCAAATTCGGCGCCGCGAAGTCCTTACGTCGCTCCTTCCTCACAAGTTCATGGTGATGAAATTTCTCATGTTTTCTGCTCCTCACTCCTGCATGCATAAGCCATCGAATCCTCTATCTTTACTCCTAATGCTACTTCGTTTGATCATTCCTCGATAGAGCAGTATGCACGAAATAGCACTAGAGTAACTGCTCGCTCTGATCCTTGAGCGGACGCGGAAAAAACCATGGGAATAGGACCGCGGAACGGTCCACAAGCAGATCTTCGACAGCAGGGTACGCCGTAGCAAGAGGAATGCTGATCTCGATCTAGCAGAGCGATATCAACGACCCGAAGCGGCCACATCTTCTCCAAACGCCAATGCGGCGGCCTTGCGGTCCGATTCGGTACAACCAGTGCCGGACGATGATCGCAAGTCAGATGACAGGTTGATCGACGTGGCGGCTCCATGTGATGGCGCTACTGCGGATACATGCCAACAGGCGCGGATCGAGCTCCTACGCTATGCTTCTTCCCGAAGCACGCCCCTCGAGCTGCAGGCCATCAGGATCCTGCATGATGCAGTCGTTTCTCATCCCCACTCCGTTGGTGCTTGCTGGCCCTTCTTCCGGCATAGCCTAGAACACAAGGCTACATCGAACTCGCCCGAAGATGCACCAATGATAGAGTACAGGCACATCACCAAACTGCTGCCCGGACAGCTCCTCAACGACGAAGTCTTGGAGACCTACTTCAAGATCTTGACATCTCACCACAGTGACCTCGCGTTCGTGCCGTCGATGGCGACCGGCAGGTCGCCGAGGGTGACGACCGTCACGGCAAGATACTCGATAAGGTGATCAATAGTCAGACGACGAAAATCATCGTGCCATATCGCCTCGACCAGCACTTCGTGCTCGCCTTCCTCCACATCGATGGTCCGAGGAGGACATGGAGCGCAGATATCTTCGACTCACTTGGTCGAAATACGACGACCGCTATGATGGCAGAGGGTGAGATTCTGCGGTTGACAGATCACTGCCGGGCAACCCCGACATCGATCTTTTACAAGTTCGGTGCTCTCGGCACAAACCGACTCCGGGTGCCGCGGACCTTACGACAACGAAACGATTATGATGGTGGGATATACGTCATATGTGCAGCGGAGCTTCTGACCAAGGGCATGGATCTGCCGGTGGCTTTGGACTGCGAAGAGGAACGGTGGAGTATCGCTTACCAGATAATGTGGACATACTTCCCGGAGAACGACCACACCGCCGAAGAGAAGGACGAGAACACCGCCGAAGAGCAGGACGAGAACACCGGCGAAGAGCAAGACCACCACATCGCCGAAGAGCAAGCCGAGAACGCCGCCGAAGAGCAAGACGAGAACTCCGCGGAAGAGCAGAACGAGAACACCGCCGAAGAGCAGGACAAGAACACCACCGAAAGCACCACCGACAACGCCAACGAGTACACCGAACGCGGCTCATCGCCACCCCATGAACAGTACCCAAGGGGACAGAAACGAAAGCGAGGTTCGAAGAAATCTCGCTCAAAAATCGTGCGTCTGTCTGTGCCAGCACTTCGGAAACCCGCTAGAATCTCAGCGAAAGGGCGCGCATATATAAAATCAGAGTACGATCGCGTGTAATGCAACCATGAGGAAAGTCACTGTACACCTGTCACTGTACAATGGCGCTCAGCGCCCACCCTAGCACTTTACATACACCTCCCAAGATGCGTAGTCTTTGCTGGTAGATGCCGACCGTGTGGCGGATAGCAGAACCGTCTATATCTTGACACTACAGCACAACCATTAGCCAAGAGGTTCATCCAGTGACACAGTGAAATGGACGTAAACTCACCTCCAGGGATGCTCCTCGTCCCCGTACTGTATCGCGGAAATCCAATCCAACATCTGCTGCGTCACGGGCCCAACCTCTTTATCTTCCGGCAAACCACAGTTGATTAAGGAGCCCTTGTACGAGATGTTCCTGACCGGCGCCACGACCGCCGCTGTGCCGGACCCAAACACCTCCAGCATGCGGCCCTCCGCCTCCGCCTCGCCCAGCTCGCGCATCGTGAACCTGCGCTCGCTGACCTTCCACCCTTGCGGCGCCAACCGCTCCCTTGCCAGTGCCAATATCGAGTCTCTCACCACTCCGTCCAGAATCGTGCCGTCTAACGGCGCAGTCATCAGCTCCTTTTGTCCCTCCTTGTTCACAATGCAAGCGAACAGATTCATCGTCCCCACCTCCGTCACAAAGTCCTCCGTCTTGCCTGTCGCCGGATCCACGTCCTCGAACAACCACAGATTCTGATGGAACCCTCTCGTCGCCGCTTGCATTTGCGGGACAACGCAGGGCGCGTAGTTGGCTCCAAGTTTCGACGCGCCGACGCCTCCGGGCCAGGCACGCACGGCGTAGGTCGTCGCTTCGAGCGAGATGGCTTTGAAGCCCGTGGGGTAGTATGGACCGACTGGGGATGCAATAACATAGAGGAGAGCAGAGCCCGGGGGACCGACGCCCAAGGTGCGTTGCGTGCCGATCATGTTCGGGCGGAGGTAGAGGGAGTAGCCGCGTTGTCTGCGAAAGCCGGAGCACAAGTGATCAGACGCCTGCCGTGTAGTAGCCTCATAGAAAGAACTTCTTACTCACGAAGGAATGAACCGCTTCTCCAACTGGCAAAACTTCTTCAACAGATCAATCGCCGCCTCGCCATCAAACGTCGGCAAGGCGATCCTCGCGACACTCTTGTTGAAGCGCGCCATGTTCTTATCCGGCCGAAACAGCCGCACATCGCCGTTCCGGTCCTTGTACGCCTTCATACCCTCAAAGGCCTCGAAAGCATAATGCAGCACGCACGTCGCCGGGTCGAGGGAGAGGTTCTGGTAAGGGGTGATGCGCGGCGGCAGCCAGCCTTCGCCCGCCGTCCACTCGAGCGAGAGCATGTGGTCGGTGAAGACGCGGCCGAAGACGAGCTCTTCATGGGGCGTGACGGGTTTCGGGGTCGTGGTTGGGGTGATGGAGAGTTGGGAGGTGTCGATGGAGCGGAGTTTGGGATCCGCTGCGTCGGGGGCTTGGAGGTTGGTGGTGGCGTATGTCCTTCGCTGCGATCGTGCTTGGGCGTAGAGGCATCTTGTTGCTGACGAGGCGTGAGTGAGGGTGTTGGCTTTGGGGAGCCATGTGCGGAGTGAGGTTGCCATTATTGTTTGTCGCCTTCAAGCAAACAGCGAATGTGCTCGACTTAGCACCGACGAAATCCAATGGCTGCGAAGAGGTGTTGGAAGAGTGCCTGTATGTATGTGCCCTATCGGCCTGACTCGTCCAGCCGAGATCGGCTCGCGTGGGCCAAGGCTAGCTACTACATAGACCCTGATCCTGAGCAGCACGCACGTGATACGTACCTCGATATTAAAATGTTATGTATCTAGCTATAGTACAGTCTTTCTCGAAGGAGCGAGCGTGACCGACGGAACGACCATCAATAACCGATTAGTCAATACATTCGGCGATCTTGGCCGGCGCATTGTCATATCACCTGCCTTAAGAGCTCGCTATTGCAACAAGCCGACAGCATATACCGTAAGCGTCGTGTAACATCCACAGGACGTCCACCCGATAAAAAGGACTCAAGCCGTGGACCCCCATGGGCTCGAAGTGACCCCCCCATTCATGGCGACAATGCATCGTTAACCAGACTCTACTTCATCCTGACCAAGCCCGAGAGAAGACATCATGTTCAGCTCGGCCCTCAAGTCCTTCACCTCGAACATCAGCAGCAACTACACCCTCTCCCCGCAACCCTCTTCCTCCGCCGGGCCTTGGAAGATCTTCGACGCCAAGCGTAAATCCACCGGCAAACCCGCCTCGGTCTTCGTCTTCGACCGCAAAGTCCTCGACGCGCCGGCGGGTGGATTAGGCGGGACGCGCAGCGGGGGCGGCGCGGCCTCGCTGAAACGAGCGCACGATGAGGTCGTCGAGAGGCTGAAGAAAGAAGCGAGTTCGCTGGCGCGGCTGAGACATCCGAGTATCTTGGAGTTGGCGGAGCCGGTCGAGGAGACGAGGAGTGGGGGGTTGATGTTTGCGACTGAGGCGGTAACGGCGAGTTTGGCGGGTTTGTTACGGGAGAAAGACGAGCAGGAGAGTCGGGGTGGGGTAGGAGGGCGGGGCAGTCGGTATGTGGTGGAAGAGGCGGACGGGATGAGGAAGCGGAGGGAGCTGGAGATTGACGAGTTGGAGATTCAAAAGGGCTTGCTGCAGTTGGGGAAAGGTCTGGAGTTTCTCCACGAGAGTGCCGGCTTGGTCCATGCCAATCTCACGCCGGAAGCGATACTGGTGAACGCCAAAGGCGACTGGAAGATTTCTGGCCTCGCTTTTTGCGGCCCACATGAATCCTCCAGCACCGCGACCAGTCTCCCACCGATTTCTCTCCACGAAGTCATTAATCACGACCCTCGCCTGCCACGCTCCGTCCAGCTGAACCTAGACTATACCTCCCCGGACTTCATCCTTGACAACAGCCTCACTCCATCAGCCGACATCTTCAGCCTGGGCCTACTCATCCTCGCGCTTTATAACAACCCTCACACCTCCCCCCTCAGCACCGGCGGCTCCCTCAGCGCGTACAAGCGTCTCTTTGCCAGCTCATCCACTATTCCGTCCCAAACCAACAACTACCTGATCCCCAAAACGCACCCCTTGCCACCCAATCTTGCCTCAGACCTACTCCCCCGCCTCATCACCCGCCGTCCGGCTCAACGCCTCACCGCCCGCGAACTGCAAGAAGCAGCCTACTTCGACAACATCCTCGTCTCCACCATCCGCTTCCTCGACGCCTTGCCGGCCAAGACGGCCGCCGAAAAAGCGGCGTTCATGCGCGGTCTGCCCCGCATCATGCCGCAGTTCCCCAAGTCCGTGCTCGAGAAGAAAGTCCTCCCCGCTTTGCTCGAGGAGATGAAGGACCGGGAGCTCCTGGCGCCGATCTTGGCCAACGTCTTCGCGATGGTCAAGGTGATGCCGGTGGGGAAAGGGAAGCGAGCTTTCGGCGAGACGGTGGTCCCGAGGTTGCGGGAGGTATTCGTCGCCGCGGGTGCCAAGCCTGCATCAGGCGAGAGGGATGGTGGCAAGGAGGCCGGGCTGATGGTCCTGTTGGAGAACATGCAGACCGCGGCGGAGAATTGCACGGGCAAGGAGTTCAGGGAGGACGTGCTGCCGATCATCCTTCTCGCGTTGGAGTCGCCTACGCATGGCCTGGTGGATGTGGCGCTGGGGACGCTGCCACATGTCTTGCCCGTGTTGGATTTCACCACGATCAAGAACGAGCTGTTCCCCGTCATCGCGAATGTCTTCGCCAAAACGAGCAGTCTCAACATCAAAATCCGTGGCTTACAGGCCTTCTGTACGCTTTGTGGTGGCTCCGCTGCTGCCGAAGACGGTTACGAAGGGGACGATGACTTGAACGGCATTGGTGTCGCGGACAAGAAACATTCCAGCACCACCTCCTCGGCGGTCCTGGATAAGTTCACCGTGCAGGAGAAAATCGTACCTCTATTGAAAGGCATCAAGACGAAAGAACCGGGCGTCATGATGGCCGCTCTCCGCGTCTTCCGCCAGGTGGGTGAAGTGGCGGATAGCGATTTCCTGGCGATGGAAGTCTTGCCCACCTTGTGGGGAATGAGCCTCGGGCCGTTGCTGGACTTGCAGCAATTCCGGGCTTTCATGACGTTGATCAAGGGGTTGGGGAGTCGAATTGAGAGGGAGAGGACGAAGAAGTTGGAGGAGATGGGTGGCAACGGCGGGGCGGCGGTGGAAGCGCACGTGGGAAGGG
>Ga0058704_10000574_pt1 | contig 18724 bp, 19 predicted proteins | sample AgamicMgSfe_FD_71363 | JGI IMG/M metagenome (GOLD analysis project Ga0058704, IMG submission 71363) | Agave microbial communities from Guanajuato, Mexico - Mg.Sf.e | ecosystem: Host-associated > Plants > Phyllosphere > Phylloplane/Leaf | place: Guanajuato, Mexico | collected 2012-05-30
GTGCAATGTATGAAGCCATGCACCCGCCCAAAGCCAGGATGTTCCCACAACTGTCCATTGCCTTGTGGAGACCCCTGCTATAAGCAGTGTTTGGAGGTGGTCCATGATGTCGATGTTAAGCTCGGTTGTGGTCATCACAAATCGTCTCTACCATGCTATCAGCACCAGGATCCATCGAAGGTAGTCTGTGAAGTTTCGGTCAAGCGGACTATACCGGGATGCGAGCACAAGGTGACGGAGCCATGCCACGTCGACGTTTATGCAGATGAATATTCTTGCATGGCCAGCTGTGGCGCAGCATTGCCCTGTGGCCACATTTGCCAGAAGCCGTGCTACAAATGCCGTCGTCGCGAAGACGGTATGATCGTTAGCACCGAGCATGGACAGTGCAGGCAGCCGTGCAATCGCGACTACACCACATGCAAGCACCGCTGTAAAGCAACTTGCCATGGCTCAGAGCCATGCCCGCTCTGCCAAGCGAGGTGCGATGTTCGGTGCGCCCACGCTGGTTGTGTCAAGAAGTGCCACGAGCCGTGTGCTCCATGCGCGGAGGAGCACTGCAACTCTTGCTGTCCCCACTCGCAATGCAGGATGCCGTGTGCGGCGCCTTGCGACTGGCTGCCATGTTCACTGAGATGCGAGAAGAAGCTCGCTTGTGGTTGTCAGTGTCCGTCAGTTTGCGGCGAGGCCTGCCCAGACGTCAAGTTCTGCCAGAACTGCGGCTCCAAGGAGATAAAGGCTTTGCAAGCTGATCTAGTCACGTTTGAGGCGTATGCGGACATCGATCTGGATGAAGACCCGTGCATCTTCACTGCTTGCGGCCACATCTTCACCGTCACCAGCATAGACGGTATTATGGATATGGCCAAGCACTACGAGATCGATGCGGCTACTGGGACATTCATCAGCTCAAAGACATCATCCGAGCCCTTCTCGTCCGAGGAGCTGAAGTCGTGCCCGACGTGCCGTGGCTCACTTCGTAACATTGGCCGCTACGGTCGCATCATTAGGCGTGCTTTGCTGGACGAGAGCGCAAAGAAGCTCACAGCTTGGTCCAATCGCACCTACCAGGATCTCGCCGAGCGTTTGGCCCAGGAGCAAGAGCGTCTCTTGACCACCATCGATGGCGCTATTAAGCCGAACCAAGACATCAGGCTCGCAGGCGGCATCAGGGATCAATTGGGTGTTGTCAAGAACTTGAAGACCGCCAAGCGATACCGTCAAACCTACAACATGCGCAACACCATCGCGGCCTTTGCAGACAAGCTTAGAGCCGATGAGCAGCCGTACACTCGTGTCCGTGATCTTGTGGAAACCGTACGCCGTCAGCACATGGACGCTGGCATTGCAGAGTTCGAGTTCTCTAGCGAGGAGCTACAGCTTCGTGAGCACCTGCAGGCGACTACTCTGTTGCTGCGTGTTGACACTATCATTCTCACGGATGTGATCAGCATGCACACTAAGATGTCTGCACTTGTGAGGAGAGGCGCGCTGAAAGTTGACTTCACTGCGAACCGCGCGCGTTGCGCATATCTCGCGGATGAGGCGGCAAAAACCAGCGATGTCCGTCAGAATGTTGAAGCCCATATTCTCTGGGCTAGGTTTGCTGCAATGGAGTGCGGAACGCTCAATGCAACGAACGAGGAGGCTGAGCCGGGTACGACGCACCGCCTGGACATCCTGAAGGATGAGGCCACTGATCGGTTAGATGAAGCCGAGAAGGTCTGCAACAAATTCGCTGGTGGTGACGTCGATCCGACTAAAGGCCTTGCCGACGAGATTGCGGAGGTCAGAAAGATGCTCGATGAGGGCGTGTCTAGCAGCGAGATGCGCATGGTGGTGGCAGCGATGGCTGGGGAGTTCAGAGGTACTGGGCACTGGTACAGATGCGCGAACGGTCACCCGTTCACAGTGGGTGAATGTGGTATGCCTATGGAGCTGGCTAAATGCCCTGCCTGTGGTGCCGGTATTGGTGGCCAGAGCCACAGGCCAACGGAGGGTGTACAACATGCCCACGATATTGAGCGTCAGTTCGGCCGGATGAACATTGGACGCTAAAGCGGGTGGTAGAGCTGGGGCGAAGGTGTCGGATGTTAACAGGTTCGATGCTATACACAATCAGTGAGCAGTGTCGACTCAAGACTTTAGCGTGCGGCGAGCGACAACGAATGCGAGAGCTGGAGATGGATAAGCTGTGGTGACGGAGCCTAGACTCCGTCCACCCGCTGTACGTAGCCATGTAGCTGTGTATCACATCGCATCGCATGACCTTATCCCTCATCTGCTCTATACCCTAACCACCCTGTCGTGGTCCGTAGACCGTTCTGTGACCTCCTAGTACATAAGCTGACCACTCTCTGAGCCAGCTGTAACAGAAACAATCGCATGACGAGGCGGTGGCCCATTCGACATCCCTTTCTTGTCAGGCTTGCGACTTGACAGACCTTCACCTACACGTACGTTGATGCACATCGGCTGATGGTCCAATTCTTCGCTGTTCCATACCATCTGGACTCTGCGTTTGGCTTTCACTGGATTAGAGAACGTTTATTTGCAACTGAGTTTGGGTGCCTTTCCACCACAACCTTTCCTTGAACTAACTTCGATACGAACACATGGTCTTAATCCAAGTGCATACTTCTCTCAAGATACAGTACCACGCCGCCCCCTGCACCTGAAGATTCAGATCATACCTTTTTGACTACCGTACGGCTTGCCAACGAAGCTTTTAGGATATATCGACACCGCGTTCAAGTGAAAAGCAAGCAACGATCAACGACATGGAGAACAAGACCCTCTTACAACATGACAACGCCACCACGAGCGACGCTGGAAAGCACATCATCAAGACACCGTCGGCACCAACCCTGCCTCATTGGAGCAGCGCATCTACACCCAGATTTGTAGCTGGGCTCAGGTCGCATTCATAGCCGCGACCATCAGCATCGCGATGTACCTCACGCACCTCCTTCCGACTGACATGTGGTGGACGGGTAACTTAGTATGGTCGCTGGGCTTTGTGCCGGGCTACTACCTGGTGGACGTCGATGCGATCGATGAATGCTTTGGGTATGTAACACCTTCCGGACAGCATATTGGAAGCAGCTTACACGGTTTTAGGCTCTCTTCGTAGGGCTCTGAGGAGGAGGGCGAGAGTCCCCCGACCCTGATATCCAAGGCTGGCTTGGCGGCTCAGTACCTCGCCATCGGCTTTCATATTGCCATGGCTGGCAAGGAGGTCGCCAGGTATATGGCCATGTAGATGCTCCGGTTGCGGACGGAGTCGAGCACAGTGGGATGGGACAAAACATGGTACAGCTGAGGTAGCCGTATTGAGTGCAGGCCAGGATCTTTATGGCATGCCTCGTCTGCGTTCGAGCTACAGTGTAGCGACAGAACGATTCAAATGGCTAGTATCACGTTACCAGCCTTCGAGCAAGACTATGATAACTTTACCCAAAGCTGTCAGGCTGTAAGGGTATCCTGCACTCAAAGAAAGAATGTCTCCCATGATCAATAGATTCCTCACCACCCAAAACCAACGCCGCAAGATCCATCTTATCCCTCCCATCCACCCATCATCCAGCTTCATCTAACCCCTGTCATCGCACTTCCACCCACCTGAAAGTCTCCCACACTTGTGTCAACTTGAACCACTTCCCTCCAAACCACCTCCACCCCAACCTCCTTTGCGGCGAATCCACTCGCGACCGCTCCTAGTTTGGTCCCATTAACTTGTGAGCCAACGCTTCCAAATTCGTCCGCGCCGCGATGTCCTCATCGAGAATCTTCCGTAAATTCTCCAGCTTCTCACGCCCGATGTTCGGCTCGGCGTATACGACCTGCATGGCTGTCGTAGCGTGCTGGTGTGGGCCTAAGATCTCCGCGACCAACGGGTTCGGGTGCGGCTGCGGTGGCGCGCCTTGTGCCTGTGGTGGGAACGCTGATTGCTGATCCGGTGGTGGGGCGTTGCTGTAAGGGTTAGGCGGAAACGTGCCTTGGCCCGAGGGAGTGGCAGGTGCGCCATACCCCACCGCCGGCATCGTGTGTTGCGGGTTCGGCGAGAAAGTAGGGTTGTTCGTGTTCAACGGACTACCCGCCGGTCCTTGTGCACCAGGACGCATATGTGGCGGCAGGTTATGCTGCCCATTTGCACCGGCTGGCTGCTGCCGGGCTGGCGTAGACTCCTCGGCGACGCCCGGATTCTCTGGCGCACGATGCACGACGAATGTCGCAAGCAGCAGTCTCTCCTCCACTGGCAGCTTGACAGTGCAGTGCTCCAGTTTCTCAACGTGTTCCGGCAAGCTCGTTGCGCCCGCCTCGACCGGGATGATGTATAGGTCCTTAACCATCTGCGGCTTGTCCTTGTTGACAACAGCGTACCGTCCGCGGCTCTGGAAGTAATTGAACACGGCCTTGAACGCGTCAGCGTCATCATAGGGCGTCAGTGCCAGGACCGAGACGTCGGAGCTATGGCTCCATTGAAGACCACAAAGGTACTCTTCCGCTTTCCCGATCTGCAGACGGCCATCGATGCTCATTCTCTCCGACAAGATCTCACGCCAAGGTGCAGTAGACGCCGCGAGATCGCGTCCAGCAACGAAGCGCGCATTGACTACTGGCTCTCCCTCACCCGTGTGAACAAGGCGGCCGCGCCAAACAACGCTGGCGTCGTTCGTGAAGTCGATCGGCGAGTAGTCATCGTCTTCATCGTCCTGTAGCATACGATCCACATCCGGATCATCCTTCGCGCCGTCAGCTTGACCTTCCGCATGCTGTACGGAGCTGCGACGGCGCGGCGGCATCTGCATCGGTCGCGGTTGAGCAGCAGTCGTCGGTGATTGAGCCGTCTTGGCCCAGATATTCTGCATATCAAATTGCTGACTCGATTGACGTCTTTCCATACCCACGTCGGAAGGTCTCTTGGTGTCAACCGCGGGTGGCGCCTGAGAACCTTGTGGCGGCGAACCAGCGGGACCTTGACCATTCACTGGAGTCTCTTCACCTTCACCGATGCTCGTCCGCTCTCTCACTGGCGCTGAGTACGAAGACGATTCAGTCGCACGGTAACTCTCGTCTTCGATGATTTCGTCACCCTTATGCGTGCGCCTAATCTTCGGTCCTTCTTCTTCGATCGCGACGGCTTGTCTGTCTAGCTCTTCCTTCATCTTCGCTCGCTCGCGTTGCAGCTCTTCACTAGCCATGTCCTTACTCTCCATCGTTGCGAGGTCTTCAGCCATCAGTGACTTGTTGAGAAGACGCTCGATAAGAAGCTTGTTTCTCTTGAAGTTGGCGAGCAGAGAGCGGAACTGCGACTTGTACTTCTCACTCGACGCTTCACCGTAGTTCATGAAGAGCGCATACTCGATGCGAGCAGCGTGGCGTTCGCCAAGCGACTTTGCGGTGTGACCATCTGGGATCCTGTACCCAGCCTTGGCTCTCTCCTGGATGTCTTCAGCGATGGTCTTACTCAAAGCTTGACCAACTTTCTTGCGGTCTGCTGGAAGCTGATCGATATCAACGAGAGCGGTATCAACATCCAGCGCACCCTTGTTAACAGCTTGCGACGACTTGCGCCGCTTGTCGGGTCTCGCAGCAGGTGTCGACTTCTCCGCGACCTCAGGCTGCACCTGCTGTTCCTCCGGCTCCGGCTTAACAGACTCTCGCTTCCTTTTCGTGCCCGTCTCTTGCGACTCGGATTCGGGCGCTGCTGCAGCGGGTTCGACATCAGATCTGGACTCAGGCTGCGCTTCAGGCTGAATATCCGGCTCCAGCTCTGGCTCTGGCCCAGACGGAAGCTCATCCGGAATGTCTTTCTTCAACCACGGCATGGGCGCGTCCTCCTTCCCTTTACTCTTCCTCCTCGCCGCACTCATCTTCTTTCGCTTCTCCTCCAGCGCAGACCACTCCTCATACAGCGCCGTCCTCTCCTCCCAGATTTTCTGCCCTTCCGCCAACGCCGCCAGCGTCTCCCTGTGCTCCTCCGGCCTACACTCCTCGCAAAAGTAATGCTCGGGGATATCTTCTTTATGTACTGTTATGCCCATACACACGTTGTGCTGCCAGACCGAGCAAGCATCGCAGCCGATGAACGCACGCGGGTCGTTCTGGTTGTTGTTGCCGCAGATACAGCGTACCACCTCATCCTCCTCTTCGCCGGACTCTTCTTCGGCCTGTTCGACCTTGGCGGCTCGGGCGGCCTTCTTGCTCTTCGATTTGGAGGTACCTTTGGCATTCTTGCCTTGGTTGGGCGCGGGTGAGGAGGAGGCTTTGGTGTGCACGCCCTTGGTCGCTCGACCGGAGCGGCGCGGTTCGTCTGTGAATGCATGTTAACATTGTGATTGCGCTTGTCTGACGTACGCCACCTCATTCGCTCCATGTGAATGTGCAAATGATGGCACGCTACGCTTTGGGTGTGTGGTTTAGCTTACCTGACATCGTGCCTTGTGGCCTGCGCGGTCACGCTATGTCGCTTGCTGACAGAAATGGCGATAGGATGGTTGTGCAGTAATACACGCTCTCAACGATTCACGGCAATCTAAGGCTATACGTGGAAGACTCATGCAGCGCGCTGCTGTTCGCGGCGCAGACTTGCAAGAGGCTAAGAAGTACGACAGCAGGTGCAACTGCTCCCAAATCCTCCCGAAACCTTTCTACTCTCCAGCAACCCTTCGAGGCGCTCTTCGCTTTGCGCTTTTGCAACGGACTCGTCGCTGCAGTAGATCTGCTCAAATGCTGGGCGTACGCGAAAGCGCCTCTGCCCACTGTGCAAAGCCCACGCCTACCCGAGTGTTCTCACTCCGAATGCAGAGGTTGCGCAGACCAAGAGAGGCCGTACTTGTTCTTCTTGACAGTGATGGCGCGGCGACTGCGCTGACGGTATGTCTTCTATTGTCGTGTCGTCGCAGTCGCGCGATCCGCGGAATCGCGTTGGCCGCGGTGTTGGTGATGGTGTACTGCTGTTCGTACGGCAATCTCTGCGAACGCCTTGTAGACACTGGCTGTAGACGGTTGCGGCGCGTGAACAAGGTGTGGTGGCTGTTGCGTGAATGCGGCAGATTGCGATTGCGAAGCAGAAAGGTGGAGTAGGAACAAGCGCAACGCCGAGGAGTGGCCAGAGCTTCATTGCTTTCTAAGCATCACATGACCTGATGATCAACTACCCACTTCTGTGAAGGAGCGATTTCGAGCTTGTATGAGTAGTCGGAGGGCAAGTGGAAGTCACGAACGTAAGCTTTACCACGGAACAGATGAGAGACGGGCAAGTTAGGAAGTGACGCTTTCACGCGCTCGAATGCTTCCATGATGCTAAGGAGATAGGAAGATACACCGAAATCACCACCAACAGAGTACCAAGCTGCGCACACAGGACGGCAGCGAGCGGCAAGTCATCATTGTGTACGCATCCCCATCTTTTCTCCTTGTCGACTCTCCTCTCATTGTCGACATACGCCAGCAGCCGCCATGCCTACGCCGGCGCCGGCGTCTGGGGTTGGCATATGCCTCCGATGTCACCTCTTAGAAACTTGCCCACCGCAGCGTTCTGTGCCGCGCACCGCTCTTTCTGAACCTTCAGAGCCACCACCAGCTCCTGCGCAAGGTCCTTCGTCCTCGCTTCGCAACCCTTGGCTTTCTTCAATGCGGCCCCTAATGGCTGCGTCGGAGGACTGGAGATAGCCGTACTTTGCGTCTTGCAATGCTTGATTGACGCTGCCAATGGTCTCACACATCTTCCCCCTCCGCGATCCGGCCGCCTTTCACCAAGTGCGCGATGGCATTGGGAAGCGTGACCGTGGCCTCGAGGCACTCGCTCTTCTCTTCACCGTCTGCCGCATAGACTTCGACGAGCTTGTAGAACTTGGAATATGATCCGATGTGTTTGGTTTGAGCATTTGCCTCGTCCGCAAGCCCTTGCAGCTCACTCCCGAGGTCTATCTCGCAGGCGGTGCGGGCGGACTGCAAGCCCCAGAGGAGGGCTGCGAGCATGGAGTAGACGGCACCGAATAGGAACCAGGCTCTCATGATGGCTTGTGTTTGGGTGCTGCAATGGAGGTCAGCTTCTTGCAATACAAAAAGATCGGTCCACCATTACCTACTGTGTAGCGATGGCTGGTATGGGGGAGCTAGAATCGATGTAGCCAATTGTGTGCTACTCCTGCAGGACTCAGGCTCCTGCGAACTTCCCGAAAGATGGCGGCATCCCATCGGGGCTAGATTCTATCGCGTTTGTGACAGCGAAGCCTGAGGAACGATTGGACAACCATGGTTTCGAACGCGAGGAGGTCTTCGAACATGCTGATATGATACCAAGGAGCGAAAGTCTGAGTTGTCCGGCAATTTGAGGCATCGGCGATTACTGCCTCGACTAGCCTATCGTAGACCCTCAAGCCTCATGACAGTATTGGTGGAATAGGCTATGACGGGCCTTACAGTAGATACTACCAGAAATGGATGTGCTACTGTCCAGTATAAAAGCAGTTCCGCTGGGCCACAGCGAGCGCGAAACCTCTGCATATTCATCAATGGCAGAACGACGTAGAGGTATTGGCCGATACACACGAACATGGTAGCTCAATGTGGATACACGTCTTGTCACATGGTGCTATCTCTAATACCGTGCAATGCATGTATAGCTTGGAGGAGTAGGACTGCAGCACACTCCGATTTACCTGTTCTGGTTTGCAGTATATTGTTTTGCAAACAAAGCCCTGCGCAGAGTTCGCCATCGATGATACTATTCCATCAAAATCAAAGATACCTGACACATTGCTCGCTTCACCTCCGCCTTCTCCGCTGGCCAAAATACCAAGCACACCTAGGAACGCTCAAATTTTGCAAAAGAGGAATCGACAATGCCTAATCTCCAACGTCCGACCGGCCCCTGATGAAGGCTGTCACCTGCTCGCACTTCTCCACCTGCTTTGTGCCTGCCGCTATCAACTCATTGTACACTCCCTCAAGCTTCTCATCTATCCGCACCTTTCACCGAGACGCAAGTCTCTTCGCCGCATTTGCCGACATCTCGATACCGCTCACCGACTCCTCCGTAAAGGTAGCTGTGTTGACTGTTGCCCGAAGGTTGATGAGATGAAGTGTTTCTTCGATCAAGATAGCCGTATTCAGTGTTGCGTTGAGGCACAGATTGTAGCCACCGATGGTCACTGCAGCAGCCTCGATGAGGCGGAACGCTACGAGGCCCTCTTTGTATACTTCTATTTTGGCGCGCATGTCCTCTGGGTCCCAGTCATCGACAACGTGCTCGAGGTGAGTTGCTCCCGCTCCACCGAGGTCGTCAGTGGCTTGACCTGCGGAGCTATCGAAGGTAGTGGGATGGGTGGTGTTGTCTGTCGCCTTCCCGTGTAGAGCGTCGCGGAACTCGCTGGGTGGCTGGATGGCACCTTGAGTGCTCGGCTTCTTGCTGTTGAGCCAGCAGGCTGCGAAAGGCACGCAGGCTGCAAGTGCAATGATGCTGGAGAGCTTCATCTTCCTTGCCTTTACGTCAATAAGCTGGCTGATATGAGTTTCTGAGGGTTCCTACTTACATGGGACTGAGGAGACGGGCGTCGAACGGGTTTTGGTGTAGCTCTGAGGTCGTTTGCTTGCCGGATGTAATGTGTGTTGAGCAAAAAGAGAGCGCCGAAAAGTCAGCTGTGTATATGTAGTCAGAAGCTCACAAAGAACATGATTTGCGTCCAGTGCGCCGCCACCTGTATCGCAGCTGAAACATGCACCCTGCGCAGTTCGTTAAAGCAACGCCACTCCGCACTGTCTCAGGCATATTGATGGAACGCCGTACTCGGAATGGCTCCGATGCTGCTGTCTGAGACAGTCTGCAGTAGATGCGCTCATTCTTGGCTCAGGCGTAACATAGATAATTTGCAACCGTACATTGAGGTCCCTTCGCACGGTCCTAGTAAGACACCACGGGGGTCTTGCGGTCGTAAGCCTCGAACCAAGCTCCTGTATGGTCCTGTAGTGGGAGTCGTTACTCGAGTTGTCGAAGATGCCGCCCGCTGGGAACGTCACTGTAGGCATCAGTGTACCACTGTCTTGGAGATGGACGACTTCGTCACAGAGCGCTGACATCGTTGCAGCGTACCCTTTCGTGATGATCGATCTTCTTTCTAAAGCGTCCTGCTTTGCTCTGTCTCTATGACTGTGCTCCTGCCGACAGCTGTTGATATTGCCTCTGAGATGTTCTGTCGCGTACAGTGGCCCTGTAACTACTATTCGCCTGAGATTACCCGTCAAGCTTCAAGAAGCCCGTGGGTGTGCTGGGGCGCTATGGCGTGCTCTTTCAACGCCACGGCAGAGTCAAGCTAACTGTAACCTTTGTTGTGTGATGCAGAAGACTGTAGCGGGTTGACTATCCTAAAGTCGTAGTCCTTCGTCGACAAGGTTTGCTTGACGAAGCGGCAAGCGCATGAGGTCCCCCTACAACATGAATTCTGCCAATCCGCTTCTTCCTGGCTCAAGCAGAGCTTTTCTTTCAGTGAAGCAGTAGTTGCGAATATCGGGTAGCAAGGATTCAAAGCAGGAGGATAGGGCGCAGTCACTGCCACGGCCATCGGCGGGTCACGGTATGCGCACGCAATACTGCGAGCGACACTCGTTGCTCAGCTCTCCTTTGAATCTATATCCAATTTGCTCACAAGGAACAGGCCTTACCAGCGCATATGGCCGCCCGCATGCATCCTTGTCACCAACCGAACAAGTTGCAGACCGGCCCGCACGAAGCCAAGACCTCCCGGGACCTCATGGATAAGCCGAGTCGACCAGCTGGGGGTGAGGCTGAACCAGCGCAGGGCTCTGCCATGAAAGGTGTGATGCCCTTAGCACCAGCGGGAGTTGCGTCCAGCACGAGCTTCCTGGATGGCTGGAGGCAAATGTCAAGCACAACGCTTTCTGATACAGAAACATCTGCGGTGCTCATAAGTGAAGCGTTGCATGCAGACAGGGTGGAGTGTGAAGAGAGACTGAGTAAGCTTGACACTAAGCTGTCGGCGCTGGGTGAGAGGAGAAGAGAGGTGGAGGCGGAGAGTTTGAAGATTGTGAGGCATATTGCCATGGGTGATGAGCGATTGAGGTCTAGGCTGAGGAAGACAGTCGTTGAAGTGCTTGAAAAGGTGTGCAGGTGCCTTGCCCGTGACTGTGCAACTTTGGTGTTATCCGCAGAACATGTGCATTCTCACATGTCACAGTGAACGCATACCACAGGCGTTTCGGTGTACCCCAATGGTATTAAACCACCCTTACAGCAACTCTCCGCTCGACTTTACTTGAGCCCAAGCACTCACCATGACAAACATTGCCAAAGGTAATGCACCGTACCTCCATATCCCACACCTCTCCAAATCACAACAAGCCTGTTGCACTCGAAATCCGGCTAACTTCGCACGCCTGAATGCCGTACAAGGCTTGCGCGACGAAATTCGCCATGCTCAGGACATGCTCGGTACAAGCTACGGGTACCACAAGACAAGCAAGAGGCAGCTCGAAGCCTGGCAAAGAGAACTGGAGGAGCTTGAAGAGCGCTTTATGACGTGGGATAACGAGCTGGCATCACTTGCGGAGGCGTTGCTCGCAAAGCCGAAGTTTCGTACCGACGGTGATCTGCACTTGGCTGATGGGCGGTGGTGCTGGGTGCTGCCGGCAGGGTGAGTCGATGCATTGCCGATGAAGTAGTCTTCGGGTGCTGACTCTAACATAGGTCTCTGGTACTTCCGCGGCATGCGCCGTCACTATCGAAGCATCTTTGTACGTCGCCCGCCACGCTACCCAAGCGCTCACTGAGCCGCAGGGTGAGCACAAAGCTATCGCAACTCATGCCGAAGCGCGACAATAGCGCTAACCGGCTCAACAAAGCGCGCTCCACCGAGCTTATGAGCATGGAAGCATAGCTTAGTGGTTAACAATTAGTCCTGAAACAGAAGTCCAGCTGCATACTCGACGTTGCCGTTCGTAGAGTTCAAAGCAGCAATAGCCTGCTGCTGACTGAAGCCAAGATCCTGCAAAGTCTTCACGCTCTCCGCCGGATACGGATGTGGTGCCGGCGGCAATGGCGCAGCCTGCCCGTATGGCCTGATGGGTGCTTGCTGTTGTGGCGCAGGTGCACGCACTATTGGCCTTCTCATCAACTCTGACATATGCGCGGCCCATTCCCATGGCCTCTCCTGATTGCCAGGCAGAGCGTTGAAGTACTCCCAGCCCATGACACCACCGAAGCTGGGATGTCTCGCACGCATCGTTTGTATTACGCCATCAATGTGCGGTTGCGCTACGTACCCAGAGCCGCCATTAGTAGGATTGGTCAGCAGGCCAACAACCACCTTGTCGGCCCTCCAGCCTGTAGCGATGATGGTCTCGTACCAGAAAGCATTCGAAGCGTCACCCCAGCCATTATAGAATTGTGTGTTGTACCACGCTATCTCATGCCCACGCATGCGCTCAAGTATATGATAATCGAACGTCGGGCCAGATAGGTGAGGCGCGTTGACAAGCAGTGCTGTAGCCACAGGTGCAAGCGTAATAAGGAACGCCGGCCCAAAGTCTGCTCGTAGCCGGTCTATTAGCCGTATGCATCCTGGCAGTGTCGTAGGCTCTTCGATGTCCAGATCTATGCCATCTAATCTGTGTGCCCGCACCATATCCCGTAGAGGAGTGTAGTATGCCTCAAATCGCGCGGTATCCTCTCCATCTAGTCTCTCGAAAGAACCCTTCGCTGCTCCGCCTAGCATACCCAGCACCTTAACGCCGCTCGCCTGCAGCCACGCTACCTCGCCCCATAATGTGCTGAAGCGCTCGTGATCGGGGTAATGATCGTTCAGCGAGATATTACCCGGGCCTTCGTTGACGTGAATGGCAGCGATTATCACGTGTGTGATGCCAGTGTTGTGGGTTATTAATGGTAATAGTGAGACGGGGGGGCCATCGTTCGGACCGTGGTGTGTCTGATGGTACAAGATGACCCTTGGGCCTCTTGCTACGGGGACGGGAGCTTGCATTCTTGATGGTGATGTCGATGGCATGAGGTTGACTCGGATTCGTAACAGGCAACTGCAAGCGAGCAGGCTGACTACACGTGCCCATCCACTCTCCCAGCTGTTCAACTTCTACTCCGAGTCCTTGTGAACACGTTGAGAGCAAGCCCACTCAACCATTGAGGTAGCACGCGTAAGCGTCTGAAGATTACGATCAGGCGCGTGAGCCACCTGTAAGGGACAGGCACAGCTATGGTGGTGATGCAGCCTGGTCTACAGCCTTTGCCTCGGAGCGGACCAAAAGATCTTCGCAGGCGCGTGCCGTGAGACGCCAACCTACAATGTCCGACGAGGACAATCTACGGCTCCAGGTTGCCGGTTTCCATTACTCGCCGCTCGAAGAAGGCGATATCCGTCTGCTCCACATATTGCCCGCTCGTGCGGACAATGGAGGACTCATCGAGTGTACGCTCTCGCACCACGACCTTGAGTGTGTCCGGTACGCCTCCTACAACGCGCTGTCTTATATGTGGGGTGAGGTCTCCGGTGGCCAAGACATATATATCGACGGCAAACGTCTGTACGCCCGGCCTAATCTGCACGCCTGCTTGAGAAGCCTGCGGCACCACAGCCTATCTCACTATGTCTGGATTGACGCAATATGTATGAACCAAGAAGATCTTGCAGAGAAGAGCGTCCAAGTGCAGAGGATGGGAAGCATTTACTCGAAAGCGGAAAAAGTGGCCATCTGCTTGCCCGCAAATGACGACGAGATCGCCACGTTCTTCGAGGTCGTCGAGCATTACAGCCGGCATTATGACCAGAATCTTGCCGTCACCGAGAATCAAGACCCTCTCAAGATGCACCAGGCCGTGCAATGGCTCGCCTACAACCCATATTTCCGCCGGATGTGGATAGTTCAAGAGAACGTTCTAGCAATAGACCGCGTGCTACTGTGTGGCAAGAATCGGATCCCCTTCTTCTACATCGCGCGTGTAGTCTGCGAAAGCGAGTTTACCTGCCCATTCGACCAGGCTGAACACAGCGCACTCATAGTAGTTTCCGGCCTGCAGCACGTCTGCGGCGGCACACCGTTCAATTTACAGGCAAAGAATGAGCCACCTGCTCCCTCACTGTTCAACGCACTCGTGCGTTACCATGGCCAACAGTGTTTTGATCGTCGCGACAGAGTCTTCGCTCTTCTGGGGCTGCCGGAGATGCAGAAACCCAAAATACAGCACGTATGCTACGCAGATTACGACAAGCCAGTCGAAGACCTGTTGCTTGAGATACTAGATTGGTGGGAGAAGTCGCCAACGTTGACAGCTCGACACCAGACGCAGTTGCAGCGGTACAGCCTACTGCAGGATACGCTTGGTCAGTTGAATTTGGAGGCTATTATGTGCACAATGATTGAAACGCAACGCGACACATCGCTTGCACGCTGCGCATTTGAAGTGAAAACGACTACAACACGAAAGGCCGTGCAATTGCCGCTCATTCTAACAGATGCATACTACAAAGGCAGGGTCTCCGCGATTGCTATGCTGCAAGATTATGCCCCCGCACTTGATGTTCTAGGCTCCACCGCCGATGAAGAGAACGCTTGCGCCAATAGGTCTTTTCTTGACCTGATAGGCTCCGGCCTTCGACATGAAGGGCTGATGATCGGCTTCACCACAGAAGAAACAGCAATGCGTGCGTTGCGTGAAATCGAACACCACCCGCAACCGCTAGGTGAGAGCAGCGTGAGCTCGAGCTGGACCAAGATCGAAAGCACTTCCGGTGGATGGGGTATAGCTGGGCCCGATGTCGAGGTCGGCGACACCATCTACACCGTTACCATTGGTCATACGCAGAACAACACACCCATACAGGTACCATTCGTTTTACGGGAAAATGCTGAACAGGCGTTCAGGCTCAAGGGATTTGCTCTGGACCACCTGGGCTTCCATGCAGCCCGCCGAGGAAGGCCTACCAGGGACTTGGTAGCTCCCATGCCTCCAAGGTCGATCAAGGGAGACCGTCTGCACAACATCCAGATCGCAATTGACCCTGCGACAGCTTTCCAGCTCACCTCACCGCATGGTTGCCGAACTGTGGGCTACGGGTGGCGTACACGTGAAAGATCCTCATGAGTTCACGAGTTGTCAACGAGCAAACGATTAGCATCGCAGTGTTTACAGGATAAGTTGAGACGGGAGAGTCAGTTCAAAGGAGTTCTATTCTTTGACTGACACATCACAGTCACATTGATCCTTCTTAAACGGTTCCTTTAACTCCGGGTAGAGAGCACCACGGCCTTTGTCAACGTCAGCCCCTCACCTACAAATTCCGGATCAATCAACGATGCTCAAACACCGCGTCAGACGCATTGCCTTCGCCCGTCTATGAAGGTGACCTGCACTGTCCTCCATTGAATCGACTTCTTATTGATCATGCCTGACGCCCTCCACTCTCCACTGGGCACCCTGAGCCTCTTCTTCTCCATGCTTCTGCTTCGCCCATACGCACATCGGGTGCTGGTCGTCATGTTCATGATACGCACACCTAGCGATCTTGCTCACGTTACGATAGGAGACATCGGTGAGCTTCAGATCTCCTCCTAGCCACTTGCGACGAGCGTCCTCCGCGATGTACTCCACCAGGAAGGCTTGGACAGCGCTAGCAGCGACTCTGCTAACCGCCTTAGCGTTGGCTTCGTACAGATAGTAGTTGATCATCAGTGCCCGCGGCGGAGAGCCTTCTGGTGTGTTCTCGTACACCAAGCGGATTTTGGTGCTCGTCGGCAGCCACCCCAGCTTGTCACTGAGTTTGATGTACTCGTCCTCGATGAAGTGGAAGGTGAACGTGTATCGCGGCAGTCGCACAATAATTGCCAGCATCCTCAGCATCATCATGCGCTATGTCGCCAACCTCTGCTTCGGTTCGGCCTCGGTAGTGTCTACTGCGGCAAAGTCCTTGTAGACGCACTGCAGGTAGAAGTCGAACATATCTGAGTCATCATCTGCGAGCTCAATGTCTTTGTTCGCTTAGGTGTTGTACCATCGCTCTGCGCATGCTGCACGAAAGAACGGAGAGCGTTCCGAGAAGACGATCCGGTGCACCGTGAAGGCGACCTTCTTGGGGCCAACGAGAACCTGGACGGTGTCTCTAAAGTTGTACCTGACAGTACGTTAGCGGACTAGGCGGTCATTGTGGATGCATTGATGGGGCGTGACTTACTTCACTCGCTTGGCTGGCGGTATTGCATCTGCGGTGCTCATTATGTTGGTGTGCGGTTGTGCTGCGTGCATCCGCCATCCGTCAACAGTGTGAGGCACTTGATCATCTTTGGAAGCCTTGATCAAACCGTTCGGGAAGTGTCTCTCAAGCATGTCTTACCGACTGCGACAAACTACTCACGGTGGACGGGCGTGAGCTTGCATTCAGCTCGAAACTCCACGCCAATGCTACACCTTCTGTTCACAGTTATTAGATTACCAAACGTTTCTACAGATGCATACATTATACCGACGTCAACGAAGAGGTCGCAACGTTCTCGGGCACGGCATCTCTCTAGCACAGTGGCATTGGTAGTGGTCATTCGAATGCCTTCGGATAGCGATCATTGGCGCCAACACGGCCATAGGGTTTCACATATTCAAGAGTCTACCCCGATCATCGCGGAGGATCGCGTTGTAGGCGCTTTTCAAGTTTCACTCGATACTAGCATACAGCGTTGATGCTAAGAGCAGGTCTCAATCGCTATACCCCCTGAATCTCTTCTGGCTTGATCTCTGGAGCCTCCTCGATCATTGCCTATCCACCTTGCGTCACTCCTTGGATGTACTACACCTCCAAGTGCGTGATCCCTATTTGCAGTGTGGATAGAGCTCATCATGCTGGTGGTAATGACACCTTGGCATGTTACTTATGTTTCGGCAGAATACTTCACCAACCAGCCCATCTATGCTACTGCGCTCCTTCACAGTCCGGCTCTCGAGCACTAAAGTGCAGAGGAACCCATGAGACATTCTACTAAGTCCATCCGACACCGCTGCCAAGGATGCTTCGTGCACGTAGTAGTCTACCAGCATCCGTCGCAGTGGCGAGCTCTCCGGAGAGTTTGCGAACGCATAAGCAACTGTGCAGGGGCACGGTATAAGGGTGAGCATGTCGCTATTCCAGATAATGGCGTCTATGGTCATGTTGGCGGTCTCGACGTCACCGAGCTTGTCCGCAAGAACGTAAACTCGCACCAGTGACAAAGACCTAATGTCGTCTACTGCATCGACGTTGGCGGCAGTGTTGTGATATACGCACTGCAAATACGCATCGAGGGTATCCGGATCGTCGTCGGTTAGCTTCACCAGCTCGCTTTCCTTCTTCCATCTCTCGCTGGCCGCTTGGAAGAATGGAGACCTCTCGCAGATAATGTCTCTATGTACGATAAAGGGGGTCTTCCGTTCGCCGACAAGGACCTGGAGCGTCTCTGAAAAGCTGAGCCTGTAAGGAGAATCCTAATTAGCAATTCTGGTCGTTACTTTCATATTCTGACGTAGCGGGAACGCTTGCCGTGCGCGCTTTACGGGCCGCTGTCATCTTCGGACGCCATTACGACGGTAGGTTTAGCGATGCTGTTGCTGACAGACATATTGTGCGGCTCTTATCGAGGAAGAGCGAGCATCTGAAAACTGGATTCAGCGTGCCCCACCAGCGTGCGCACAGACTTGGTAGCCGCTTTCGGAAGGCACAGTGTCACTTACAACGGACGTCACATCCCAAAAAACACAACCCATTCACTGCACTGCTGCATCACTGGAGAGTACGTTCTTTGCGCTTTGGTGTAGCAGGTGAAGTGTAACATCGACGTACGCAGACGGCTGTTCTCCGGAAGACCTTATTACACAAAGCGTATTTGGTGCGCCTGAGGCTATATACCAATCCATTCACTGCTACCGTCACTACCTCAGGGTGGGAGAGTGGCATAGTGTTGATGGTGATGGCACTTCGGCTTGCCAACCACCTCCTGCTCATACACTTCTCTAACAGCTCGCGGACTGCTGTTATCTGCAAGACGACGCACCTCTATGGTAACAGCACACATTAAGTCCACCGGCATCACGCCAGAATCGATATTGTCAGTGAACGCTTCGCCCGTCGAGCTCCAAATCGTAGTAATCGACGAAGAGACGGCGGAGCGGCGAATTGGTCGGTAGACGCTTCCGCGTCTTGCCTATCGAGTGCCGCCCTGGCATCTCACCCTTCCCGCTGGTCTTGGTAACTAGGGTGTCGACGAGGAGATTGATGGTTCTCAGGTCGCCAAGTTTGTCCGCGAGCACGTAAGGTCCTGCTAGTTGCGCAGTCATGCCGTTGCAGTTGTCTGCATGCGGTGGGTCGCTCATATACATGCATCGGAGGTAGCCCTCGAAGATCTGCCGGTCGTCCTCCATCAATCTCACGGACTCTCCGGCTTTGCGCTATCTTTTCCATGCCGCTTCGAAGAATGGAGAATGGCGACAGATGATATCCGGGTGGACGTAGAACTTGGTCTCAGCTCCACCAACCAATATTTTGACAGTTCCGGTGAAGCTTAACTGCGATGAAGAGCGTCAGCCGGACTCCGGAATCGTCAAAGAAGCTTGACAGCATATGAGTATGTACCGTCGGCGCTTGGCAGGAAGACCATGATATCCGCCGACCACCATGACGGAGAGGTGCGCAGAGTGGGATCTAGATGTCCCTGCAGGAAGGTATCTGAT
>Ga0058704_10000575_pt1 | contig 18710 bp, 16 predicted proteins | sample AgamicMgSfe_FD_71363 | JGI IMG/M metagenome (GOLD analysis project Ga0058704, IMG submission 71363) | Agave microbial communities from Guanajuato, Mexico - Mg.Sf.e | ecosystem: Host-associated > Plants > Phyllosphere > Phylloplane/Leaf | place: Guanajuato, Mexico | collected 2012-05-30
GAGGAGGAGGAGGAGGAGGAGGAGGAGGATAAAGGGTCCGCGACGAACCAAACAAACAAGGCGACAAGCAAGAAAGAAAGGTGGAAGTAAGATGGAGAGAGAACGAGCAAGAGTCGAACGCTGCAAGACCGGGAGGAGAGGGAGAATTGGGTCCCGTCCCACCATCCCCGAAGGAGTCTAGCGGGCCGTCGATCTCGCTGGGACCAACGCATGTAGCGCGTCAACTTTGAATTCTTCCATCCTCCTGCTCATCTCATCATGACTATGGCACAATCATACTGTGTACGTCCATAAGGACCGCCCAGACTGCAGTACGAGCAATTCAATTCACGACTCGGACAACCTCATCATCACCAAACCTCAGATACGCCTTGTCCATCGTTCGACCGAGCACCGCCCACCATCCGTCCCGCGTCGTGGAGATGAACCGTGCAAGATCCGGCGGGTGGCAATCTCATCGTGAGCAGCGTCACCATCTCACCAAAAGTCCTTCCTACACCACAGTCCCATCATGCCCATGTTTCTCTCTCAGACTTGTCATCTTCAAAGAGTCAGCACTCCGCACTCAGGAGTCAGGAGTCAGGCCGTGCCCCAGCAATTCGCTTCGACTCCTCCCTCCTCCCGATTCTCGGGCAAGGCAGGCGGTGGTAGAGACATGGAGTGATTGATGATATCGAGTAGTGAACCCACCCGGACGGAACACCTGCCTGCATGGATACGAGGCTCTCCCCCTTCTCGCCGGGTCCATCCACGCTGCTGCACCCACCTTTCGTACCCGTGGTAATGATCACTGTAGGTCGAGACACATCAGATGATCGAATCCCACCACATTGCACCTCACCGTCCTCGTCATTTTCTCACAAGAGGGACCTAACCCAAGCTTGAAAAATTCCCACGCGCTGCCAAATCCGATGGGAACAAGCTCCCAAGCCGCCAACGCAAGAAATGCATGCACATTGATTAATCTACACATACCTAGTTACCTGCAACCTACATCCCAGTCCCACCTGGGCGGCAAAGCCCGCGCGCCCCCCAGCCCCAATCAGCCCAGAGTGGTGGGAGAAAGGCGTGCATATTTCGCCAAACCGCATATGGCCAGTGGAAAAGGAAAAGAAGCTTCTTCCTCTGTTGCACGATCGAAGTCCACTTATTTTATCCACACACCGCACCCGCAAACCGCACCCTCATCACCCATCCCTCCCTGTCGTCCATCGCGTCATGAAACTTTACCGCCAGGCTCTCTTCTTCCATGAGGCGTTCATTAATCTATCTTCTCCACCGCTTCATCACGATCAGCAGAGCAAGACATCCTCCCTGTCCAAGTATTTTCTTCCTCCGTACACGTACCTCCACACCACGGTTTCTGACGACGATGATGATGATGATGAAGAAAAAGAAGAAGAAGAAGAACGGCCCCATGCAACTCACAAGGTCTATAGGACGCGCCCCCCCCAGACAATAGTAATAAATATCAATCATTATCGACACTGCCCTGGTACCTAGGTCGAAAAAGGTAGCTGCAACAAGGCAAGAAAGTCTGGTGCCCATTTGGTTCACAAACCACCAGTCGCCATCCGCGGCTACTATGCAGCCAGCACATTCGCCCCGTTACATACTACATATATAGTAGGTACGCGCACTCATCATCAGCCGTGCCCGCTCCGAGTGGAGGTCTCCGAACGAACCGACGCGACACGGGGGGGTGGGGGTGGATGGCCGATGAACGGAGATCTCCTCTAGCCGATTGTCGTCCTGCGGTACGTAGGTACGGTCGGGATCTCATGATGAAGACCTGTGACTTAGGTACCGCTCAGCCGCTCTCGATGTAATGTCTACTTCTCGACACCTTCAGGTTCCTCTCACTGTCATGAGCATCATTCGTCTGCGTACCTACCTAGTATGTATGCAGGGCAGTCTCAACCCCGTCTCGAACGCCTATCGAAACTACCTTCCGTTCTCTCGCCTGCCGAACTCCGTACGTACACGTGGGGGACAAAGGGGTCAAGCGGACGATTCATGAATACTACCTAGGTAGGTAGGTATGTACGTACGGTACCTACCTGTAGGTATCTACCTGAGATGAAATGCAGGGTCGACATGTACAGTATGTCAACCAAAGGTTCGTCGTAGATTGTTAGATTATTGCACCGTCAGTCAGGTGGTGATGAGAATGGTGTCATGGCGACAGTACCTCGTAGGGGGAGTGACGGGTCAACGCCAATCACCAAATCAATCAATCAATCCATCCATCAATCAATCAATTATCAATCATCAATCATCAATCAATCGATTCAATCATCAATCAATCCAGCTCCCTCTTTATTGACCCGCAATGATTGCGCGTCTACCCTAGACTTCCTCTTTGATGATAAGTCCTGACTCCTAATAAAGGTATAGTCCTACTCTCCTGTATTCTGAACACGGCCATATATCCGTAAAACCCGCAGAACTCCCCTGGCCTTGGACATTACCTTCCATCCGATCGAGATTTACCCGTCGTATCTACCGTACCTTTATGTAGGCAGGGCCGTGTTCGATGACATGTACGGAAAGACAAGGGAACAAGGAAAAGGAGGTGTAGGATGAGGGACGGATCTGATAAATGATGACTTTCCCACTCAAGCGCACATACGCAGGCCCAACTTGGGCTCCTTCCTTATCTGATCTGATCTGATCTGATCTGGCCTGCTCTGGACATTGGGATCTGTAGTTCTGTACTACAACAGAAACACACTACGTAGTACCTAGGTAGGTACAGTACCAAGGGACTCCTGTTCGATAGTATCACTCCACGGCTATGATGATACCGCGAAAAAGTTGCGTTACATGCTCATTTTTCCCACGTCGCTTCCATACCTAGCTCAAACAGTCGTACATCATCATGGGCATCGTGATCACGGAATCAAAATCTCCTACCGAAATCACTCCCAAATCCCCGAGCGCGCAGAAAAGACAACAAAACATACCCCCCAAAACAAGAAACTCCTCCTCTGGCTGACAGAACGCTGGATGAATGAAACACAGTCTCTCGAAGGCCCCCGTTTCCCCTTCACTCTGAACACCACGGACGGAAAATGCAAGTATCGTCGCCCCTCGTTCAAAACCAATAACTCTCCCCACTCTGCGAAATCACAAACTCACACCCCAACCCCCGTCCTTCCTCCCGCAACCGATCCTCGTGCTCCCGCAGCTGCGCGAGAATGTCCTCGCTCACGTGCGGGCCGTCCTTCATCGTGTCCTTGATGTGGATGATGACGACGCGGATCCCAGTCAACGGCAGCGGCAGCGGTTCGGCGCGGCTGTGGAGACTGCTGCTGGTGACGTCGGCCAGGTGGACCGCGGGCAGGGTGATGGATCGAGGCGACATGGAGCCGCGGTGGCTGTCGGTGGGATCGTGACGGTCGTCGCGCGAAGGCGACGTCGTGGCGGTGTCGGGGGCGCTGCCGCGTCGTGAGCCCTGAGCCGTGGCCCGCCCGCGTTTGCGGTCGAGGTCGCTGAGAAGGGCGTGCTGAGCGACGGTTTCGATACCGTTGGGGCCAGAGCGTTTGCGCTTCCGTACGCCGTGGCTGCGCTCCAGGGCCCGTTGCGCTTTCGCGTCGACCACCAGGCCCGCGAGACACTGCAGTTCGGCGACCACGTGCCTCGGGCTGAGGTGGCCGAAGAGGAAGGCGTCGGCCTGGCTGTCGTCGTAGCTGCATTCGATGAAGATGCCGCCGAGCAGGTGGTGGGCGATCTTGCGCGCGGCCTCCTGCCAGACGAGGCGGTTGCGGGGGCTCAGGGAGATGGAGTCCGGCTCGATGTCGCCGAAGACGAGGATTTCGCGCTGCGTTTCGGTGTCGCGGATGAAGTACGCGGTGCTGTCGACGACGCAGGAGCCCCCGCCGTCGAGCGCCGACAGGCGTGGCGAGGGGTTGTTGGCGTAGAAACTTGTCCGAGGGGTCACGCCGGGCGTGCCAGGGGTGGAGTACTGGTTGTGCTGTGACGTCGATACTGTGCGTGCCACCGGCTGGGTGGGGTCTGAACTGTGCTGCTGTTGCGGTTCACTCAAGCCTGAATTGCTTCCTCGGTGGTGATGGCTCGGGGGACTCTTGGTGCACACCCCGTGGGAGACTTGGAAAGCCCGCACGCCGAGTCCGTCAACCACATCGATGTAACCTCGTCCTTCTCCTTCGCCCACCATCACATCGCCACCCTCTTTGAGCCGTTGAAAGGTGACGAAGCCCACCCCGCCGTCTTCGTCCGAGAGGTTGGGCCAGATCACGTCATTGAAGATGTGCTTCTTGATCGCGTCCACCGTACTCGGCAGCGCCGCCAGTGTCTTCGGCTTCGAAGTCGCATGGAACGCGGCGGTGTTGACCGTGAATCCCGAAAGGTGGTCCAGATGTGGATGCGTGATCAGGTATGTCGAGATGTAGGACCGCAATACATGCATCGCATTCGCCCGTGCAGAGGCGTTGGGGAGCTTGAGCCCGGCGAAGGGCCCAGTGGTCAGTAGCGTCGGCTCCGGCTTCGCAGGTACCGGTTCATCGATCGACGGTGAAGGTGACAAAGACCTGCCGGCAACGTCGTTGCCCAGCTCTAGCGTAGGCGCTGCAACCTCATTCCCGTTCGCTCGTCCGCCAGCGTCGCTGATCCGCGGAAAGTCGCGTTCTAGTATGCGCACGATGGGCGCGAGGTGGGATCCGGCGTCGACGGCCAGCAGCGAACCTCGCGCCCAGTCGCTCTCGGTCGAGCGCACGAGGAAACCGGTGACATTCTCCTCACACGGTCCGCCGGACGCGCCGAGGCAGATGACCTGCAACGTCGGTTTCTGGCCGTGCAGGCCGACGTCTGATGAGCGCGAAGCGTCATTGTCCGTGTCTTTCATCGAGACGCATGTAGCCGTGGTTGGCGCCCGCGTGTCTTGGATGGTTCATACACGTTTCAGCCGCCCGCGACAACAATCCGCGCCGGATGGGCTGATTTGCCCACTTGAGAAGTGAACCGCGAGGGTCTCCAGGCTCGACCGCCCTCCTTCCGACACACCGGACAAGCACAATATCCTACGCACCACCCCAATCGCTGGCCACGTGCCCTCTGCTCGCAATTGTCCTGCAGGCAGCCGTATGTGCGCGCGCGGAAAGCGGCGTCTTTGTGCGATCGTCCGGATGTCTCTCTCTTCGCTCACCGATCCACTTTGTAATCCTACCTGCCCACCGAGTATTCGTCGTCGTCCTCGTCGTCGGTGATGCAAGGTTGCTGCAGCTACTTATGTATGTACAGCGTCGGGAGTCTGCGGTCGACTACAGTAGGTTGGATTATTATCGTGTGAGAATTCTAGAAGAGCGGTTCGGCCCTCGGGTCAGTAAACCGAGTGGAGGACGTGGGAAACCGTGGGGTTAGCCCATACGGGGGACTGTGTGGAGAAACGCACGTGATCATCTATTTCCAACATGAACAAATGCTTCGTCTCGATTGCTCCATCTCATGCAAACACGCTACTCCTTTCTTTAGGACTATCACTGCTACCTAGTGAGAGTAATAAATCTGCCCAACGCTCATCGTGGATCCTGCGTGTTTGCTCGAATGCCTTGTATAAAGTCATCGCAACGTGAATCTGGATAGTCGAGCCACTTCTCCAGGACGAGCCTTGCTTTTCTGGACTAGTGAATGTACCTGTGAAGTAAGGACCGAGTAGAAAGCAGTCGCGACCAACACATGAGCACCGGTCTTGATGCGTCCTTCGCTAGGATCTTCGGCTTTGGGGGTTTTGCATCGAGCTCGATCGGCAAGCGTCACCGTGAACTTGAGCGTTGCCGTGTGACCGCCATCGCTCCAATCCAGGAGGCCCGGCAACGTGCAGAGCTTGAGTGACGGTGTGGAGTTCGCTTTGATGTGGTGGCGCAAGGACCTCAAGCATGGGCAGATGTGGTCCACCAAGCAGTGGCTGGCCATGCAAGCCGCGAACGCAAGAAGGAGCCGTACGGTTGTGTATCCCGCAATCTTCATCGCCCCGAACTAGCCGCCTTGCCCGTTCGGCGGGCTAGTGCCACGGTATCCATCCGTCGGAACAGTACTCCACATCCCACGACCCGCCCCAAACAGCAGCGGACTCGCCATGCCCGACGCGCTGAACTTGGTGTATCCGTCCGCCGGCGGCACCCCGTTGACCCGCGGCGCCGACTCCAGCGAAGACCACGAGTCGCCGATGTTCTGCGAAGCCCGGCTGCGAATGCTACTCGCGGAGTTGACGCGGGAATGTCCTGCTCTCGTGATCTGGGCGGGTGAGCTGAGCGTGCCCATGGGGAGGCCGGATGGGAAGTTCGGAGACGCGGTACTGTGTGCCATCGGGTCGTTCCACAAGCTGGATACTGATTGGAGGCGTTCGACAGAGTCCGGCCGGGCCAGGTACTTCGGCGTTCGCAAGCTTGGTGGCGTCGACACGCGACTTACAGCGGATGGTACTCGCTGTGTCGACGGCATCTTCGGCTGGTGACTCGGTACGTGAGCAAAATCCTGACCGGTGTACCCATTACTGGGCAATGTGATATCGCCGTTCGTGACAACTGCAGGGTTGGCAGCGTACTGCTGTGGCGGCGTGACCGGATTATTGCCATCGTCGTCATCGACAAGTTCGTCGACCATGCGGCTCAGGCGGGCTTGCTGTGCGCGTGAGCTTGCGTTGGACGACTCTCCGTTGGGCAGGCTGGGTAGAGCTGCAGTCCTGGCAGCTGCTGCGGCATAACTGAGCGGCTTCCGAGCTTCTGCAGCCCTGGCAGCCTGCTCCGCTTCACGCTTCTGCCGCTTCTCCGCCGTCTGACGCAAGTTGACCCGCTCCGGCACGGTGCCATAATAAATCCTCGTCCCATCGAGCTTGATCGGCGCTTCGTTATCATTGTTGGCCAAATACAGGCCATCGGTCAAAAAATCCTTGACACGAGCGAGCATCTCTTCGTCTTGCGACAAGCGCACCACAGCGCGGTCGGAGAAACGGGGCTTGATCGTTCCCGTCTGGGTGTCGATCCAATTGCGTGTTGTCTTCTTGTCTTCCAAAGGCTTGAAACCAAGCGTATCGACATCCTCTTCCAGCAGATATCCCAAGGCCGGGAGCTCTTCAAGGTCCCAGATGGGGAACACCTCCGCTACGACATCGATCGCCACAGCGTAGATTGACCAAAATTCGATGACTGCGTCTCTCAACAGATCATCCGAGGATAGGCCACTGATCAGATGCACCGCTGGAATCACCCAGACGCTGTAAAGTCTCAAGCCAGGAAGCAAACGGCGAGCGGTTGCTGGTAGCTTCGCAGCCAGGTCATCCTCGTCCAAATCGTAGCCGTCCAGGCTGCGTATGTCTTCCTCGAACAAGCGAAGCAGGGTTGTAAAGGTCCGAATGTTGAACCTAAAATAATAGAAAAATGACTGTTGGTGCTCGGCGGTGGGGTTCGCTATGAAGCAGATTAGTCCTCGAGATTTTGAGCCGCTTGACACGCCCACTGAATGACAACATACCCTGAAAGACCTCGGATGCTCCGTATTGAGCAGCGAAGTTAACCATGAGCATGCGCATGAGCAGGCCGTCAGCCGTAGGCTGCTTGACAACGATCGCCAATTGACTCAATAGCTCTCGCTCCAATTCGTCATAGCCGCGGAAAGTGTCGCCTCTGTAGCACATGCCGTGCAAACGAACAAACCATCCGGTCATTGCGTTCTTCGGGCCATCTGGATCGTTCGGTAGTCCCTTTTGGATTAGCTCGCCCTTGTCCCACGCTGCGTTGACTTTGTCGAACTCCAACTTCAAATTGTTTGCCGCATTCGGATGCGGGTATGCGACGACCATTGCGCGATAGAGATGGTAGATGGCTCGCAGATGGTGGCGCTGCTCTAGCGCTACAACCGCTCGCTGATGGTGACCTACGCCCGAAGACGGACGCAAGGCACATGCCAGACCGTAGTACCCTATCGCTGGCCCATAGTCCGGGTTCTTGTCCAACTGTTCGGAGGCGCGGTAACGCGATAGGTCACCAAGATAGATCAGACTCTGATGGCAGGACAGCAGGACTTTCTCGCGCAGCTCAGGTGCGACCGGTGACGACGGGCTTTCGCCCAGGCCCTCAGCCTTCACGTGATGCGCTACTTCCTCCAGCTCCTGGATGCCGCCGAATGTCGCATTGAGATGAGAAATGTAGGTCCGGTAATAGCTGGTGCTGCCCTTGATCCAGACAAGGAACAGCTTGATGAGCTGTCGCGTCTCCACGACGCGTTCACCGCCTTGCTTGCGCAGCTTGCTCAGCGCGCCGTGGAAATACCGTTTGCCTTCGGTGTGGGCGAGCCACAGGCGCGCCTCCGGTTTTTCGGCATCGTTGAAGTCCGCAAACACACATTGCTGGCACAAATGCCGGTATCGCTCAAAGGCTTGCAGCACAGTCCCAATGGGCTCGTCGGGCCGCTTCAACAGCTCATACACGTTGTGTTCGGCCGCTCTCTCTTGGGCGAACAGGTCTTCCATGCTTCTTCCACTGTAGCGTTGGTGCGCCCCTACATAGGCGCCTGGTTCACCGCCGCGAACTGACCGCTCGGTCGTCTTAGCGGTTAGGTGAAGGTCGACTGCGGTGCGTAAGTGGACGTGCCGATGCGATCCATTTGGGTCGGCGTTGGCGACGGAGTGGAGAGGTGGGCGCGACAATGCTATGGTTGTCGCAGGTGTAGGTGATTCCGACTGTCTCGATGGCTGATGATCTCCGTATGGCTTCGAAGGCAACGTGTGGTGCTGGTGAGTGAGAGACGATGAGAGTAGGTACTTGCAGAGAGCCACGGCTGTGAAGGGGCGTAGTGAAGTGTGGCTTGCGGCGCTCGATCCGGCAGCTACTGTAATAGGTCTAGCTGCAGGCGATGAGGACAACATTGAACATTATGCGTGTTAAAATAATAACAGATACAGGTAACACTTGCCACAAACAAAACGCAATGCATGTCACAAAAGTGTCAACACTGAACAATGGAAGCCATGACTTGCGAAAGCCGAATCTTCACCCGCAGTCATTCACTTGCATGTTGAAGGAACAAACGATACACCTGTATCAGCGACTAAAATGATAGCTGCACTTCAAACGGACCTGGCTAGTGTGCAGCGACCAAGCTGCATGTATATGTCGCATCCCGGATAACAGATGGCGAAGCGCTCACGGCGAGACTCTGATCAAGGCGGCGGCGGGCATGAGGTATCCTCGCCGTACCAGTCCTCCTGCTCCCACAGCGAGGAGCCTCCTGTACATACACCCAAGTACGTGGGACTGGAAACTACCCTCGGCACCTCCATCATGCATTGCACGTTACCTCCTCACAAGCCGATGTCCTTCGTCACCTACGCGGAGTACGAAACACATTACCAACAAGCACACACAAATCGCTGTACCGAGTGCAGCAAGAACTTACCGTCGGCCCACTTCCTAGAGCTTCACATTGCCGAAAACCACGATCCTCTTCTGGCTGCCCGGCGGGAGAAGGGCGGGAAGACGTTCGCCTGCTTTGTGGAAGGCTGCGACAAGGTCTGCAGCGAGTGGACGAAGCGACGAAGCCATCTAGTGGACAAACACTGTTTTCCAAAGAACTATGACTTCTTCATCGTCGACCGTGGAATCGACGGCAGGCGGAGTATGCTGAGATCCGGCGTGGATGCGCAAGGGCACAGGAAAAGCAGTCGGGAGAGGCGGGCATCATCTGCTACGATGGACACTGAAAGCACCGGAGCGACTTCTGTGTGCAAGGATGAGGATGAGCAGGTGGCAAGCAAGGCCATCGTCTCGTTGGAAGCCCCCGCGCAGGTTGCTGACATGGCGATGCCTAATGCAAGCGTCGACGAATTAGCAAGCTCGATGTCTTCGCTGCAGATGGTGCCTCGAAGCATCACGTTCGGAAGGCGGAAGGGTCGTGCTGGACTGGCAAAAAGCTGATGTCTATACTCACCACTTAGTGCATGACGAGTCACTATGGTCATCCCAGCACCTATACGAATATATCTATGGGAAGCGTGAGAGCCTCCCTACAAGCCCACTGCTGCAAGTACTTCACGACGTTTAGACTATCCAGAGAAGGGATGTTTACCGAATTGACTTCTTTCGCCCAGCATCACACCATGTCTTTGCACGCGGTTGGCAAACTCCATAACTTGTTCATCATATTGCGGCTCGCCGATCTCTCCGCGTAACCACTTACCCATCACCAAAGCATCGTGAGCCGCCTGCCCTGTCGAGGCTGCAGTATGCGGCCGAAACCCTGCGAGCGCGTCGCCTACTAGCAGCACCTTACCGTTCATGAAGCGATTCTGTGGTGAGATAACATCTGTGATAGCCTGGATGAAGGGCTGCTGCGTCTTCCGCACTGCCTCTGCGAATTGGGGTGGTAGGATCTCCGCGGCGTACCGCTTCTGCTTATCCCAGACGGCTGGGTTCATGGTGCCGACTGGTAAAGTGATGGCGTGGCGTTTGCCGTGTATGTCCGTCATGAGTTCTTCCAGCTCATGACTGCCTTCTTCGTAGTTGACATACCAGACCCAGTTGAACAGTCGTTCGCCTCTTTCGAGCGTACCGTCATGGCCGGGAATGGTGTAGCCTAGGATCTGGATACCGGTCGTGTGGTAGAACGTGAAGCGCTCGACCAAGACTTCCCTTGCAGCATCAGACAACTCAGTCTCGGGGACGGTGCCGCGCCACGCAACGTAACCGACGTACTTCCTCTCCACATCGGGTCGAAGCAAGCGTCTGATCGTCGACGAGCCACCGTCAGCGCCGATGACCATATCGGCGATAGTCGACTGCTCGCCCTTTCCTTTGTGCATCCAAGTCAACTTGACGCCGGAGTTAACCTCCTCCAGACTCGTCACAGTGCAAGCATTCTCATATCCAGCTTTAGGTCGTTCGTCTTCTTCCAGACCCTTTACGTACACGCTCTCTAGACCTTCAACCCTCCATCTCAACAGATGGTACAGCAGATCCCAGGACGTCATCCGCTGCGCTCTGTGCTCAACCGTCTCCGGCATGACCTCGCCGTCCCGGTTGAGGTAATGTCGCAGCGGACTCGTGATGGCTATGTCCCTGCGGGCCCGTACATACTGATCGAAGAATTGCTGCGTCTCGCTACCAGCCACAACGCCCGCGCCTTGGTTGTGCAGAAGCGCGGTCGGAGAGCGCTCCAGGATCTGGACCTTCGGTGGCGATGGGAGAGATAGGAGCGTAAGGGCATGCATGAGGCCGGCTAGAGAGCCGCCGACGATGACGACGGTTCTAGGTTGATGGGCGTCCATGCTGACCGATTCCTGCTCGAGTGTTACGCTTTGTTATTTGGGACTTGCACTGCGTTTGAACACAACCTTAGATGGTGAACGAAAGAGATCCGTGACGAGAGAGAGATGGATGAGGATGGATTGGCGGAGAACTTCGGCCTACATGCGTTTGTCCTTGTTGGTTGGGGTCGGTATTTTCGATATAGTCCGTACACGTCTCGCGCGTCTCAAACTCCATACATGTATACTGTCAGTACATGAAGAGGTAGTAGTCTCGAATGTACAGGTACCTACTTAGGTAAGTACCTTACTACCTTATGTACAAATGTAAGACCCCCGGCGGCTTCGACCGAGGATACCCCGAGCCCAAAGTCAATTTACGCGTGCACGACGCGCGCTGTCCTCCGCCCCCAACCAACCCCCCGAGCCTATTTCTGACTCCCATCCACCGCGAGTGATACGTTCAACCCCATCCTATCCGACATGGCCGCGACGTCCGCTCACATCCGCAAGCGGCAATACCAGCCATCGATCAAATCCTACTTCAACCGCGACGATAGGAGCCCCCGAGTCAAGGCGTCCTCGCCGATGTCATCGCCGCTCCCTGTAGATACACAGGCTTCGTTGCTGAGTGTCGGGATGAGAGTGAGGAAGTCGGTTCCGGAAGGCTACAAGACGCACAAGACGCTGGGCGCGGACGGCTTTCCATTTCCAAGCACAGCACCTACACCATCAAGGGAAGCCTCACGCCCAGTCTCCTATGCACACAATTCGCGGGAGTTGGCGCCCTTCTGTGGGTTGCACAAAACAGGAGGATGGGCGGCACAGCCACAGTCGTACGCGCCGCCTTCATCGGCACCGCCCGCGATGCAAACGGATGTGCTGGCTCAGGGCGACGAGCTCCCGGCACTCAGCATGTCACAAAGCACCATTCCATCTACGCAAGGTAGCTTGATGTCATTGTTGACGGACACTGATGCGAACAAGAAACGGACGTATGAGGAGGAGATTGAGGATGACATGGATGCGTACTTCGACGACGTGGAGACCATGGAGATGAAAGTCGCACCAAGGAGAATCGCGAAGCTCAAGGGGAGCCACGGACGGACACTCGCCGGAGCTGTCCTGACCATGCGAGATGCTACTGATTTTGAGGAGGCTGCCTTTCTGGCACCAATGGATGTCGATGACGGGAGGTAAGGGGTTGCACAGGCGTAAGCGTGGATTTGATGGCGAAGGACCGTCACCTTGCGAGATACTGGAATATACTGCATTCCGGCACGGAGTTTACGAATCAAAGATACCCAGATAGCATGCTTCGATTTTTTCCATTAAACCTGCTTCGACACAGCCTTACGACCTCACTGTGCGATCGTTGACACACCAGCAAGGCGACGGCTGTCAGCAACTTGTGGTGTTCTTCGTATCTTGCGACCAAGAGGATACATAGTGGAGCACGTGACGTCCCACCGTGCCCCACATTTGTGAGCGCAATCCGTGCTTGCCAGATCTTTGCACTCGCGTCTCTTCAGCAACGCGCCTAGGCCAACGCACCCAACTCTCCTTTTCCGAAACCTCACCAGCTCACCAATATCAAAGTCCACCGCCCTCGACCACGTCTCTCGTCCAGCGCGCAAACACTGGCAGTATACCGTTCCCAGCTCCAAAAACGCTAGCGGACCCTGCGTCACCGCTGCGCTCCCCACGCTTTATTTTGACCGGGACCTCACACGAAGAGAAGAACGTCAAGTCGGGAGTTCTTATACGTCGCCCGCACAGCACAGTCTGAGCAAACACTGGCGCATGTCAGATCCAGGTTCTCATTCTCTGTCTGTCAAACAACAGTCGCTGCCCAACATGGACGTCACATCGGTTCTCTCTAGCACGCTCTCGCCAGGTAGGTTTGGGGACATTCACCACTTGATAGGCCGTGATAGCTGCTGATACTCGCACAGATGCCTCGATACGCACACAAGCGGAAGAGCAGCTTTTGCAGGCTGCTGAAGCTGACTTCGTAAGCCCTCCCACACCGCAGCCCTGGGAAGAGAATGCTGACTGGGATGTCTTCCTACAGGCCGGTTACCTCACCACTCTTTCCACCGAGCTCGCCAATGAGCAAGCGCAGTCACAGGTCCGCATGGTAGCTGGTCTTGCACTGAAAAACGCCTTCTCCGCTCGCGACTACGGCCGTCTACGTGAAGTGCAGAATCGATGGCTGTCGCAGATCGATCCTAGCATCAAGACCCAGGTCAAAAGCCTGGCGGTACAAACACTATCATCCAACGACAACAGGGCTGGACAGTCAGCTGCGCAATTTATCGCCTCTATCGCAGCGATTGAGCTGCCGAGAGAGCAATGGCCAGAGCTCATGCCAACCCTGGTTGAGAACGTCGGCAGCGGCAGTGACCAAAAGAAGCAATCGTCGCTCACGGCTATTGGCTTCATCTGCGAGACGGAGGATCAGGATCTCAGAGACAGCTTGGCACAGCACAGCAACGCCATCCTCACGGCTGTCGTACAGGGCGCACGGAAAGAGGAGCCTAACAACGACATCCGCAACGCTGCTATCTCCGCGCTTGGTGACTCGCTCGAGTTCGTTAGGACGAATTTCGAGAACGAGGGCGAGCGGAACTACATCATGCAGGTCATTTGCGAAGCGACCCAAGCGGATGACATGAGAATTCAGCAGGGCGCATACGGCTGCTTGAACCGCATCATGGGTCTGTACTACGAGAAGATGAGGTTTTATATGGAGAAAGCACTGTTTGGGCTTACCATTCAGGGCATGAAGAACGACGAAGAGGATGTGGCGAAGTTGGCGGTGGAGTTCTGGTGCACGGTCTGCGAGGAGGAGATCAGCATCGAGGATGACAATGCGCAAGCCGAGAGCGCAGAGACAGCGCGGCCGTATTTCAGCTTTGCGCGCGTGGCTACCCAGGAAGTGGTCCCGGTGCTACTGCAGCTGCTTTCAAAGCAGGACGAGGATGCGTCGGATGATGAGTACAACATTTCTCGTGCTGCTTATCAGTGTGTACAGCTCTGGGCGCAAGCTACCGGCAGCGCGATTGTGCCTCCTGTGCTTGCGTTTGTGGAGGCGAACCTGCGCAGCGAGGACTGGCATTACCGTGACGCCGCTGTGTCTGCGTTTGGTGCCATCATGGAGGGACCGGACGAGAAGGTGCTTGATCCGCTCGTCAAACAGGCGTTGTCCGTCCTCATCGGCATGATGAACGATCAGTCCGTCCAGGTCAAAGACTCCGCCGCGTACGCGCTCGGTCGCATCTGCGAAGCAGCATCGGAATCTATCGACCCCAACGAACATCTCCAGCCGTTGATCACCTCGCTGTTCCAAGGTCTCGCATCTCATCCGAAGATGGCGAGCTCGTGCTGCTGGGCTCTGATGAACCTCGCAGACCGCTTTGCCGGAGAACCAGGCTGCCAGACTAATGCTCTGTCGCAACATTTCCAGGCAAGCGCGCAGCACCTGCTACAGGTCACCGAAGTCACCCAGGACAATCAGCTACGTACTGCTGCCTACGAGGTGCTCAATGCTTTTGTGACCAACGCTGCAAATGATTCGGTGCAGATGGTTGCAAGCCTGAGCGAAGTGATCATCGACCGTCTCGAGAAGACCATTCCGATGCAGTCTCAGGTTGTCAGCGTCGAGGACCGCCTTACTCTCGAAGAGATCCAAACGTCCCTCACCTCAGTTGTCATCGCCATCATTCAGCGTCTGGAGAGGGAGATCGCCCCGCAAGCAGACCGTACCATGCAGCTCCTCCTTCAGATGCTCTCTTCTCTCCCCGCCAAGTCTTCTGTTCCAGACACCATCTTCGCGGCAATCGGCGCCCTCGCTAACGCGCTCGAGACCGATTTCGAGAAGTACATGCAGTCATTCGCACCGTTCTTGCTTAACGCGCTGAACAAGCAAGAAGAGCCGCAGCTCTGCGCCATGGCCATCGGTCTGGTGTCAGACATCACGCGCGCTCTGGAGAACAAGGTGCAGCCGTTCTGTGACCAGTTCATGAACAGCCTCCTCAACAACCTCAGGGTGAGTAACTGGACTATATACGCGTACTTTACACATTTGGTGAGTTCTGGTGCTGATGGTGAGATCCGTGTGCAGAGTACAACGTTGGGCAATCAGTTCAAGCCGGCAATCCTGCAGTGCTTTGGCGACATCGCGCAGGCCATCGGTGGTGCCTTCGAGACCTACCTCAGCGTCGTGGCACAAGTGCTTCAGCAGGCTGCCGGCATTTCTGCTCAGGAGAACCCTTCGAACCTCGAGATGCTAGACTACATTGTCTCTCTTCGTGAGGGCATCATGGATGCCTGGGGCGGTATTGTCATGGCGGTGAGAAGTGGCAACAAGGGTGAGCCAATGTTAGCATAGCACCTCCGAGTCAAGTCCATGCTAACCAAATATAGCCAACCTGCTGCAGCCATACATCGACTCCATCTTCCAGCTGCTGCAAACCGTTTACAACGATCAGAACCGTACCGAAGCTCTCCTCCGATCGTCGATGGGTGTCGTCGGGTAAGCTTCTCCTGCCACTTACCTCTACCTTTACTAGAGATGCTGACAATGTAAAGCGACGTCTCCGAAGCCTTTCCCAACGGCCAATACAGCCACTACTTCCGCGCCGATTGGCTTACAGCCATGGCGCGGGATACTCGCGCGAACAAGGAATTCTCGCCCCGGACGCAAGAGACGGCTCGCTGGGCTCGTGAGCAGATCAAACGCCAAACTGGTAAGTTCCGCCGTCTTACTCTAATGACTATTGCTACGTGCCCTATGCGGGTCTGGGTGGATAAGATTAGACATGGAGGGCCCTTTCACTTATCCTTACCCGATCCCTTGTACTGACTAGTCGGAAGCCGCTGCGGGCAACGTGCAGATGTCCTGAGGCAGCTTTAGGAACTCACCATCGCCCACCAGTCCCGAGCCATGCTGACATATTTGTCACGGAGGCCTATCGATGGCCAAAGGCTGAAGGGTCGAACTCACCTCACCGGCGGTCGCCTTCGCCAATACCAACCGCCATACGCCGAGGCAACAAGCATACGGACCCACGACTCTGCTGCTCTGCACGGCAGTAGCCTCCCACTCCAACAACCCCTCCGCTCGCGCTTCGATGCCTTCACTATGCGTGAAACGTGTACACCAGAGCCGATCTAGCCTCAATATCCTCACGACAGAATGCACGTCCCAGAACGCCCATCACACCACGATCACCCGCGAAAGACGCTACGGGGACTGCCCACATCCAAGCACCGATATCCGCCTCCCCAATCACATTACAATCGAGCCCCATCTTCACCCGATACATCACGTACCTCCACGAACACCCCACGAGCGCACGAAAACCCGCTCACGCCACAATGCATCCCTCCCGTCCAGATACCCCCGTTCGGCCCGTTCTGTTCTTTTGCTTTTTGTTTGTCCCTTTGCTGTGTACGTTTGTTGTTGTCTGTCACCGAGAAACCCCGAAGGAAGTCGATTTGTTTTTCGTCGAGCATAGCGAGTAGGGAGGGGTTCATGGAACATGGCTGGCTGGCTGGTGTGTGGCTGGAGAAGTGAGTGAAGGGCGGCCCTTTCGGCGGCCCTTCGCGTGTCTGGTTATAGGGCGGTGGTAGCTAGATACAGTGAGGTAGGTCGGGCCTACTAGGTGTTTCAATTACATGGAATTGCCCTTCAACTTACGCCCTCGTGCTTTCGGTGCGAAATGGTCGGTGAGTTACAATGGTGCGGTGACATGAAGACTACCAGTAGGTCTCCGGGACGGAATTGTCTGTCTGGATACATAGTACTTGTGTTCACTGTGAGTGATGGGCTAACAGGGCAGGTCGATTTTCCGTTGTAAGGTCCAGGACGCGAGACCCTGATAGAACGCAGCAGAGGACAAGCACAAGGAGACTTGTGCGTCCGTGGACGTTTGGATCAATGTTTCCTGTTCCCTGTCAGGGACTCGTAGCCAGGCGTAGTACTTTGAACGCCATCTTCCTAGGCCCAGATCAACTACTACTTAGTGTATCAGTGGCGACAACAGGGTATGTTCAGTCCTCTATACCGGTCTTGCTGTAGCACCAGCAGACCACAGGCTACAATATGACCTTCGGAGTCTGGTGCGCTTGTGTCTAAGGCGGACTCGACGGCTACGCGCTGGCTGTCGCAGTCGTGCAGTGAAATAACATTCTGATGGCCGGAATCGTACAAGGTTTGTAGAATACAATATGGACAGGACACATAATATCCTACCGCTTTACCCAAGTCGGCATCTTGCGAGCCTTGAGCTTACCGGGCTTCTTCCTCTCAACGCGTCGCGGGTCGCGTGTGACGCAGCCGGCTGTAAAGAGATTGTTAGCCATGTCACACTGTCATCAAGGAGGGAGCACGAGAAGACGACTCACCTCGTCGAAGCGCGGGCTTCAGCGCCGGCTCGTGCGCCAATAATGCCTTCGCCAGTCCCAACGTGATTGCTTCCGCCTGGCCCGTGGTACCACCGCCTTGCGCCACAGCCCAGACATTGTACTTGTCGAGCCTCTGGGTCGCTTTCAGCGCCCAAACGGCGGACTCGCGATCGTGCTGGCGGCCGAAGTATTCCGATAGGGTCCGGCCGTTGATCAGACATTCCCCTTCTCCCTCGACCAGGGACACCTGCGCCGAACTCGCCTTTCGTCTCCCGACGGCTCTCGCGACACCCCATTCGTTGACGAGGATGGGTTTGGGGACGTTCAAGTGGGGCTGCACGTCACGCTTGTACCGCTCCAGCGCCTCAGTGACCTCGGCCGGCATGAGAGACGGGTGGATGTAGTTGAGGCGCTTCAGAAGTTGGACTAGGGCGTTGTAGCCTTTGCTGCGGACGGGCTCGGCGAGCTCAGTCTTGTACTGGTCGATGGTTTTCCAGGCCACGCGCGGCGCTTCGCCGACGGGGAGGAGCGGGAGGGTGAGATGTTTGCGGAGCAGGGCGGAGAGGTGCAGGAGGTTGTCGATGTAGCGAGGCGTGGCGGTGAAGTAGGAAGGCGAGGCGGGAACCATGCGAACGCGGCCGAGGAGCGAGCGGTCGTCGGGTCCGTCTCTTCTGCTGCTGCCTGACGAGTTGCGACTGCGACGGGCGTTTCGTTCGGGGAGGAATTCGGCGCGTGGGGCGAACTGGTCGTTGTCACCGCTAAAGCGGATGGGAGGAGCGGCATGGATCTCGTCTCGCGGGCCTGTCGCTTCGACAGGAGTTGCACAGCACCGGGGGGAACGATGAAAGAGACGTCGCTTTGCCGGGTTGTGACAGGTGGCGGTGGCTCTCCGGAAGCCAGTGCGAAGTAGAGGCGACTCCATGGTGATGGTCAGTCGGAGGGGAGGAGTGGGATGCTCGTGGTGCAGCGGTGGTGGAGGTGGAGATGTTTCAATGCCAAGACCATCTGGCAGCTCAGAGCTTGGGCCAGGCGCCGCAAG
>Ga0058704_10000577_pt1 | contig 18670 bp, 9 predicted proteins | sample AgamicMgSfe_FD_71363 | JGI IMG/M metagenome (GOLD analysis project Ga0058704, IMG submission 71363) | Agave microbial communities from Guanajuato, Mexico - Mg.Sf.e | ecosystem: Host-associated > Plants > Phyllosphere > Phylloplane/Leaf | place: Guanajuato, Mexico | collected 2012-05-30
AAGGCCCTGCATTGCAACTGCGAGAAGGCGAAGACCGAGAACGTAATCTCCGGAGCTCGATGCTCATGCAACCAGAGAGCTGCCGGTGCATGCACATGTAGCCGCTCTACGAAGGAGAACATCAAGGTCTCTGGCGAGTCCTGCAGCTGTGGAAAGCGTCCTGCTGGTATGTTCAGAGTCAGCAGCACTTCATCTAACCCTCAGCACTAACACCCTTTTGATTCCTGCACCTGCTCCGGAACCGAGACCGGTGCCCGCGAGGACCTTGAGACCGACTTCACCACCAAGCCTCTCCGCCCATGAAGATATACGACACTGCAGGATGTGAAGAAGAGATGACGAGTTGACGAAGGTTTTGGTCTGGTCTCGTCTGGGCACAACACGAGAGCTGTGCTTTGCATGATAACGGAGTTGGGAGTTTGAGCATATAATACTACGGAGAAAGTATCGAGACCTTGATTTCAATGCAAAAATCAAACCGTCCTCGTCTCGGTAGAAGTGGTGCACATTCGCAGCATATTGAAATAGTGATACTAGACCTTCAACTGGACGTCATCTTTCAATGTCGCACACAAAGTTGCTCTTGTCTCTTCACAAGATAGGACGTGTTGCTTGCGACAGGCTTCGTCGGGTCCTGTATACCAAGTCTCGTGTGGAAGTGAGTACAGTCGACAACTTGCGGCGGCGATAAAATAATGACTGAGTGCTCGCATGGCAATGCGGGGACGAGTCTGCACGCAGTGCACGGTTCACTTCAAGGTTCCGGGAGCCGACCGGCCTCTGCTCCAGGGACTGCCGACTTCAACGTGCGGTGTCGTGTCTTACATCGTGTTATTTGCCCAAGCATTACAGTTCAATTCATCAGGCATTGACCGAACCTCCTGGTACGATCGTTCTTGACAAAACATCAATTAAAGCAGCCGCGACTCGAACACATCAACGGTTTCACCGTACTTTAGAATCCAGAACAAAAGAAGTCGAAAGTCAGCTTTATGCGTTTCTTGTTCCGCTGATAGATGCATAATACTGCCTCGACAAGCACTGGGAGGTGAGCGACTAGACCCTAGGTTGCGAAGAATCTGCCTTCAACATGGCGTCCGCCGGTGGCAGCCTCTTCAGCAGAGGAGGGTCTAGCAAGGAGAACACCATGCGCGGTTTGGTGTCCTTTATTGCAGACCTGAGAAATGCAAGAGCACGAGAATTGGAAGAGAAGCGCATCAACAAGGAATTGGCAAATATTCGACAAAAGTTCAAAGGCGGCAATCTAAGTGGTTACGACAAGAAAAAGTACGTTTGCAAGCTGCTGTACATATACATACTGGGATGGAATGTCGACTTTGGACATTTGGAAGCGGTCAATCTTATCAGCGCAAACAAATATTCCGAGAAGCAGATTGGATATCTGGCTGTCACATTGTTTTTGCATGAACAACACGAGCTGTTACATCTGGTTGTCAACAGTATACGGAAGGATCTCAATGACCACAATGAGCTGAACAACTGTCTGGCACTGCACGCAATTGCAAACGTAGGAGGACGCGAAATGGGAGAGGCGCTTGCTTCAGACGTTCACCGATTGCTGATCTCACCAACATCGAAACCGTTCGTCAAGAAGAAGGCTGCATTGACATTGCTTCGACTATATCGAAAAGCCCCGAGTATCATCCAGAGGGAATGGGCGGAAAGGATAATATCGATCATGAACGACAACGATATGGGTGTCGCATTGTCAGTCACCTCTTTAATCATGACTCTGGCTCAAGACAACCCCGATCAATACAAAGCAAGTTACGTCAAGGCCGCTCAGAGACTGCACAAGATTGTCGTCAATTTGGAGTGCTCAGCAGATTACTTCTACTACAAAGTACCGTGTCCATGGATACAAGTGAAATTCCTCCGCCTGCTCCAGTACTTTCCTCCGTCCGAGGATACCTTTGTCCGCAACCTACTCCGTGAGGCTCTGCAACGGATCATGGACAATGCAATGGAAATGCCAAAGAACGTGCAGCAAAACAATGCACAAAATGCTGTACTGTTCGAAGCAATCAACTTGATCATCCATCTCGACACAGAGCAGGATCTCATGGTACAGATATCTGCAAAACTTGGCAAGTTTATCCAGTCCCGCGAAACCAATGTCAGGTATCTCGGTCTGGAAGCGATGACACATCTCGCCTCACGCACAGAAGCACTCGATCCTATCAAGAAACACCAAAACATAATTATCGGATCCTTGCGAGACCGCGACATTACAGTCAGAAGACAAGGTCTGGATCTCTTGTACAGCATGTGCGATTCAACGAATGCTAGAGTCATTGTGGGAGAGCTTCTCAAATATCTCCAGACCGCAGACTACGCAATCCGGGAAGAGATGGTCCTCAAAATTGCGATTTTGACCGAAAAATATGCGACAGATGTGCAATGGTATGTCGACATTTCTCTGCGACTGATTTCAATGGCCGGCGACCATGTCAGTGATGAGGTGTGGCAAAGAGTCATTCAGATTGTGACAAACAACGAGGAGTTGCAAGTGTATGCTGCATCGAACTCTCTTGAATATCTTCGAGCAGAACACTGCCACGAAACATTGGTCAAAATCGGAAGCTACGTCCTTGGTGAATTTGGCCACTTGATCGCAGACAGCCCCAAATGCAGTCCGATTGAGCAATACTTGGCACTGCAACACAAGTTCAATGGCTGCTCCTCAAATACCAGAGCCATGATTCTGTCAGCCTTTGTTAAATTCGTCAACCTTTTCCCGGAAATCAAGCCACAACTTCTGCAGTCATTCCGCCTCTACAGCCACACCCTCGATTCCGAGCTTCAGCAACGCGCATGCGAATATCTCGCGCTCGCTACACGGCCGACTGATGACTTGTTGCGGACAGTGTGCGATGAGATGCCACCATTTCCGGAACGTGCTTCTGCTCTCCTGTCACGCCTCCACTCAAAGCATGCAGCAACAGGTGACAAGCGTACATGGCTGGTTGGCGGCAAAGATGCTACTGCCCAGGACCCAAGGAAGGGCAGTCTCAAACGCAATTTTACCGACTCTTTGACAGTGACAGCGGCAGCAAATGCGGCTAACGGCGCGACCAATGGTAGTCATGGTGGCGCGAACGGTGTTAAGTCTCCAACGCAAGAGCTCATGGGCCTTGACTGGACCAGCGAAAATGTCGCACCACCAAATCTTGCAAGCGCTTCCCATCTATCAGCAGGCTGGAAAGCTGGATACGATCGTCTCCTGCTGCAACCCGAGGGCATTCTTTACGAAGACAATCAAATCCAGATTGGAATGAGATCCGAGTACCGTGGGGAGGTTGGATGCCTGATTTTGTACTTTACCAACGTCTCTGATGTGCCAATGAACTCATTTACGACCACAATCGACAATCGCGCGGGTGACAAGGTTCGAGTCGATACCAAGAGTCTTCCTGACGCGACTGTGGAACCCGGATCTCAGACGCAGCAGATGGTTATGTTCGAAGCCAAGGGTGTCTTTGCGGATCCACCTACGATGCGAATAACATGGCTCATTGGCTCTCTACAGGCGGTCATTTGTCAACTACCTGTCGCATTGCACAAATACATGGAAAGCGCTCAGCTGAGTTCGGAGGACTTTTTCAGACGGTGGAAGCAGATTGGACCTGCGCCTAGAGAAGCACAACAGATTTTCACAGGTTTGGACATCAGCACTGCAAACACAAGAAGAATCATTGAAGGCTTCAAATGGGGTGTCCTTGACGATGTTGATCCTAATCAAAAGAATTTCGTCGGTGCTTCCGTACTACATACGAGCGGGGGCAAGTCAGGATGTCTGCTTAGACTGGAACCGAACGCGGACAATAAGGTGAGTTTTGTCCTGTAAACCATCTAGGAATAATACTGACAATCCTTTAGATGTACAGGCTTACGATCAGAGCCACGGATGAGGTGGTGCCCTCGATTCTTCTAAAATTCATGGAGGAGAGGCTCTCACGGCCGGAAGGCGGATAGGGTGATTAAAGTTTCCCATGGAGTCTGATATCGGTGACAAGACGCAGAGACAAGCAGGACTTATCTGCGGTCCCAAGCAATGCATTTAGCGATTGATTTGTTGCGCACGTAAGGCATCTGAAGCATTGAGCGGCACGAAAAGCGTATGGCTTATTGTAGATACCAATGTACAGCGTAATGGAACGTGAACGATACAGGTGCGAATTAAAATTGCTATGCGTAAGGTAGACTATGGCGCAACCTTAGATGATATATGGCTTGCCAAAAAGGCTCGACATGTGCGGCGCTCGTGACACGTCCTTGTAATCACGTGATCAGCTTTGTGATGACAGATGATGTAGCGTGAGTGGCAGCACCCCCGCGCTAGCACTATACTGCGCTAATATAAAATTCGGCTACAGTAGACTATCGTGATCCACTGAAGTCTATGAAGACTACATGGATACTAGTGATGTTCACATCGTAATCTACAGCACCGCGAGCACTGCGAGCCTCTGTCATTTCACGACAATAGGTAGATGAAGGTATCTGTTCTCTACCTGTAATATCACTATGCAGCAACTATATCTCGATAATTCATGATTTGGTATGCACTCTCACCGTTCACCAACATGGTAGCGACATGTCGGCGATCTGCTTGAGAATCGATATCACATCACAGACTGCATGCATGTTCTGTCCCGAAGACCGCCAATGGCATAGCTCATCACCTTCTTGCGACTGTGCCGCAATTAGCTTGCGCAGACCTAGCTGCGTCGTCGCTCACGATATGATACGTTATCAGAGCGGGGTTGCCTTGCGGCGTCTCTCGAATTCGAGAGAAGGTATTGAAGGTATAAAGACGTCGCTTCGCCACTGGGCTATTTGACTTAATTTTATCATCAGGAACCTCCCGAATCTTGACTATAACAATCTCCGTAAGCGTACATGACTTGATTGACTGATGAAAAGCAACTCACATTTGTTTAGCGCAAAGATCCCCTGGACAAACTTTCCAGATCTTGCCCGAAATGTCAACTACTTTTAAACGCCACTGCGAAACCCTCCTCAACTGCAAGAAAGGCCCGTTCCTGAGTTCTGTACCATAGAAACGACCCGGTATACTTGCGGTCATACCAGGACAGGAACATACAGATCATGTGCAAGGCACATGAGATAGGAACTTTCCGGACGAGACGACTGTTGCCCGAGGAACGTTCTGAAGTTCGTTGAATCACAATCGGGCCACAAATGCTGCAATTGCAAGACCAGTGATCTCAATACGCCGCAACAGAGTTCGAAAAGCGCAGACCCTCCAATCAAACCAGCGAAGCCAGCGAAAAAGGCTTGATAGGTTGGGCAGTATAGTATTTAAGCTTCAGGGTTATTGCATTCGCCGTCGAACCCTTTGAAGAACTTCTCAGAGAATCCTGCCAGCTCTTCTTCCATCTTGATCTTCAGAACATCCTTATCAACTGCGATACGCTGGTCAAGATTGTCTCCCGTGATGATGTTCGTATCAAAATCAATGAACTTTATCTCCCCGGTCGGAAGGATGAGTATGTTGTCTCTGTGCAAATCTCCATGATAAATTCCAAGACTATGCAGGCGTTGCACAGCCTCTTCGCAGATCCAAAAGTCGTCTTTCGTGGGGTGTCGCCCTTCGATGTATTCGTAGAGGAGTCCGATGACTCGAGATGGGTCTTCCTCGTAGATATAACCCTTGAGCTTGGGACCTATGGGAATTTGACGATCCATTAGCTCATGATAGATCAAGATCTCGTGGACCATGAATTGAAGTAGCCAAGCGCGAGGTGCTATTTTCAAGATGGACATGACTCCATCAATCACGGTCTTGAAGACCTGATCATAGTTCTAACAGCCAGTGTACTTCAGATCGAGCAAGTCGTTCTTCGGGAGATCACTGCGAAGGAAGTCTTCCGTTAATCCATAATATCCTGGCAGCCCGTGGGGTGGGTAGAGGTCAGTCTGGGAATGAATCGTTCCGTCCTCTACTCGCAACCCAAGAGTTCGCCAAGTTGGACCCTTCCATATTGGTAAAGCCCTTAGGTTGATCAAAGACCTGATCATACAATTGCGCTTCTCTTGTGGTATAATGCCTTCACTCACAATCTCCACGTAGACGACTTGTTTCTCTCCGCCACAATGTCGCTTAACGCGGTATTCGACTGTATTCCAGGTCTCACCGTCATTGGCCAGGTCGTCCCAATCAAAGCTAAGGATGACATCGTCACCCGTCAGAGACTTATTTCTTCCAAAGCATTGTGCAAGCCGCTGATACAGGTTGACGGTACTTTGTCTTACGAGTGACATGGATAGGTCGCTTCAAGATATGAAATTGAGACGTCGCAGAAATGATTTCATCATCGATTAATGTTCGACGTTCTCCAACTCCGAGAACGATGTGTAAGGGGAATAGATTGAAAGATGCTGGCATTCGGTGCAGCTGAATCAGCAAGTACTAACCAAGCGGAGGAGCTCGAGCACGTACCTCTCGTCGACACACAATCCGCAGGATCTTGTTACATCAGCATCAACCCGGGCGGCTAAAAGTTTGGCACCACATCGTTGAGTGACATGTCCTCCGTGTAACATTGATGACGATAAGAATTTTCCGACAACGCGCCAGACCAAAGATGTGGTATGCAGTAATATATTGAGTTCGAAGTACGTAGCGATCTAGATCTTGAGTACATAAAGTCAGGCCTCGGTATGTATCTTAACCGTCCTCCGTTCATATTTTAAGGTTAAGCTGCGTGGAGTTCGCGGGTGCTCCAGTCTTGGCGACAAGGGCTGTGCACTAGTGTCAAATCCTCCTGCCGAAACGGTACGTTGACCCCGGATTGAAAAGCTTCCGGTCTCTAGTTCTCATCGTTCTCATCATCGACTGCGCTGATCTCACCTTACTCTTCTTCCTTATCAACCCGCCTCACTTCTATAACATACAGCCATTTGCCTACATCCCGCTCTATGTCGCCTGCCCAATTTTGCGCGACGAGCATTCACTGCTAGAAGCTCTTTCGCCGCGACACTAACCAGCCGCTATCAGCCAACTTCGAATCGGATATCACCACCGTCATGCGACCAGGCTTCGTTTTGTCGCTACTAGCGACTCTTCTGGCACATGCATCTGCTCAGCAGATCTCAGTATCAGCTAGCAATACCTCTACCGTGTCCAACTTGTATAATAGCGCTGAGTTGACCTGGGGTAATGCCGCTTCCAAATCTATTTTACTCATGGCTTTCTCAAACTCGACCATTGCAACACTCCAAGTATCTCTCTCGGTTCGTGTACTTACAGTTCAGAGACGCTGACTCATGTGACAGCAAAATCCTCTCACCGGTTCTCTATTCCACACGACTGCGAGTAACCAACTCAACATATCCAACAGCGACATAGCTCTGATCTCCTGCGATTCCGCCTCATACGTAGGGAACATTGGTGGCGGTGATGTTGTCACACAAGCAGAAAACAACAATGCCCTAGCCGTTATCTTGTTCAGCACAACGAGTGTTACTTGTGAGATCACTGGCGCGATGTCTCAATACTCTCAAATCTACACAACGGAGAACCAGCCTGACGGACAATATCTCTTGGGCGTCTACAATTCAATGGGAGCGTCCGGAATGAGGGTTCAACTATCATCCACTACAAATCCTTCGGGCCCAAATTCAAACACCCCTTATGTTGTTCAGCCGAACCAGGTACAAGGACCTTCACCACGTACAGCCACGGCCATGATCATTCTTTACAGCATTACCGGTGCTATCACATCCATGTTCATCGTTATAATCATTATTGGAGCTGTGCGAGCTCATCGTCATCCTGAAATCTATGGTCAACGAACTGTCCTTGGAATTCCTCGCCGAAGTCGTGCTAGAGGTATCGCTCAGGCCATGTTGGACACAATCCCCATTGTCAAGTTCGGGGAACGAGAATCTACCCAGCCAAAGGATATTGAACTTGCTTCTACCGATCAAGTACAGACTAAGAACGGCACTACTACGAGTACTACTGTTGATCGCGAGCGTGACACTTTCGAAGCGGAAACTGCTTCGATAAGATCAGGAGCCGAGCTCGCTACTGGTTCATCTCAAACATCGCAAGTCGCCATCGGACAGCCTGAAGACATCCCTGGATGCAGTATCTGTACCGATGACTTTGAAGCTGGACAGGACCTGCGTGTTCTTCCTTGTGATCACAAATTCCACCCGGCATGCATAGATCCTTGGCTTCTCAACGTCAGCGGTACTTGCCCTCTCTGCAGAATCGACCTGAATCCCCAGTCATCCGATACTAATGGCGAGCTTCCACCTCCGATAGACGCTGATGGCGTTTCTCCACAGATCATAAGTAGACGCCGCGATGTGTTTATGGCGATTGCAGGCTTCCGACCGATGCGAGATCAAACACAAGAAGAGCGCATGGATGCATTGCGACAATGGAGAGCTCAGAATACCGAATTCCAGACATCAAGCAACACCGATGTCCAAAGACGCAACAGACTGAGTAATCTCTTTGGCATTCGCACGCGCAGACGAGGCGACACGATTGGCCAAAATGATGTCGCAGCACAGCCCGCAGCCGAAGAGGGAGCGGGAGGGGCTACTGGGTCGGCACACGAGGGGGCTCAGCCAACTCCTTCGATTGGCGCGAATCCTTCCGAGGGGTCCGATGCGCCCAGGCTTTGATACGTGCGGCTGTTGAACGAGCCGGTTACTCACTTTGATTTTACGATGCGATGGATTATGTATATAGTATTGCATGGAGATGGGCGCACTGGACTACGTTGGCATGGAGAGATCGCTTTCGAATGAGAATTTCATGGCGGATATTTGATACCTATTTGCGTTATGTATTTTGACATTCAAGAAGGGAAAATGAATCTCGAATTTTGCCTTTGTAAAGACTACTCCTTCTGCATTGTGATATCCTGTGCAATATTGTAATTGCAAACACAAACAGACGACAATGATGAATGTGAAACTTCGCTTATATTGATGCTGCTATACAAAATATTCCTCTATGCACCATTTAAGCCGCGGCGACAGTCTTGCCCGTACCCCTGCGTCCGAACAGGCCAACGACAGCTTCAAACATGGCTCTCACAGGCACAGAGCCAGTAGCCATAGCAGGCGTGTCAAACAGCTTCGCCAGATCCTCAGGACGCACAACGGCGCGATCAGCCTCATCGACATCTTCATCATCGGCAACGGCTACAAGCGCCTCATCCATGTCCTCATCATCGTCTCCCTCTCCGGTTTCAACGGGTTTAATGACCTCTGTATCGAGTACACCCGAAGGCGCTTGAGCAGGATAGACTGGCAACGAGGTCGGCGGCGATAGCGTGATAACTTCCGCCTCTGAAGTGAGGAAGGTGAACCCCCTTTTTCCACCGACCGACAACAGCGCCGTGACAATGACAGGCAGCGAGTGTGCGTAGAGTGGCTTCTTGGACGCGAGGTCGAAGACGTGCAGTCTTGTGGCGGGCCGGAAGGATCCTTCTTCGCCTGTGCGTGTGGGGACCGCAACGGCGATGGTCTCGGCGTCGTGGTCGACGGATAGGAAGCGACGGCGGTGAGGGAGCGGCATGGTCGTGTCCAGTTTGCCTAGTTCATGGCGGTGAAGGAGTGTCGAAGTTACAACATTGTAAATTGTCAGACTGAGAGTGGAGAGAATGATGAGATGGTTGTTCAGCAGGGCGAGAGCGGAGAGGGTCCCGGTGTAGAGGCCGTTCTGAGAGTGGAGGAGAGTGCCGGATGCAGTGTTGATGAAGTGAATGGGGGAGGTGGCGGATTGTGTGGTCAGCGCGCTGCTCTGCGCGACGGCGAGCAGTGAGCCATCCGGGGAATACACGATGCTTGCGTTCGAGTACGCATTGGCGGTGGTAGTGGCAGACTGAACAGTCTCGACGATGGCACCATTGGCCTCGAGCTGGACGCAATGTGCACAACGCCAGTCTCCAGGTTCGCTAGTGGCAGAGGTTCTTCGAGGTGTCCAAATCCTTACGCAACCGTCTTCGCCGACAGTAGCGAAGCCGAGATCAGATGGCTCGACAGCGAGTGCAAACACTGCACCTGCTTTGGTTTCGTTGCCACATGGATGAGGATTGTCGACACGAGTCTCTAATGCCCACTGCCCTTTGACCTCGCTCCAGTGCCAGATCTTCAGATAGACCTCCTTTCTCATTCCACGTTGTTCCTCGTTGAGCTTAGGATCACTGGCAAGGAAAGTTGAGTCCTGTGAAGGAGGCATCCATTCCTCCACGACTGCCAACCATTGGCCGTCGTAGCTGACTTTCACTAAAGCCACATCTGGCTCCAGAATTTGATTTCCCTCTGGCCCTGTGGTGAAGTCTGTGATCTTATTGCGACTCATCGCTTGACGACCCATGTGACGACCGAGAGAAACATCGAACGTTTGCAAAAAGGGCCGCGAGGCAGATTTGTTGGTGTTGGAATTGTTGAGCATCGAAGGAGGAACAGTTAGGATGATCTCACTTTTCCGGACGGGATGAATGGTTGCTGGAGTATACAGCGATCTGTCCAAAGCGATAGATGCAGCGACCTCATCGGCTGTGCGAGATTTGGCCTTTTGCATAAGAAGGGTATCATTGCTAGGATGCTGTGCTTGGAGACCTGCAAAGTTCGCAACTGGCTTAAGTTCACTAGTCGACAGAACCATGACCGAGTTGTCCGCCAATTGAATGGCGTACGAAGCACCGTTTGGCGAAATCGTGATTTGTTCGATTTCTGCCATCAAATGCGGGAGAAACTGCTTCTTGCCGGTAGCCATCTGCCAGAGCACAAGAACAGTTTCACGCCCTCCAGAGACAAGGTAGTTTCCATCTTGTGACCATTTCATAGCTTCTACATTGTCTCTGTGCCAATGAAGGACGCGTGGATCTGCGAGAGCAGGATCGCCCGAGTCGTCCTTTGGAGATATGTTTTCGTACATGAAGATCTCACCGGTGGAAGATCCGAGAGCGATGGTCAACGCATCCTGTGAGGCCTTCTTCGTCTTTTTCTGGCTCTTTTGCGAGGTCTGTGAAATCTGCAGTCTAACCGCAAGACAGCTCACGTTCATACTGATGCGGTATTCCATGAAGCGATGTTTGTCCTCACCGAGGCTGTAGCCTATTACGAGCCTTCCAGGCGCTGTAGATGCAACGTAACCAGCTGTCACGACAACACTGCTCAGCGGCAACATTGACGTATAGATTTGCTGCGAGTCGTGGACGATATGCCAGATTCCGTCAGATACAGTGATGAAGTATACTTCGTCTTCTTCCGTTTCAGGATCGGTCACGACGGAAATGGACGCAACCTTGCCGAGACCAGAAGCGAAAGTGTCAATCTTCTTCGCAGAAACCCAGTTCCATGTCTCGACACGACCGTCCGAGGTGCAGAGATATACAGCGCTTGGATTACCACCCGAAAGAGCGAAAGCGGTGATGGAGCCGTGCTGGACGTGAATTGACCTCTCAACCAGCGAGTCCTCTATTGAGCATATGCGAAGCTCGGCTGGTGTGGCTGTGAAAAGGTATCTCCCATCCATTGAGAAGACAGGATCATGTCGAATAAATCTGCCTCCTATGGGCGTAGATAGTCGCCATTCCGCTCGCTTGGTCTTCTCGCCTGCCTTGTTCTTCCTTGAGCGGACTCTTTTTCTGGATTTACCAGCACCATCGGTCTGCGCACCAGACTCTACGGTCACTAGAGTTTCCTCGGCGACATCGCCATTGTCGGCGGCGTCGTGCTCGGCATCACTGTCTCCTGCCAAACCATCTGCTCTTATCCGCTTGTGTCTGGCCGGAAGTCCTTCTTTCGCCTTCTGAGATCTTTTTCGTTTAAGAGTGTCGCCTTTGGACGACCCTGTCGCCATGGTTAAATACAGAAGAATTGTGTATCAGCTACTACAAGGTGTAGAACTGGAAGCTTCAGTATTCGAATACTGCCGGAACTTTTTTGCCCAAGGATTTCTGAATGCCAAGAGCTTTGACCGCTTTTGATTTGCGGCGAAAACACTTCACCTCCGACTTGACATGTGATTGAGATAATTAGTTATTATCGTCAGACATTTCTCGGTTGCAAGACTTAGAGTGAGAGGAATATTGACTCTGCGTTAACGTATCCGAACGCGCAAATACAACAACAGTTCCTGCATCATGATTATTCCAGTCCGCTGCTTTTCTTGCGGCAAGGTTAGTATCAAAGTGCGCGCTTGGAAAACCAGGTAATAACAAGACTCAGGTCGTAGGAGATCTCTGGGAGAGATACGTTCAGCTCATCGAGGCCGATGTCCCAGAAGGGTACGCGAGCCCAAAGACTTACTCGGCCTTTTTCTGACCCTCTTTCAGCGACGCCATGGACCAACTGGGTCTCACACGATACTGCTGTCGCCGTATGATCATGACACACGTTGATTTGATCGAGAAGCTTCTGAGGTATGTACTCACAGGATTACAATCAATACGTGTCTAATTCGGTCAGGTATAATCCTGCGGAGCGCGACGTTGTTCGTGGACAGAAGTAGCGCACGAACTGTTCGATCCGACACAAATGGGAACTTGCATCTATCAGGCGTTATTGGTACAACTCAGCGCGGAGTCACATGGGTTTTGTGAGGGTCGACTGGTCTCAGGAAATGGCGTGGCGTACTTGTCCACTAACACAGGGACCGTTCGCATCATCTGAAAATGGGTTGCAGTATCCGCAAGCTGCTGCGATGAGATTAGAGCTTTCAATGTGTGTTCCAGATACCCAAAAAATGAATATCACGGTGTAACAAACTACATCACGTCGCGTGCTCATATATCATACAATTACATTTGCAGACTTTAAGGTTTGATGCCAAGCTTGAAAGCCCGTGCGAGTACAGCTTCGACAATTCTTCAATGCGATGCGACGACATCATAGTCTCGAAAATACTATACACCACATACCACAACATCATGCCACCAAAATCAGCACGCATCGGCGGACCAGCTGGCCGTCCATCAAACCGCGGTTACATGCAGAATGTTTTCGAGCAGCTTTCGTCGCCAGACAACCGCAGCGTCGTCATCTCAGTATCGTTCTTCGCCGTAAGTGGACTTGCAGAGTAGAGTATTGCCAGAGCCGAGAGGCTGACTATTGTTGAACAGGCCGGTGTCGCTTTCCTCCATAGCAGCTGGGGCGAGATCCTTCTTCCACCGTAAGATATGCGATGTCGAGCGCGGAGACAAACCACTAAGCCTCAGTAGAGCATAAAAGTCCACGACGTATCTGATATATCCAAACACGATTCTCGAAAAACAATTGTACGATTAGGAGGCGAGCAGGAGTCGGAAGCGATATGGGCTCGTGGTTTTGGTTGCGACAGATGGCGATGCGCCGTAAAACATCAATACCAGGTCGTGAGGAATGGGCACGGAGAGAGCCATGGAAACAATATTTCAGCTTCCGAAAGAATACACTCTACGCTTCGATCATGTCATTTCACTTCCCGCGGTTCTCAAGACTATATTGCATTTGCGACGTTCGGGCACATCTCTTGTCGCGCACAGAGCCCACCTTCCTTGTTCGTGCAACCGACCGGTGGCGACATCAACATGGCGTCGGCGTGGTATACACACTTCTCCAAATGATGAAGAGGTCTATATACCGTCAGTATCTTCTGCAAAAGCGTCACAATGGTGTAGAGTGGTAAGTTTCCGCGCAGTGAGGTTCCATGATGCGCTTTAGGCTACTACCACCATAAGTCTTCTTGGCCTAGAAGACCAGAGTCAAAACAAATAGGCATTGTGACGTTCTGGTCAACGTGTTTGACTCGAACTGAACAAAACCAGAACTTCAAGGTGCCAGAGTGTGAGTGGAGGGTTACAAAGTTCGGGCCTCTCTGCGTTCCATCGATGGCAAGGCATCAAGTCTCTCCTGTAGAACTTTCCTTGTCCTGTACTACCACCATAGGTCTTCTTGACCTGAAGGACCAACGTGAAGACCAACGGCGTTGTGACGGAGTGGCTAACGTGTTTGACCCAACCTAGGCGGCAACAGAACCAAATAGTCAGAGTATGGAAGGGAGGCTTTTCTCTCTGTTGCAGTGATGGAAACGTGTCTTTGAAGACCATTCCTGTTCTGTATGTCACGCGACAATACATCCGTGAGGCATATCTTGATTACACAGACCGATGAATAAGCTAGCCGAGTATGATTCTGGAAGCTCACCGCCGTAGTTCGAATGGCTGTACAGGTACCTGCGTATAATCACGGCGCAGCGAGCGTGGCACGCTTATGTGCATGAGGTAAGACATGCTGTGAGAGCGGTATAAGCTACCAGGCTGGTAGCGGTATATGCACGTCGCATGAAAGTCAGGACACGATCTTGCTCAGCCGTGCTTCGTGAGATCTGATACAGAGGAATGAGACGATGGCATTCGGCAGCCAATCATCGCCTCAGGGTTCCACTCGTAGTAGATACTCAGTGGTCTAGACAACTCACATAAGCGAACTTCATACAAACATCACAGCACACGAACAGATGACGAAATAATCCATGTCGAAGCCTACCTCGGTGATCCTTGTAATGCTCGACAGCCAGTGATCAGGTATATGGAACACAAAAGGAAGCGAGTACTCTAGTAAATTGAGTTAGGCAGCGGCTTAAACACAGCTGCACAGCCTTTTCAGCCATGTGGTGTTTAGGGCAAGCCAACTGCTAACCATACCCTAATTTACGTCGCGACCAAAAACCTACCTTACTTGGAATGAATCACTCAGCCCGCACGCGCAACGACTACCGTAAGCAGCAACATATCGCGACATTGCCAATGCCATTCTCAAACACCAACACAAGGCGACGCAGGAGATCTCAAGCAAGCAGACAGCGCGCCGCGCTGCACTGCGCAATGCCCAGAGTCTTGTCAATCATGGCGCCAATCTCGGCGAGCATTCTTAGAAGGGAAAATGGAAAATGGGTCTGCCTAGCCGGAAACGACGCCGTGAGCTCGGACTCGGACAGTGCACTTGCAATTGGGTTGACAGGCTTCGCGTAATTATACTGATGCGCTAGAAGGTTCCCTGGGATGGTTTGCTTCGTGTTGCCTGGCGGGTTTAATAATGCTCGCCGCCAAGCATGGTGATCGGACTTGGTCGCTAGAAAATCGTGCACTGGTGTGTTTTCTATTCGCCCAGGACACGGCGGATACGGTACTGAGATGGATGGTGTACCGCAATCGTGAGATTTGTTTCTGGGTGGAGAAGAATTGTGCTGCCTCGGTCACGGATGAATGTTCTTTGTTACCGACACTTGCGTTATCGGGCGCGTGGTATGGAAGGCAGGAATAGACTTTGATGTGATCATTCTTCATCAATTGAGTTTCTTGTACAAGTACATGGCTAGGTTTTATGCCGGCGAGTCGTTCGTCCGCGCGCCGAGCGGTGTCGGCCGACTGATGAGCCGGTAGGTGTTGGTTGCTTGCATAAGCGGGCTGCAACCACAAGGGAAATGACTCGACGGGTGAAGAAGTGAATGCGGAGAGGATACGCAAAGAAGTAGTGATCGGCGAAGATTTAGAACCGAATGACCGGCTTGTCTTGGTCATTCGCTGTGCTGACGGATTTTAAGCTCGCCGCGTCGGAACTTGCGCGGATCGAAATCTGCTTTGCTTGAGTTTCCAGGGACCTGGAGTTTGCGGCCGAGAAACATCCTCAAAGTTTATCAAATTTATGGTTGATCCGAGGGTCCAGGTCGGATCGGATACACATGGAATGACGACAAGGATATGGATTCTCGACATCACAGACAGGAGACAATGACGAACAGCAGAGATGTTTTGAATGTTTTTGTATTATTGTTGGGAAAAGTATAGTGTCTAGCTGACTGTAAAAAGTCGCTGATGATATAGTAATGTACCAAAATTGTACAGTAGTCGTGAGAGAAGAGGGTATATACAAGAAAAGAAATTCGTGACGATCGTTTCGGAAATGTCTCGCGCGCTCGCTGAAAATGCATGCCATCATGAACCAAAGCACAAACAAACAAATGATCCACCTCTAGTAGGCCGAGATCATCTGAGGGCTGTGTGACTGGAATAGCTCGTCGTGCACTACTGTTGGTCGTGCGAGCTTGGTCGGTACCTTCTGAAAAAGATCGGAAAGGTCGGTTGACTGTGCTTCGAATTCCATGGTTGATGTCGGTGGTGATGGTGGCATTGAGTCATCGTCTGATTCTTCCGAGTCTTCGTGAATGAGGTCTGGAGTGTGAGATGATACGCGGGAAAGAGCGTGCTCCTCGTCATTCTCGTAGTCCTCTTCCTCGTCATCATCTTCTACAGCATATGACGATGCAACTGGAGGTGGCGGTGAGACTGATCTCCTGCGTGGCGATTGCTGAACAACGACTGGAAAGTCGTCGGTGTCAATGTCAGATTCGGCGTCAGAGTCGGAATCAGAATCGGAGAGGTCGTCTTCGTGCTCCTCCAAGATTGAGTCGAACCATTGAACGTGCTTTGGACCTTCTGGCTTGGCTTGGGCGCGGAGGTGCTCGTTGAACCAAGATTCCTGTTCCCTCTCGGCGTCGGCGAGCTCGACCATAAGAGTGTCGAGGAGGTTTGCGTGTCCGACCAAAAGTCTGAGGTCGTGGTCACCACGAGCTGCCTCGCGGCCAAGCTTGCTGCGGGCTGTGGAAGCAATGCGATAGGTCTGAGTGAGAGACATTTTCTGCTTCTTTGCTGGTGGAGAGGCTGATGTTGGGTGTGGAAAGTAAGATTGTGTTGACTGAGTGTCGACTTGAAGTCTGAGATTGGAAGGCATCTTGTTTATGTGTCTGTAAATTTCTGCCTATTGCGGGATCAGTATGAGTCGATGCCTGAAGCCTAAATTGAGTGGTGACTCACGTGAAGTTGTGGAGATGGGGTAACGTTGATGATGTACGTTCCAGATCGCTGGTGGTGGTGATTGTGTTTGATAGAAGAGTCTGTCGATCCAATGTGTAGTCTGATGTTTTGTCTGTCGTTGTCAATTGGTTGTTGATGAGTATGAAATGAAAGGCATCCATGGTGGGCATGTCTGAGGATATAAATCTACGACGACCGTTTGCTAGCTGGACGCATACCGGAGCACGTAAGCTCCCAAATCCGGCAGCGTGGTCTAAAGGCCGTTGCTGACGGAGCTAACACAGAGTTTGGCCCCGATTTGATTGCGGGTCAGGGCACGATTGATTTCTGTACAGGCCGTGAGCGGTCGAACGTTGTCAGGCAGCCGATGAAACTAAGTTTGCGGCGCTTTGAAATCTGCTCCGTTCTGACAAAGCGCTCCAACACACACGGTGTCTTTTTTGTGCGAACCCCGGTAACTTTCTCATTCCATCGTCCGCCGCGTCTCACACGTAACTGGCCGAGATCGTGACGTTTGGTGGATGCGGCTGCACAATCGATTCACACCTGACACCGGAGCAATACTAAAGCCGTTGACTCATCTTGCGAGACAGGCCGTGTATTGTTACTGCCAGCATCAAGCTTTGTGACTCCACTAGCTATGTTCCTTCAATTGTGCAATGATAATTACTGTAGACACTAGAGCTTCCGTAAGCGGACACGGACAGATTTCGAATCATGTCGCGGACGCGGTTCTACCTCGATCCATGGTCCACGGATGTTCATTGTGTTGTTGCCGTAATCTGCTGTACGGGCCAAACACATGACTTCTGTTGACGGGCCGATGGGTTGTGCAAGGGTTGTGCATCGTTGTATACAAAGAATTATGCATTGTTGAATGCATTACACAACATTGGTCGGCGCAACGACTGCTGGTTTAGGCGACTACGACTGCAGCCGTCCGTCTGTACGCGTATAGTATAGTAGCAAATGCGATCGGACACTACTATACTCCGCCGCTTTACTGCGCCCTGACTCCGCATCTCCAATGCGGTGTCCTTTTTTTCTTGTCGATGGTTGCACTGATTGCCAAAAGAGGTTTGGACCCATGTCGGCGTTGTCTGTCGCCGTGATTATTCATTCATGTATGCATGCATGCGCCCGACGCTTCGTGATAGCTGCCTTGCGTGCCTGCCATTGCTTGATGATCCTTCGGTTGCGCCGCAGGCAACAGACGGAGTTAAGATCACTGCTACTGAGCTGCGCTTACGAAACATTGCAGATGATGATTGTGAATCACCATGCGATGCGCCCTTGCTTGGACGAACTGCATTGCAGATGCATTGCAGATCCGCCATAAATTTTGATGTACACAACGGCGTCTTGCATGACAGATCGAGCACTTGCTCGATATTATTGAGCCTCGATTCTGGCAGCAATGCATTTCCATTGATTAAGCCATCAATGCTTGTGACAGGCAACGACTCACAAAATTCATGGCTTTCTATAGTGGACGCCTCTTCCTGTTTCACCGTTGAAGTCTCTCAGCTTATTCTCAGCCGCTGCGTCTATCGTATTCGCGGGAAGCTCGACAACCACAATCTGGACTCGAAGCTCAAAGATCGATATGATTAGATCGATTACTTTCGTGATATGCTTATATCTTATTATATCGTGGCTTTACAGTTGCTGTCAACGTACGGTCTCGATGTACGTTGCACCATGTCTCCGATCGCTAAACACCGCTATCTGTCTAAGCGTTGACAATTGAAAATCGACATTATGCTGCAAGAGTATTGACACCAATACTTGGGAAA
>Ga0058704_10000578_pt1 | contig 18665 bp, 15 predicted proteins | sample AgamicMgSfe_FD_71363 | JGI IMG/M metagenome (GOLD analysis project Ga0058704, IMG submission 71363) | Agave microbial communities from Guanajuato, Mexico - Mg.Sf.e | ecosystem: Host-associated > Plants > Phyllosphere > Phylloplane/Leaf | place: Guanajuato, Mexico | collected 2012-05-30
GGGTTGGGAGGGGGGATTTGTGTATAGTCTGAGTGGGTGTATGTGGCATTCAGTCTTCGAAGTGATTTACGGGCTGAGCAACGTCGAGCTTGCGCTAGTGGCGAGGTGTGAAGAGTGGTCGAGGGCGTTGAGTGTAGCGGAGAGGGGTGGCCTTTCCCTCTGCCGCCCTTCGAATGTGCAGAATCATTGACATTCAAGATCGTCGAGATCGAGATTGTGCTTCTCCGTGGAAAGCATTGGTGGCGGGGGTTCCTTCCTTGCCGTCGCGCTCGTGTTGGGTGGAGGGCATCGCAGAGAACAGGAGTGAAGGCCTATATCGTTTTCTTCCCGAAAAGCCATTGCTCACACGTACTACGCCTGCATGTAGACCTGAGCGTTGGAGCCGTCGAGTGTCTTGGTGGGCGCAGTAATATATTAGCAAGTGGACCCAATGCATTGCCCTGAACACCATGAACGATCTTCAATCCGATGTCGTAAAATCGTCATGCAGCAGGCAATAGCACATCATGCTCCGTACCTCATCGGAGTCTGAGCTACCGCCATGCGCCGCCGTCACGCAGACTTCGCCTTTCCGAGCCGCGCAACCTCCAGCCCATACCCCACCCACATCGCCGCCACGATCGAGCTGAACAGCCACTTCTGCCCGCCACCGAATTTGGCTTCTGGATCCTTCCAATCAGTTCCGGGATAGAGGATGGCCGACATGGCCGCGACACAATAGAATGAGCCGATGGCGGAAGCGTAGAACGCGCTCTCCTGGGCGGCCGCGACGGTCATCGGGGTGAAGGCGGGCCGGAAGGCGAAGTAGAGACTCGCGCTGCTCAGGAGGACGCCGAGGGACATGGTCTGGCCGTTGTGGAAGCGCGCGTGCGGCGGCCAGCGCGGGTTCAGGACGTGGGTTTCGTTCCAGTCGGCGAGGAAGGCTCCGCCGGCGTAGAAGACGTTGCCTAAGAGGATGATGGTACGTCCGGGGGAGAGGAGCTGGTCGGGCATTCTTGGCGATCAAGCGGCTCTCTGTTCGACCATCAGTTGACGTCTTCTTACTGCTGTCGGCATGGCTTACAAATATGTTTTCGTTTGGGGGTTTTCCGTGCCTAAGTCCACATCAAGCGAAAAGCTTCGTCGCTCAGGGTGAGTCTTTGATGTTCGCGAATGGTTTGATCAATTCTGAAGAGGTGAGCATTCGCCGATTGTCAGACACCCGTATACCAGGTATGTAAAAGTGAATAGAGATATACTTGCATGTGACGAGAAAGGCCTACGTCAAGTCCCGCCCGTGGACCGGTCCCTCCCGTACCCCACATCATCCGTACAGTACAGTAAGCGCCCCAGATTCAAGGTTGCTTGTCGTGAGCTACGACGTCCGGGTCTCCATGTACATGTACCTTACCATATGATGAGCTGACTGACAACCTACGCTTCCCCAACCTTGACACCCCGAAGACCTTCGCCGGCCTGTACCTACCATCGAACATCTCCAACTTCAACAACCATACAACAGGTCGCCAACGCCAACGCCGGTCTGACGTGCCAGAACTGCCCAGTCACGTACGCGGATAGCTCTTGAGTGATCCCCAAACGAGGCCAAGGGCCACTCTGCCCACGAGACGCTTCACAACGTCTTGGTACATACAGCACAGCGAGCAATAGGGATAACATCAGGCCTCGGCTGGCCCACATCACCGTCGGCCGGGCGCCCATCGTCCCCAGTTCCAACAAGATGGGCCTCGCCTACAACGTCTACCTCGACGCCAAGCGCATCTACGGCTGCAAGAACTGCAAAACGCACCTCGCCGACCATGACGAGATCGTCAGTAGAGTAAGTTGAAGCCTCGGCATAACAGGCCTCCGATTGTTCGGGTCGTCTAGAGACATGCTTGCTCATTCGATCCCCCTCTGCTTCAACCTAGAACTTCCGCGGCCAGCACGGCAAAGCCTACCTCTTCAACTCCGTCGTCAACATTCAGCAGGGCGAAGCGGGCGAGCGGAACATGACGACGGGCCGGCACGTGGTGCGGGATGTGTGCTGTCGGCAGTGCAAAGAGGTCGTGGGGTGGAAGTATGACCGGGCGTACGAGAGCACCGAGAAGTATAAGGAGGGCAAGTATATCTTGGAACAGGAGCTGCTGTGTCAGGTCAACTAGGTGTTTTCGGGCGTCGGGATGAAATGGGATGAACGGCGTGGATTGGTGAGGATTTGGCGTGGCGTTTGTTGACGGGTTTGAGAATCCATTGGGTGTTCATCTGGGCAGGGCAGATGGTAGGGACAGGCGTTAGGGACTTCGAGCTCGACACGACCGTATATGATGTGATATCAAGTCGAGTGCTGTGCTATCCTGCAATGTAGCATTCGGCTTCACGACCGCTCAAGACTGATGCCTATGGTCACAGACCTTCATTGATATGAGACATGATGACCATAGACACACCTGAACCAGCCGAGAAGACGGTACATTGACCGTCGAAATGAGGTCTCCAACAACGTTCCGACTTCGTTCTTGCAGTGATGAATCTACGTAGACCATGAGACGTCGGTGCTTGGCTACTGGACTGATGGCACGCGCTCATGGTCAAGTACCGACGCCGCCACTGCACCAGATTGCCCCGTGATGCTGAAAAAGCTGGCTTGCGTGAAGGTGCTTGCGACGGGACCGGCGCAAGTCGAGGCACGGTGACACGATGCTGCTAGCATATCGATGCTTCCAAGGGTGTGTCGAGCTCTTGGTAATGGCACGGTGGACCATTAACACCCGCTTGCGCAGTTCTCCAAAGTGATCTTTCCATGCCAGCGTATCATCGGCTACTGATGCTCAGAGATGTACCTGTTGCCGGGCGGCTCGTCTATTGCTGGAACACTCATCACACGAGGCTTGCGCTTCAATCCCGTCCGAGCTGACAGATCGCGCACTTCCAATCGTGTCATTACTTGCGATGGCTACATGTACATGCTCAAGCGCCGGACTGAGAGGAAGCAAAGGACAGCCAGCCCTGGAGGTCGATTTCGCGGGACTTATACGCGCGGTCAAGGAGGTCCTTTCACAATCTCGAAGAAGCGCACGTCGCCGAGAAGTCCCGAACAGAAGCTGTGTTGTCCCGGTCGGGCAGCTGGAATGGAACTTCCCCTCATCAAATTGTGAAGTCAGTAGATCTTTTTTTATACAAAAGACGAGAGAAGGTGTGCTGTACTCGCTAGCGAGAATGGATGTGCCGGGAGGATTTCCGAAAAGGGGCAGTGCAACTCGACAGTGCGCTAGTCAACCCGCTCCGGGGTCGGGGACTATGCATGTCATCACTAGAGATGTAGGTATTTAAGTACAGTATAGCATGCATGAGCACAGAGCAAATCGGCGCATGGCATTTTGATGAGGGCTTTTCCGGCCGTCGGTTTCTGTTTTAGACCAAGTCCCGCGCTTCCCATTCCTTCTCTCCTCTTCGCTGCGCACAACACAGTCGTCGGAAGGACGTTGACGGTGGTTCCCAGACGACTCGTTGAGCTAACGAACAGCACTGAGTCTTACTATGGACGACGAGGGGATGAGCCAGACATGTCTCCAGGAAAGTGTACTTGATCTGGCCGCGCCAGCGCCAAATCATTAAACACCATTCCACCTCCAAAGCAGTCGGGACTGCGCCGTCAGCGGAACGCGCGACTGACCCAGCTTGTCAGCATTGACGAGAATGCCACAAGACGCTGTCGTCGTACGCTCGAGACGAAGATTGTCACTCCCTTCCGACCCAGCGGTACGGCGACGGGGAGGCAACTCGGGTACGTCGTGACTCTGGAGACGTCCGCGGAGCGCACGTCATCCACGTATCGTGGGAAGCATGGCTGCACATACGGCAGACGGCTAGTCCTGCTGGTGGAGGACCTTGTGGTCCTGGTCGGTTTTTGCGCAGTCGAGGTCACGCTGTGAGCGCATGTCGAAGTGGGATCGGTCCGTCATCCCAGCGCGATCTGCATTTGACGCAGGCCGTAGTAGAACGTCTTGCATGGCTCATCGAGGAAGCTGACGGGGTAGATGAAGTCGAGGAGGACCTTGCGCACCTGCTCCCAGCACCGCAATTGCAGGTCGTGGATGAGCTCCTGCAGCGTGGCGCGGAAGAAGTTCGCCGTGGCCCCGGTCGTCACGGAGATCATGAACACGGCCCACAGCGATGCTTCGGCGGCTTTCGGTTCGGCCAGCGCGCCGACGTCGAGCAGCGTCGCTTCCACCCAGGCCGCTTCGAGCCCATCTCGGTACTTGGGATCATTCGCGAACACGGCGCCGTTCGCACGCTGGCCTTGGAAGATGGTCAGGCAGACGCAGGCGACGCGGATATGTGCTTGGACCGGATGGCTCGGCTGGATGGTCAGCGTGGAACCGGCGGCGAAAATGACGAGGTCGATGAGCAGTTCGTTCAGTCGGGCTTCTTCCCCAGGACTCGCGAAGTCGACGCACGCCGTCCGGCTGATGAGGTTCAGCAACGCGTCCGACACCGCGATCCGCGACTGCAGGGCGGCGAACCCTTTCGGCGTGGCGAGCGGTAGCTTGAGGCCCGGCGTCCCGCCACTCGGAGCCCCTTCCGACATCGTACTCCTCAGGAGCCCGCCGCGGACATCGGTCGGCGCGGACGGATCGATCGCGCCCGTTTCGCTGGGTCGGACTCTGGCGGCGAGGGCGGCGGCACGTTCAGTGGTAGCAGTGGCCGAGATGGGGACGATGCCCCCCAACCACGTCGACAGCGGGCCGAAGTTGCTGTCGCGTTCGAGAGAGCCCGACCCAGGCGACAAGGCTTGCTCGACTCGGCTCGGATCACTTAGCAAAGCGGTGGAGGGTCCGGACTCGCGTTGCCCGCCCCATCCGCGCTCCTCTCGGTTGCGCGCTCTCGTGACTCGACTCTGAGCCGCGCTCGCCCGGGCGGCTTGGGCGCGCACGATCCGCCGGGCGGCCTCATTGTTCCGACCTTGCTGCGAGACGATGACCAAAGGCGGGTGGTTCGGTCCTTCGTCCGGGGGCGACTGGTCCGATCCCGGGCGTGACATTGGTTCCTTGGTTCGCCTCCAAACCACCCTCGGGCTCACAGTCCGAGCGTGTCCCGATTCAAGCCGTGCGACAAGCGAACGAACGGGCGGGATCAGGTTTGGGTGTCTGTATTCAGAAAGTCAAACAAGTTCCTACAGACGTGAAGTACGTTGTTCGTCCACGTGATATCTCATTCATCAGTTGTGGCGCAGGAGCAACGCTTCATCAAGATCACTTTGTGCAACACTCTTATTAGTCAGGGATCAGGGCGCGGGTAAAAAAAGCGGCCGAAAGGCTACCTACCTAGGTACCTAGGTACCTAAATGGATGAAGTTGCGTCTAGGCCCGCGTTTCACTCGCGCGATGCCCGAAGCCGCGCGCGCCTGTTTCTCCACCCCAATCCAACTACTGTAGCCGCTGGCGCCATCCCTTGTCGATCAACCTTCATCAGTCAATGAGTTTGCTTTCTTTCCGTCGGCGCGATCACGTGCTTCATGATTGATGGTGGCGGTGGATCCGGGAAGGGGTTCGAGACTACAGTATAGGGTATGGGCGTGGAACATGAAAGCAGGATTGCGTTATCCCTATCTATACGTACATGTAGGTAAATGAACAATGGGATGAATCAACCCCATTCTACACCGGGTGACCGGAAGGGGCAAGCACGCATACGCCACGAGGATACCGGCCCCTTCGTCCGCCCAGTCATCAGTCGAAACTGCGTTTACTTCGTGAATATCATGGCCTGCTTGGCTGCATCCCTTGGTTTACTTCATAATAAGAGAGGTTCGTTGTGGCGTTCCAGGGACGTCTGCGCCTGCAGCTCTCGCCCGAAGGGAATTAAGGTAGCCTGGTAGACACACATGCTGTCCCACGTCCCGGACGCGCCGATGACGATCTATCCGTTCTAGATCGACGAGACGAAACCCAGGGAAAAGGATCTCGCCGAGGCTCGGATATGAGTGCAGGTGGGCGACAGCCTTGTCATTCGAGCCCCCGACTTGAGGCGCATGCCCGTCGCGATCAAGGGCCTAGACCCCGCCGGGGCAGCTCTTGAGGTTTCGCTATTGACATGGATCTCGTAGATGAGGCAGTTCCACGCGCATGCGCCACAGACTCCAGAGATGAAGACGAGATCACACCGCCAGCACGGCGAAGGGGAACGATCGAGTTCACCGCCAACACCATACTTGACCGGTGCAGCAAGAGGTCATATGTTATCATCACCTTCGGCCATGTGGATGGCGACGGATCTTCAAAGCCTCTTGTCCATTATTCGAGGGTCTCACCGACGTACCGCCAGACTCATCACACGTGGCTTAATCGGATTCGAAAAGCAACCATGTTCGCTGGTACACTGTATAATAATGGCGGTCGACAATGCGGGCTTTCTGTCGTCTCCGGGTTGGGCATTTTCGCGATTCGGCCAGCGCAAGAGTGAGATTTGGATCCTTTCCACGCCGTTCGAGCAGTCAAACCTTCAGCCACATGATTATTTTACAGTATCCCTTCGTGGGCGCCCTACAGGTTACGTAACGGACAAGGCGAATGGATCTGTTACGGATTGGCTCTGCCTATGACGTCTGGTGTTACTACGTCCCAAAACGGACTGAGGTGGTGAGTGATAGGATCGGAGTTTTCTACCATCGGTAAGTGTATGGCACATCAGCGTCAGCATCATTTCCTTTCCATACTCCCCCTTTACCTAGTCCATGACCACCTCTCTTGACCCGTCACCTGGCCATGGATCGCCATAGCGCAAGGCAGAAGCATGTTGACCCGCCCGAAGAGCGCATTGTCCGCTTCGACGCAACAGATCCGGAGGATCCTCGCAACTGGTACTACCATGCGTGAAACACATCACGTCCTGTCGTCCATGAGCTTACCATTCTCTACAGGCCACAGTGGCGAAAGCTACTAGCATGGCTTCCCATCATCCCCATCGACCTCTGCGTCAGCTTCGGCGCCTCCGGATACTCTCCCGCCACGGAGACATTCGCCGAGGCCTTTGGGGTGTCGACAGAGGCCGCCGTGCTCAGGCTGAGCCTGTACACGCTCGCGCTCGCCTTCGGCCCGATGCTGAACGCGCCCATCTCGGAGCACTTCGGCCGACTGCCCGTGTACATCCTCTCCTACGGCCTTTCCCTCCCTTTCCTCGCCGGATCCGCGCTGGCGCCGAACCTGGGAGGCTTCCTGGCCACGCGGTTCTTCTGTGGCCTCTTCCAAAGCGTCACGATTGCCAACCTCGGCGGCACGATCGCTGACCTTTACGATGCCCGGAGCACCGGGTATCCCATGTCCATCTTCCTGTGGGCGGCGACGGCAGGTTCAAGTACAGGATACTTTCTGTTCGCGTTCGTCGCGCAATACCGGCCCTGGTACGATGTGTTTTACGCGCTACTGGGCGTCTCGGGGGGCTTTTGGCTGATCATGTCGGGCCTGATATCCATCGCTGGCGAGACTCGGCACAGCGTCCTTTTGCGCCGTCGAGCGACCAGATTACGGGCGGAGACAGGAGACACGAGCATCGACGTGCCGATGGAAAACCGACGGAAAAGCTGGAAGGAGCTTCTCCTCACCACTCAGACCCGACCGTTCCGCTTCTTATTCACAGAGGCGATCATCTTCTTCGGCCTCTGTACAACGGATACCTGTACGGCCTCAGTTTCCTGCTCAACGGCGCCGTCTTGCTCGTGTCCGGCGCACGGGGCCACGGCTTCGACACTCTACACGTGGGCTTGTGCTTCTTGGGAGTCGCCGGCGGCATCACCATCGGCCCTTTCACCAACATCATCCAGGGACGACGGTACCGACGCCGCCTCCGCCGCGCGAACGGCGCCAACGTCCCGGAGGCCCGCCTGTTCATGAGCAAGATCGCCGGCGTCACCTTCCCGATCTCGCTGTTCTGGTTCGCGTGGTCGACGTCCGCGTCCGTGAACGCCGCCGTCCCCATCCTCGCGACGGCGCTCTGGGGCTGGAGTTTCTACACCCTCATCCTGATGACCTACACTTACACCGAGGACTCCTACAAACAGTACGCCGCGTCGGCCCTGGCGGGATTGGGATTCGTGCGCAATATCGCCGGGGCCGGGTTCCCGCTGTTCGGGAATCAGATGTTTGAGAACGAGTGAGAGCTGCAACGATACTTGTACTATCATGTTTATGTGCTACTTACTGACGGTGCATCTTTCGCAGGGGTTACCACTGGGCGGGGTCTATCCTCGCGTTCCTGGCGTTGGTCATGATACCCATCCCGTTCATCCTTGAGCGGTTCGGACTCCAATTGCGCGAGAGAAGTCCTTGGGCTAGGGAGCATATGGATGCAGTCAGCGGAGGGAGCACGGGTGATGTAGGCCAGACTGACTCAAGAGTGGAAACAGCTTGAGCGCCATTTGCACTCCTTCCTACAAGGGTTGCCGGCACCTCAACTCGCGACCCTAGCGATCCGTCCCGACCAATCCAAGAGTTCCCGAAGAGAGTTCTGCTCATCGTGCGGACCAGACGTGACGGGGTCTACAAGATGCTGCCGATACGTCGAAGTGTTCAGCAAGATCGCTTCCGATACAGCATGACACCCGGACGAAGCCGTGTCTGCGGAACGTAGCGACTATCATGACGACGACCGATGTCCCGAGCGATACCATACCAGAGGCTCTGCATGTTCGACGCTCGATCAGGCGTGAACGCGCCTTATCCGCGGAAAACGGTGTGCAGCGCGCTTTGCAATCGTAATTTGCTTCGGGCATGGCCGTCTGTAGAAGCGCCCGTCGCGGGTGATCTACCCGGGTTGCAGGTTGTCGTCCGCAGACTGCAGAAAGAAGTCGTACAACGTTGGTCAGTTGCCATCAGTGGCCTCGGACAGCAGCATCTGCTGTAGCTGAGTTCTGTTCCGAGCAGATCGCAAGCTGAGCTCATGTGAACAAAGGGATGACGAGGTTCTTGTTCCAGTATCGCAAGAAGAGTGGAAGAACTGTGTTTGCAACATCTGGCCGGGATCGGCAGGTACATGTGCGTCTCGCAGCGAACGCGTTCGAGCAGTTCTATAAAGGTCCACGGACCTCCGATCGGGTTCGAGCATGTGCTCTTACGCTATGTTCGCTGCGTTGGATGTGAACAGCTTCCTAGCGATATCGGCAGGATATCGACACAAGTTGGTCGACGGTATACTTCCAGTGCGATATGAAAATCAGTTTTCGGCTCCGACAGAAGGCGGATGATGTCTGCAGGTTTGCTTGCCAGATCATCGGTGGAGTGGGTGACGGTGGACGATATAGACGAGGGGAGTGCAGTCTGCGCCACGCGAACGTGTCACACGCCTTGTGGCCGACCGGCAGTACAGCTGCGACAACGAGGGGGAAACGTGAGGCGGGATGGGATGGGATGAGGTGAGATGAGATGAGATGGAGATGGAGATGGAGATGGAGACGAACGATGTGGGTGTCGGGGTAATAAATAAGAAAAGGTTTGGGCGTCATCAGATGTGATTGAGATTTCGCGGCGCCTGCAGATCGCCGTCACCCAGATCTCTCATCACATCTTTTGCCGAGAACGATCTCTTCCCATTGATCTCTCTCCCCACCCCACCCTCTCACTAATTACTAAATCACTACATCCCACCCCACCGCACCGTCCTCGCCCTCACTGTTGTATATACAGATACATCCATAGATCCGGCATAGAACTTCTCCCTGGCCTTCCCTTCAGCCGTCTCGCGAGACAGACCATCGTCGCCGCGACCTTTCTCGAGCCGTCGAACGTCCACGCTCGTCGGTTCCGCACATCTGCTCTCGGGGCTTATAATACCAGCTAGGTGTTGATATACAAAACGCACGTGGTGGCGTAGCGGCGAACGGTCATTGCTGGTGGGAAGGAGCATGACTTCGTCTGCTGGCCAAGATGGTAAGAGGAAGATGCATTTTCAAAGCCACCGGCACAGGCACAACCCGCTGCAGGTCATAGCCATCATGACATACCCACGGACGTGCCTGCACTCCTCACGATGAACGGACATGGGCTGACGTGTTCCCTAATGCTGCTCCACAGACTCAACAACGGAGACTCAGCAGCCACCGGCGATCGTCGCTACTGCGCACCCCGAACCGACCCGACCATCCCCCCTCCGCATCCCCAAGAATCGATCGGCTACCAACTTGCTCTCCCAAACCGCGGACAGAAGCAGCAGCAGCTTGCGAGCGGACGCTCCGCCGCCCCGGGCGAGGTTGTCGGTCGACGGTGGTACCGGCGTGGAGGCATATGATACTCTGACGAGGTAGGTCCATTCTTTATCACATGTCACGTTCCTGGGAGCGTATGGGCGGGCAAAGGCGAGAATCGGTCAGCACACACGCCAGGGTGGGATGAGATGGTCGTCGTGAAGAGCGTTTGGAAATCGCTGCATAAGGGCTGGTGATGTTACTGTGAGTCCTGTGGTGGCTTGACGAGGTGATCTCGACCTGGTGATGTTGGTCTCGTGGAGCGCTGCTCTCGAGCTGAGTCAAACTGAGAGGAGTGCTATCGCGTGATGGAGTCATCGTGATGCCGCTGAGTTGTTGCCTCATGTACTGAAGTCCGTTGATGATGACTGTGATTTGCGACCAGCAATTCTCCAGAACAAAATCATAACCGACGCCTTCGGCAATCAACGGCTGACTCCCCTCTGTGCCAGATCACCCATCTTATCCGCCACCCATGATACCGGCCTTCGCCGAATCCGGCAGCACCCCCCGCCGCGCAATCCATCCTCGCCGAGTTTGCACGCGACTGTCTCGCCTTGCGTCTCTCAGCCGCAGTCACGGAAGTCATCCCTCACTCTGGCTGCCGATCCCTCCGGACCGTTATCCCCAAGTCTGCCGTTCAGTGATGACCTGACTCGCTTCCCGTCCGAGTCACTTCACTCATTCTCGTTCGCTCACCAGAGCAGCGACTCGTTGCACAATCGACAGAATGTGCTCAAGCGCAGCATAGAGTTCATGCGCGACAAGCTTGGCTGGGCTGCCACCTCGCCCAGAATCGCCAGTGCTCAAGCCCGGTTGACCGGCGACGAGGAATTGCTGAGCATGATGGAGCTCTTGCAGAAAGCCAACATGATGGATTCCGACGGCCTTGATACAACCGGTCTCGGTGGTCATAGGGGTTTGGGCCCATTGACTGGACCTGCTCAACTTACCGCTGAGAATGTGTTCGATCGGAGCTTCGCGCCAGAGCGTAGCGAAAGCCCTACGCGGATGCTCAGCCCTGACACTACTAGATCTCAACAAGACAACGAGGAAGTCATCGTTGAGACGTCGTTGTCGCCGCCCCTCGTCGAACTATCAACTGCGCCTAACCCACCAGCCGAAGCCGACGGTGCACGGCTCGGTCGCATTTCTACAAACGCAACTGAGGATCTGCTCAACACTATGCCTCCATTACCACCTCAGCGCGCTTCACTGAAACGCACTTACACCGACGTCGCCGGCTACAATCTCCAGCACCAGCTGACCGAGGCGTTGGCGAAGCCATACAACGCAAATCAGCCATCCAGCAGGATGTCACCAACAAGCATACCAACATTCCCGCATCCCGCACGAGCCGGCACGATGGGCGGCCCTGCCATGACCGAACGTGCCCCTCATGGCCACCGGAATCAGCAGGCGCAGGCGATCTTTACGACCGAGGGTCAAGCACCTTGGACGATTACCGCGGCTAACGACCTGGCTTGTCTGATATTTGGAGTCACACGCGCCGAGGTACGGAAGCTAGGGATCATGGAAGTCATCAAAGACGAGCGGCGGAAATGGCTGGAGGATCGGTTGCGCAACCCGGACGCGGGATCCTCTCGGCAGAGACCGAAGCCTCAACCCGGGCAGCAATCGAACCCGAGTAACAGTATAGCCAATATGGGCAAAGGCGTGACTGCGAAGTTGTTGGCCAAACCACCGGTGCGGCAGACATACCAAAGCAGGAGGAGCAAGACGGAGAACGGAGTGAGCACAACGCCGCAGAAGGGCAGCCTCAACCACACGAGCAGCAAGAGCAGGGGCGTTCTACTGTGTGGCGATGTGGTTCCTATCAGGAAGATGAACGGTTCCATCGGCAGTGCGTCGCTGTGGGTCAAGGAGAAAGGTGGAAACCTGATCTGGGTCATGGAGGAAATTGCCGAGGACGTTGCTTTCATCACCGTCGACGAGATTGGTTCGATCGTTCGAGGCTCTGGCGATGTAGAGCCCATATGGGGCATGGACCGTTTGAGAGCGGGCATGGACGTCCAGAGGCTGATCCCGGCCTTTCCCAAGCTCGCCGGCACGAACACCGGCGCACTTGACTACGACGAAGTAGCCAGCATTCGGCGGTTCACGGCCCGAACGAGCAATGCAATCTCTATACCTGTCACCATCGATCAGCTCTCTGACCAGAGCGTATTCAGAGTATCCAGTTTCCCTCACATCGCCGGCATCATGGTGTTGAACTCGTCCAGCCTGCGGATCAGCAGCTCCAACAGCGTCTTCTCCGCCGCGTTGTTTGGACATGCGAGCCCCGACGGCATGCTCATCACCGATCTCATCCCTGGCTTTGACAAAATACTTAACGTCATGACCGACGAAGACAAGATTGCACTGGTGGATGGGATCGTGATTCCCGAGCACAGCTTCCGGCGTGCGCGTTCGCTGCTGGCCTTACGTGAGGGTCACGAAGACGCGGCAGCGATTTTCTTACGGCCCAGTGGGTTACCGGCGAAGCACAGAGATGGCGCTCAGATCATGATCGATGTGCAGATGCGGGTGGTCAAGTCCGACCGAGATCCCATCTACAACGAACACGTGATCGAAGAAGAAGGGTTGTCTGCGTACAAGTCCGGAGGCGATGTCGTGTTCGCGCTGTGGATCACTTACAGCCGGCAATTACATGCTGTGAACCATGGTATCGGGCCCGTCACTCCACTGTTCAGTCGTCCGAGCACGCCTCCGCATCAGCCACCACCGGGGAACAGCGACTCAGACGACGCAACGCCCAGCCCAATTCTCGCCCCGGACAATCAGGACGTGGACCAGCGAGTCAATCTCTTGACGCAGCAGCTCGAAGAGGCGAGGGCTGCACAGGACTCGCGCGGCCCGGCGGAGAAGGAACCTTTCGAGCATCCCGCGCCGGACATGATCGCCGCTGGGTGTCGAGTGATCAAAAAGAAACGGATCGACGACTTTGCGATTTTGGAAGAGATGGGTCAGGGTGCTTACGGGCAGGTCAAGCTGGCGCGGTTCAAGAAGGCCATGGCCAATAAGATGGTCATCAAGTACGTGACGAAGCGCCGGATCTTGGTCGACACCTGGCACCGGGACCGGCGGCTGGGCACCGTCCCGCTCGAGATCCACGTGTTGGATTACCTCCGGCGGGAGGGCATGCAGCACCCGAACATCGTCGAGATGGTCGATTTCTTCGAGGACGACATCAACTATTACATCGAGATGCTGCCGCACGGCTTGCCCGGCATGGACCTCTTCGACTACATCGAGCTCCGCGTGACGATGGAGGAGCGCGAGTGCCGCAAGATCTTCCAGCAGGTGGCCGAGGCCATCCGCCACCTGCACATCAACGCCAAGGTCGTGCACCGCGACATCAAGGACGAGAACGTCGTGTTGGACGGCGAGGGCCGGGTCAAGCTGGTGGATTTCGGTAGTGCGGCGTACATCAAGAGCGGCCCGTTTGACGTCTTCGTCGGCACGATCGGTGAGTCGCCCTGACATCCCTCCTCCACACTATTGACTGATAACAATCACAGACTATGCCGCCCCCGAAGTCCTCCGCGGCTCGCCCTACCGCGGCAAAGAGCAGGACGTCTGGGCGCTGGGCATCCTGCTCTACACCATCGTGTACAAGGAGAACCCCTTCTACAGCATCGACGAGATCATGGACCACGACCTCCGCGTGCCGTACGTCATGAGCGAGGACTGCATCGACCTCATCCGGCAACTGCTCGACCGCGACGTCGAGCGGCGGATCGGGATCCAGGCGGTGTTGGAGCACCCGTGGTGTACGTTTGTCGATCCGGAGGAGGATGAGGGGGGGAAGCGGTGAGACGGAATGTCCGATGGGAGCTGTTGTTGGGAAGCTATCTGTGTTTTAGTCGGTGAACGCTTTTGCAGTGCATGTTTTACGGATGATATTGTTCGGAGAAGAGGATAAAGAGATACCCCGTGCGATTGGAGGCGAGGTTGTGCATAGGAAATGAAAGTACGATGTACCGTTCTTGTGACTTCTGGTTCTGTGGGTTCGTGGATTCTTGTTGTCTGGCACGATGTACGGATTAAGTGAACATCACGTGCGTGGCTTGTCTTGGCGCACACTCCGGCTCGGAGCGACGTATCTCCGTTCGAAAAACCGCAGTTGTGCGCGGCAAGCTTTGAATCTCACCATCGATCCTTCGACAGGCGCACCGACATCGACAAACCACCCACCCACCCTCCTCTCTTCGAACACCAACCCGTCAATCGAGACAAAACACCGCCCATCATGTCTCAACAGGCTTTGAACAAGATCGCGCCCAACAGCCCGTCGCGGGCGAAGCCGTCTGAGATCGAGACCAACATTGCTACAGCCCTGTACGAGCTCGAGACCAACATCCCCGACATGCGCGGCGCCCTGAGGCCGTTGCAGTTCGTGTCGGCGCGCGAGGTAAGATGAGAATATAGAGGATATGTAGAAAGAGGGCGAAAAAAAGACCATACGATATGGCATAGATAGATCTATCGATACCGAAGAGGCGGTGGGCACTGGGCAGCATTTCTTTGCTGACACCAGGATTCTTCCTTTTGCAGATCGAGGTCGGTCATGGCAGGAAGGCGATTGTCATCTTCGTGCCCGTGCCTCTCCTTCAGGGCTGGCACCGCTCTCAGCAACGGTCAGTCCCCAACTTCTCTTCTCATGCTGCCCTACCCTTGCTAATCGGTGATATACAGCCTCACGCGTGAGCTCGAGAAGAAGTTCTCCGACCGCCACGTGCTCATCATCGCCTCGCGCCGCATCCTGCCCCGGCCCAAGCGCAGCAACCGCTCGCGCACGTCGCAGACGCAGAAGCGGCCCCGGTCGCGCACGCTCACGGCCGTGCACGACGCCATCCTCGCCGACCTCGTCTACCCGGTCGAGATCGTGGGCAAGCGCGTGCGCACGCGCGAGGACAGCAGCAAGGTGCTCAAGGTCGTGCTGGACGAGAAGGAGCGCGGCGGGGTCGACTACCGGCTCGACACCTACTCCGAGGTCTACAAGCGTCTGACGGGCAAGGGCGTCAACTTTGAGTTCCCGCAGAGTGGAGCCGACTACTCGGGTGCGTCGTAGAGTTGTTTCAATGGGTGTAACCGCAGAAAAGAGCCATGTGCTGGGGTGTTCGAGCAGTCGGGGACGGTGTACTCCTGTGACTGCATGGGGATGTGATTCAGTAGCACGGGCTTTTCACGTCTTTATTAAGAAACAGCGATTCAGTCGATTCGAGGACCAAACTTGTCTGCAAGAAACTGACTCTGTGCACTGCAATCTTACTCTTATCGGGCAGCCGGTCTGTCGTGCAGAGAAAGGGATCATCGCTCCGCCTGCCTGCCTGTCGGCCACCGTCGCCGACCATCCGTCCCAATTAACAAACCCCCCTTCGACCCTGGAATCTGATGCTACATGCATAGTTCCCCTTTCGCCGGCCCCAAACCCTTCGGCCGCCTCCGCGACGTTTGTCTCTCCACCCAACCCACCCAGCCCAAACTGTCAGTCATCACCCACCGGAGCCATCTCCTACGATCCGAGCCCCCGGTTCCACTTTTCTCGTGCTCTCATTTGTTTTCCTCGTCTCACACTCATTGCCCCCTGGTCTCCCGACTATCATAGGATGTGTATAATTATGTATGTTTGTGTGCGGAAAAGCGGGTTCGACAGGCATTTGAAGCTGTTCTGTCGCCGCCGCCGGTGGCGTGATGGATGAAAGAAGAACAAGAAGGAGAGGGTCGGCGCCTGTGCAAAGCAATATCGATACCCAGAGATACATTCACGGACGGAATCATGATAGGAGAGAGCAAACAGACGAATCGCCTGTTGGACTCGAATACCGTACTGTCCGTCTTAATCTGTTACTCCACCGGAATCCTGTTTCCATACGCGGCGGTCTTCTTCGTCAGTAATGGAGCCGCATCGTCGCTCATCGTTCGCGATTTTAAAAAGTACGTATGAGTGTCTGTCGATCAGTCCCTCGTACCTTTGACTTGTTTCGCCAAATGCTTGGTTGTCTTGTTCACAAGCACGCCGACGGAAAAGAAAGAGACCAGCGTGAGAAGCAATGAGACCCCTGGATGCAAACACTTCATCGGCTGGCGGCGAGAGGTCTCCCATTTGGGCTCAGGCGGGCCTGGTGGCCGTGCTTCCGTCGTTCTTCACGTCGGGCCGGGATGTCTTCTTTTCGATCTGAAGATTGGTTGTCGTACGGATGATGGATGGATCATGGGGGTGGGATGAAAGACATGCATTTTTGTAGATGTCACTCCGTACCGATGGAGATTCGGAGCGGTTGCCGGAAGTTCGAGGTGGATATGGTATTCCACTATAGGGTCTGCTCACTGAAAGGAGAATAACATACGTTTTGGTGGAGGATTGGAGGGGTTTGAGATAGGTCTGTGTTGGGGTGTTGGGGAGTAGTAGGTAAAATGTACATGGTAGAGGGCGTGCCTGCTCATCAATGACCCGAACCGGCCTCGTCGTTTGTGTAACGACCCGGCGACTCTTTTGTTTTGTGGGATGTTGTATGTATCGTTTGTCTCGCTTTTCGCTCTCATGCGTCGTCATCCTTGCGCCGAAGATGTGATGGTGCCTGGGACGGGCGCAGCTTCACGAAAAATGGCGTCCGTACATAGGTACATAGTCACGACTGTAGTATATGTGCAGGTGCAGGTGGTTGAACGGTGGTTCAATGTTGTGAGTGGCATGCGGTGGCCGGCGCTGGCGCCGTCATGACTCGGGAGCGAGCACCTCGGTACGTATGTATTGGGCGGAGCTGACTGCGTTGCGTCCCTCCACCTCCACATTACCGAGGTAAATGTTACATGTATTATTCTATTCTTTGCCTCCTCCTTTCCAAGTTTCTCATCATTCTCTCTCAGTCATCATGATGATGATGATGGACCGACGCGAGGGGAAAGATGAGGAGAACAAGAAGAAGAAGAAGAAGAAGGGTGAAGCCGAGCGGCCGCCGTGCAGATGCGCCGAGTCGTCCGCGTCCGCGTCTTTTCATGCGGGAGTGGGACAATGAATGATACCTACCTACAGTACAGTAGTAGGTTATATCATCAATCCCCGTTTACGCATGATGATAAGCGGAAGGGGAAGGGCGCAGTCAACTCCGGGTGTACAACGGCCATCCCGTGTACGCGAGCGGACAGTCTGCTACGCGCTTGTCCCCATCACTCTCTCTCTCTTCGCACTCCTTAACATTGGAAGGGGACATTGACGACGAGGCCGTTCCGTGCGGATTTCTCATGCCTGGGCCGCTACTTCAACTTCACTTCCCTACTGCAACATCTCTCCTCACTTCCATATCGCTTCCTCCATTTCACCACCCAACACACCATCCAAACTCTCAACTCACCCGAGGAATGCGTGTGCTCCCGTACCACCCAGCACCCACTGCCCGACCATCGGCCCACCGTCCCAAACCTCCGACCCCTCGACGACTGATGGCCTCGCCGGCCTACCCTTTCCCGCCCCCTCCCTCGACATCCCGCACATCTATCTGGCTCGACTGCGACCCCGGCCACGACGATGCCTTCGCCATCCTGCTGGCCGCCCATCACCCGGCCGTCATGCTGTTGGGCATCAGCACCGTCCACGGCAACGCCTCGCTGGAGAAGACGACGTGGAACGCCCGCGCCATCCTCAAAAGCATCGAGCGCGACGACGTGCCCGTCTATGCCGGCGCCAGTCGACCCCTCACCAGACAGCCCGTCCACGCCCCGGACATTCACGGCCGCACGGGGCTCGACGGCACCATCTCCCTGTCCAAACCCACCGCGCCCGCCCGGACCGACCAGACGGCGGTGGACGCCATGTACGACGCGCTCAAGGCGGAGAAGGCGGGCACGGCCTGGCTCGTCGCCACCGGCGCACTGACCAATATCGCCTTGCTCTTCCGAGCCCACCCGGATCTCGCCCAGCACCTCGCCGGCCTCAGCATCATGGGCGGAGCCATCGGCGGCGGCTTCACGCCAGTATCGACCGACGCGGCGCAATCCGACGACGGCCGATTCGGCAACCACACCCCGTACGCCGAGTTCAACCTCTACTGCGACCCGGAAGCCGCGCGCGAAGTCCTCTCCAACAACCCGACCCTGGCCCGCAAAACCACCCTCACCCCGCTCGACCTCACCCACCAGCTCATCGCCACGAGCGAGACGCGCCTGGGCCTGCTCTTCGGCTACGGCGGCGGCGGCGCCACCAAGGGCATGGAGCCGACCATGGAGCAAATCTCCCCCGTCCGCCGCCTCTTCTTCGAAATCCTCACCTACTTCGCCAAAACCTACCAGTCCGTCTTCGGCTTCCGCGCCGGGCCCCCGACCCACGACCCCCTCGCCGTCATCGCCGCTTTCGCCCCGTCCCTCTTCTCCTGCCACCCCACCGAACCTCGCTCCGACTCCGACTCAGACGAAGAAGAAGTAGAGG
>Ga0058704_10000580_pt1 | contig 18647 bp, 15 predicted proteins | sample AgamicMgSfe_FD_71363 | JGI IMG/M metagenome (GOLD analysis project Ga0058704, IMG submission 71363) | Agave microbial communities from Guanajuato, Mexico - Mg.Sf.e | ecosystem: Host-associated > Plants > Phyllosphere > Phylloplane/Leaf | place: Guanajuato, Mexico | collected 2012-05-30
GGTTATACGACTTCACACCACGAACGAGTCACGGCAATCCTCTTCCCCGGCCAAGCCTCTTTACGGCCAGGTCGGGGTGACACTCTGTTGTTGCCTTGGTTAGTTGTCCTAGGCTCTAACTTTGGATCTCTTCCCAGCTTTGTCTACGATTGAAGCCTTCCTCCTAGCCCACTCCCGAGCCATGTCTGTCATGGGAGCTCAGTATCATCCTGGAGCACTTCGTTTCCTACCAGATCAGCTTCCACAAGAAACAGTGTCGGCATTACAAGACGAGGAAGATGCCACACAGCCCACGAACACCCAAAAAGAACTCGACCCTCGCCGCATGGGTCTGAACAATTCTGGTCTGGAAGAAGAGGACGTTCCAGATGTCATATGTATCCTCCACCCATCCTCACTTTCTGCCTGCCGAATCGTCGCACGTACACTCCTTCGAGCACCACAACATGTTCTGCAAAACTCGGCATTTGACGACTTCGAGACAGGAAAAAGTCTGGCGGACTTGGAAGAGCAGGAAACCTTTATATTCCAAGGCAACACACCACAACAGCCGCTTGATTTGGCATTGCGCTTTTCCTCACGAACCAAACATCCCACATCAGGCTTCATGTTTGGGCGGAAAGCGTCCGCGTGTGACATTGTGCTCGATGCTGAGACAGTCAAGAGCGTCAGCAACGTACATTTCCGAATCTACCTCAATACCTCTGGAACTTGCATGCTTGAAGACATGTCTACCAATGGGACGCTAGTCGATGACATCCACCTAAAAGGCAGACGTGGCAATGGACCACAGACTAGAATGTTGACCTCCGGGTCCATCATTCAGATATTGTCAGGCAAGTCCGAGCAAGCCATCAAGTTTGTCGTCAGGTTTCCTGGAAGAGAAGGTTACGAAGAGCAGTATACTGCGAGGTTTTTGTCTTACATGGAGGGAATTGCCCTGGCAGAAGCCCGCATCCTTGCTCGTCACCCGGCCATGATGGCACAACAAACACAAGGATTTGTACCTGCAGATGCGCCCGTGCGACCAGCAGGCGTTACAGCGTCTGCCCAACCGCTTGTGCTACAGCACAATTCTTGGGGTATGAGATGGAACGGAGGCGCCAAATACAATGTTGTTGGCCATCTCGGAAAGGGTGCATTCGCGACTGTCTACCGCCTTGCTACCAAATCGCAAGGTGAGTATTTTGCTGCAAAAGAGCTGGAGAAAAGGAGATTCGTGAAGAATGGCGTGCTGGATCGCAAACTCGACAACGAACTTCAAATCATGAAAAGCACCAATCATGCCAATATCGTACAGTACATTGAGTACCACGACTACGAGCAGCATCTCTACATCATCATGGAATACGTGCCATTTGGTGATCTTCAACATCACTTGCATGCCATGGGACCACTCGCCGAATATACTGCAATGGTCATGTCGAGCCAAATATTTGACGCTCTGGCATATCTTCACAGTAAGAATATCACCCACCGCGACATCAAACCAGACAATATCTTGATAGCCAACAACAACCCTCACAACTTCCGATGCAAGCTATCCGACTTTGGTCTGTCCAAGGTGGTCAAAAGTGAAAGGACCTTCCTTACGACATTCTGTGGTACTCTCCTTTATTGTGCCCCTGAAGTATTTCCACATTACCGCAATGTCGTTGCTTCAAAAGCCAAGAAGCGTGACAGAACAGGTGCGCCCTCACAACAAACTCGCTTTCACTCGTACAGTCAGGCTGTCGATATCTGGTCTTTTGGTGCTGTCATGTGGTATTCGCTATGCACTCAACCCCCGTTTGAAGGTGTGCTCGACAGTACCGGTATGGGAATGTTTGAAAGGATCATGACCACTGCCCTGGATCCTACACCACTTCTACAGCGTGGCATCTCTGATCCGTGCGTGGACTTGCTGGTGCTCATGATCAACAGGGATCCAGCTCTGCGACCATCTTCGCTTCAGTGTTTACAGCACCCTTGGTTCGATCCATTAGGCCACACTCAGATGAACCCTGTCACTCAACAAGGTCTTGGGGCAATCACTGAAGAGGAAGAGCCAGCAATGAAAGAGTCTGAGCCGGATCTTTCCCAGCTTAAGATTGACGAAGAGGATCTGGAAGAATACCAAGGTGAAGTAAGTATCGACTCTGGTGATCTGGACTTTCTTGACCCTCGCATGTCGAAGCGTGTTAAATTTCGCGATCAATCTGATAAAGGACAAGTCAAGGTGGAAGCTCATCATAGTCAAACACCCGTGGCTATCGGCTCATCCGACACTCGACCAGCAAACGACCGCTTATTTGCAGAAGTCAACCGCTTGACTTCAAACCAGTCAGGCCTTGGACTACATCCAGTCTTGCCATCCGGTATACCGTCAACCACGAATGCTTCCGAAGATGACGACTTTAAATCTGCTGTCGCTCAATTTGCCCATTCCGAGGATCTTGGTGAACCACGTCCCGATTCATTCACGACCGGTGGAGCACTAGGTTCGCAGAGTCTCATGGGCGCCGAGTCCTTGGTCAGAGAACTCAATATGCACACTCCCGAAGACGCCATTTCCCCTTCCACTGAAGAGAATGAACCGACGACTCCCGGCTCAGCCCAAAGCCATGGCGATGCAAGTCAGCGCAGTGTTCCTGCCGAGGATACACCCACTCGTCCACAAGAAGAAACGCCGAAACAACGAGTCTTTAGCAGACAGATTGATCTTCCACTGTCCGCGTCGTTCTTCTACGATCCGAAAGACCCAAGTACGCATAATGTCGAATATGCGTCTCTCCGCAGTGGACATGACTTTTCAGCTGCTTCCACAGTCTCTGCCTCGCGACTTCCTATGCTGTCGACCAACAATAGCGCCGTGGTCAGCCATGCAGTAGCAAAGTCCATATGTGGTCTACCCTCACTGCAGCCTGCACCAGAGTTTCTTAAGCCACCACCGCGTCTAGGTCGCCTCGTATCGACATCCGACTCTTTCGCCGATGTCACCATCACCTTGAAAAGCATTGAGACTACCTTTGGTCGCGGACCCAACAACACCGTATCCTGGCATGATGAGAAAGACTCCCGCATCCCACGTCGCGCCTTTACAATCATGTTTCACGCTCCCGGCATCAAAGCGGCAAAAACAGCAGGCAAGGACTGGACCAAAATGGACGGTCTTCACTGCGTTATCGCTACTGAAGGCAAATTCGGCATCTTCGTCAACGGCATCAAGTTGATGCCCAAAGACGCCAAGGGCAGGGCTCTTTACGGCAAAGTCCACACAGGCGACGTCATCACAGTCTGGCGTGGTGACTCCAGTGTCAATGGCGCGAAAGGCACAGGTTTGTCTTTTGTTTGCGAATTCTTGCACGGCGAGAGTAAAGAGAGAAGAGCAGGGTCGATCGATCTTGGATTCAAAATCCAGCATGAATGATGAGAAAAGCAGAAAGACATTGAATGATGTGTATGATTTCGCAGTAGAAACAAAACAAAATTCGTTATCTAGCATGGAGTTTTTTCTGGCGAGTTTTGGAGCATATGAATAGCAGCGTGATGACAGAGACATGATATGACGGCAACATTTGAGCGAGCGATCTTGGCAATGCAATCGAAAGCGATAGGAATACGATGTATGTTGTACCATGAACAGTGATGCAGATATTTGTTTACCAACCATGGTGTATTGACTATCCAATCACCTAGCAGACATCCTGACGACATCATCACCTCCAGCATCGATCCAGACCGCTCCAATCTTCTTGATCTTGCTTTTGCTCGCTACGTACAGCAGCAAGTAGACATGTTCGACAATCTCTCCCCAGCAAAACACCTGTACTTTCCCCAATCCGTTCCCCGGCTGTGATACATCTTGCTCTGATCTGGTCTGCGTGGTTCTCCCGGACGACTCCTCTTCATCGAATGATCGAGACGCCCAGACGCCGAATCCTACACTTCCATTACTGACCACCTTGGTCAAGAAAGTCCAAAAGTCAATCTGCAGTTGCGCGCTCCAGACGCTCGTGTCAAAGGACCAGAAGCCCCTTTCCGAGGTACGTAGATCACGAGCCACAGTCGTAGGTGCGTACTTCTTAGCGAGATCTTGGTGTGTGAGGAGAGAACTAAGAGAGGAGGTGATGTGAGTCTCGAAGGTGGATAGCGACGTTGGTGGTGGCGGCGCGTGAATCGAGTATGGAAGTGCGGTGAGGGCTGTCAAAGTGGTAGGGGAAGACGGAGCGGTAGGTGTCGATACTAGAAAGGGGCGGGGCGAGGACTTGTGAAGTCGAGGTTGTGGTGTACTAGGTTTTTGGCTAGATTGAGGCGGTTCGGGGGCGTACTTAATGGCTGACAAGGCTGTCACTTTGGTCGTAGAGCCTGCTTCCTTTTGAGAGAGACGTGCGTGTTGCTGAACACGCTCGTCTTGTTGCAGCTCCGTATGCGGCGCGCGAGGTATTTGCTTAGGCAAGGCAACAGTCAGAGATGCTTTGGATGTGTTCTCGGAGCTCAACGAATATGAGCTAGGTAGCTGCGAAGGCACATCATCACCAGTCCAGGATGAGCTGTGAGTTCGCCGAGTAAACTGAGGTGTTACCGTAAGGTGATCGCGTGCGGAAGAGACCTGTGTCAAATTCTGTGGCAATCGTTCTTCAGATGAGCCAATATAGCCAATCCCTACTCCCGTATCTTCTCTGATTGGTACACACAAAGACTCGAGCTGTTTAGAGGCCACTGAGCCACTAGGAACGCCTTGTGGGGTGTCTCCGTCTGGTGGATTGATATGCCTCTCATGTCTGGGAGGTTTTGACGGTGTAGGTATTTCTACGCTACTCTCTTGATTATTGACACTGTCTTCATCGTGCTGCGAGTGACGAGCTGACCGAGAGATGCGCCTCTTCAGAGACTCGGTTAAGAGCTGCGATTCGAGGGCAGATACTGCCAGTTGTGTATCGTCAATAAATACAGGTAGCTGGTATGCCGACTGGATTGAAGCGCCCTCTACCTCCACGTTGGAATGTAGACTGACCTCGACTTCCTGTTCATTGTGCTGGCTATCACGCCCGCCTTCTATGGCAATTCGTTTGGCTGGCTCGAAAGATGCAAAGTTTTTGGCTTGTCTCTTGAATCTTTGATCATCCTTCCTGCCGCTTGGAGCAGAGGTGTGAATCAAGACTTCCATGCATCGAGGTTGATCTGTTTTCAAACGGGATTGTATCCAAAATATTCATGATTCGAAGAGGTTAATGGCTGGTGACGAATTCTACCAAGTATGATACTAATGGCTGAGGGAATAGTCAGCCTCGTTAGCAATTTGCGTTGAAAACACGTTCGCGAATAAATGTCTGTATACGCGCAAGTTGGTGGTGCAGAGCCGCAGACATGTGGCGATCTGCAAACGCCAAGATTTTGCGGGGAAGCCCACCTCACCTTTTTGAAAAGTCGAGATTCGCGACAAACAGCTGTTGTGACACCTTTAGATACCCTTCAACCCGCTAGGACGACATTAATCATTATGGCGCCAGCATCTCTCCTTGACCTCGTAACGGCGCTGCCCTCAGCCGACACCTGGGGCCCTCCAACCACTACCGAAACTACTCTCAATGGCGTCCCATACGCACCTTATTCCAAGGGCGACAAACTCGGCCGTATGGCTGACTGGACCTCTGAAGGAAGAGATCGCGAAAGAGGTGGTCGCCAGCAGTACAACCGCAACTACAGAGGTAAGAAAGAGACTCTTTGTATGGGTCTATAAATGTACTTATCAATCTACAGACCAAATTTACGGCGCTGGCTCTGGTCTTCAGACTACCTTGAACCTCGAGGGTATGAACGAGGAGAGCTCTTTCTCCGTTGTCGATCACGCTCGTACTTCAGCCCGTGGTCGTGGTTTCGGCAGAGGTGGTGGAACCGTTTTCCGTGGACGTGGTGGTGCTCGTGGTGGACCAGCTCAGCGAGGCGCTCGTGGTACGTTCCAGCGTGTCGGACAAAGAGGTGGTGCACAGCAATACGACTCAAGAGGTGGCCGTGGTGGTGGAAGAGGTGGACGCAGATTCGGCTGGAAGGATTACGACAAGCCACAACGCAACCGTGAGGCATCTGTACAGCCAAAAGACTCATGGCGTTTGCTCGATGAGATTGACTTTAACCGTCTTCTCAAACTCAACCTCGATACCGGCGATGGAGAGGACCTCGACGACTACGGATTCCTTTACTACTACGACCGCTCGTATGACAAGCAGCCTGGTGCGCCAACTTCTGTCAGGAAACTTCAGGTTTTGGAGCGTGCCGCATACAATGTCACCACTTCCCAGGATCCAGTCATCCAGGAATTGGCCGACAGAAACGAGGCCACCATCTTCACCACTGACAACATCCTCTCCATGCTCATGTGCGCTCCTCGCTCTGTCTACTCTTGGGATTTGATCATTAACCGTGTCGGTGACAAGATCTTCATCGACAAGCGCGAAGGTTCCAACATTGACAGAGTTACTGTAAACGAGAACGCTGCTGATGCTCCTCTCGAGACTGCCGAAAGCACAAAGGACACCATTAACAGTGTTCCTGCCCTCATGGAGGAGGCCACCCACATCAACCACGTTTTCCCTATTCAGACCGTTCACGAGTCCGAAACCTCGAAGCGCGACATGAGCAACGAGCACCCATTCTACAATGCTTCAGAAGAGACCGACCCTGCAGCTTCCAAGGCGTACAGATACCGCCGTTTCGACCTGTCTCTTGAGGCTGACGAGGAACCTCTTCACCTTATTGTCCGCACTGAACTTGATGCTGTCGTCAAGAACAACATCAGTGGCGAGGACCAAATGCTCGTCATCAAGGCTTTGAACGAGTTTGATAACAAGGCTACCGGTAGTGGAGGTGCTCTTGACTGGAGGAACAAGCTTGCAAGCCAGAGAGGTGCCGTTGTTGCTACTGAGATGAAGAACAACAGCTGCAAGCTTGCTCGATGGACCACTCAGTCTATCCTCGCAAAGGCCGACTTGATGAAGCTTGGGTAAGTCTGACACTCTGAAAAATCATAACAATGCTAACAATTCCACTAGTTTCGTTTCTCGTGTCAACCCCAAGTCCGCCAACGATCATGTCGTTCTTGGTGTTCTTGGTTACAAGCCACGTGAGTTTGCTAGCCAGATGAACTTGAACCTGAACAACGGTTGGGCCATTGTCAGAACATTTGTCGATATGGTCAGACGTGAGCCTGATGGCAAGTTTGTTCTTGTCAAGGACCCCAACAAGCCAACTCTCCGCCTTTACAACGTTCCGAAGGACACATTTGAGGAGGATGGTGATGATATGGAGATGCCTGTTGCAGAGGACGCCAATGAGGAATAAAGCCGGTAATGACTGGTATGAGTATTACATAGACGTTTGCTATATCCAAAATTCGTTTCATGCATTATGTTGAACGTCCTCAGGACTTGACATGGAGTGATCTATTACCGGATTGAGTTAGGTTCATTACCCCACAATCTCGAATGTGAATCTTGAAACGTGGGCGATACCTGCATGATGCTTATTTATGCCTCTTCTACATTATTTTATTTGTGTTCATTTGTGTCTGGCATACTCTCCCAATCTCATCATCCCTCTCACGGAGTCGCGCGATCGCCATGAAGGGCTTTTGGGCGCTTCCAGTCCTCCTCCGCGTTGCGATCGCAAGTCGGCATGTCTTCAGCGTCAATGACGACGTATTGGCCTATCCTCAAGTATGTGGGAGTAACGATTACTTATAGTCACAAGACCTCTTACTTACTGTCCGTCTAGTATGAGATCAAATTCACAAATGATCATGTCTCGGAAGCCGATGCGCTGTCAAAGCTGGATGGGAAGAGAGTGGAGCACGACAGTTCTCTTGTCACTTCATTAGGACAGAGAACAAGCAAGCACGGAGACGGCAACAGCGACGATACTGGCAGATTCAGCTATGAAGTCATGAGCCTCAAAGATCAACAATATCTATGCAAGATACCCGAGCTCGAGGAAACGGTAATACCAGACGCAAACGACACATTGTCCAAACTCGATGAGGAGAAGGAATTAGCAAGAGCAAATGACAAAGGTTGGGAATTGCTGTCAGAAATGCAAGGAAACTGCATATACCTCTGGAGCGGATGGTGGAGCTACAGCTATTGCTTTGGAGAAGGCGTAAGACAGTTCCATCAGCTACCGTCAAGGCCTGGTACTCCTGCATACCCCCCTGTGGAAGATCCCACGGTAGCAGGGTATGTGCTGGGATCGCTACAAGGGACGTTGCCAGATAAGAAAGTGGAAATCACAAGCGACGAAAAAGGATTGAGTAAGGGCCTGGCCGCGATGAAAGCTACAGGTCGTCTCGAGACCAGAGGTGGGAACAAGTACCTTGTCCAGCGTCTGGGAGGAGGTACGGTTTGCGATTTGACAGAGAAACCCCGCAGGATCGAAGTCCAAGTAAGCACGCTAGATTCATACGGTCAAGACATGATACTAATCTCGACCAGTTTCACTGTAACCCAGCTTCACAAGAGCGCGTACACCTGATCAAAGAAGTTGCTACCTGCGCCTATCTAATGATCATACATACACCCCGCTTGTGTAACGATGTCGCATTTCTACCACCGCAGATCGACTTTCCAAACATCATCTCATGTACACCAATCCTCGAACCTGATCAGGTGCCGGCTCATGAAGCTCGCGTGGCGTCTTCTGCGAGACAGGAACTCGCTTCCCAGATGCCCGATGCATTCAAGAGTGAAGAAGATCAACCTAAACCAACCGTGGGCAACATTGTAGTAGGTGCATACAGATGGGTCCAGCCTGGAAAGAAGATTGAAAAGTCGGCGATTCTAGGAGGCGGCAAGGAGACTTTTGTCGGTATTCTTGCAGACAGCAAAGGCAAGACAATGACGGCTGAAGAGCTCTCAAAGTTGGGTTTCAAGGATCATGGAACCGTGGAGAGGTATAAGAAGCAGCTGGAGAAAATTGCTGGGGAAAAACCATGGAAGATGGAGATTGTGGAAACGGCAAGAGGTACAGAGATCAAGGGAGTTGTGATTGATCCAGAGGACGAGCAGGAGGAAAAGGCACCCAAAAGCGATGAAGATGAGATTGAGGTGAGCATCAAAGAAGATGGGACGATTGAGGTTCGCGATCAAGAAGGAAAGCTTCTTGACTTGACGCAGAAGAGTGAGAGATCCGGCAAGAAGAGTGAGAAGAGTGATTCAAGATCTGAGGAAAAGGCTGAAGAGGAAGAGCGCGGAAGTGAAGAGACGTACAGAGAAAAGGACGAACTGTAGTTGTCTGATTAGCGAGTGAATTCATTGCATGAGATACCCTACAGCATCAACATCATACCACATATCCATGATTAACTGATGGCAGATAGTCGTCTACGAATTGAAGCTCTTCTCCATGCCTCGGCACGACAAGATACACAGTCCCATACCTTTGCAAGGCCTATGTTTGACGTGGGTGACAGTGCGGGGAACCGTGGCTGCCTGCCTCGCCTCTCGACATTTGCCGCAGGCGCAAAAGTCTAAATTTATCTACCATGACGGTCTACTTTTAATCCCTTGTGAATTTACGAGTCCTGACACAATGACATGTCTTTTCCGACGAGATTACTGGAATCGGCTACCCAGTTGACAAGGAGCGCTGTCTCAGGCCATGGACAAGCCCAGGAACTGGAAGGTTTGATGCAAGAACAGAAACGATCTGTATCAAGGCCACGAACGAGCATCCACGACGAATCTGGACCGTCTTCGCTGAAGAATGTACCGAATCGGAACTCTGCTCTGGAGGTATTCAAGACTCAACAACCAGATCGAAACGTGGCGAATGACGAATTGGATCGCTTTCTCGTCGAAAGAGGATCACCGTTAGATGTGCCACTGGTCGAGGAACCTTTTACAAAACCGAGCCCTATCATCCCGGATAAGATTCGAGACCTATGCAATAAAATCTACAAGGTCTTTCCGTCTTCGCGCCCGCCACGCTTTGACAACTGGGTCACTGATTCCCACTCTGGGCGGTGTAACAACTGGCATCAACGATTGAAAGATCTTGGTGTTACGCCTGAAGAAGTCTTCGAAGGTGTTGCCCTGACCAAGCTCGAGTTCCACGATCAACGATGCTCTTGTGACGATTCATCGCATTACAAAACTTCCATTGCCAGGCTTTTTTTCCTCGCCTTGAACGATCCTGACTGGTATCGCTTTGATGATGCAAGCAGTTGGTCGAATAATGATGGTATCTTCCAGTCTTTACCGGGAACATCATCTAGTTCTTCAGAAAAACCTCTGTTGTCGCTTGACGAACTGCCTGTCAAGGTAGATACAAGCATTTCCGAACTCGAAGTCAATATGGCTTGGCTACATGATCCCTACTGCGCTTGTCGAGATCTAAGGCACCGCGCACAGCTTCGAAAAGAATGGCAAACAACGATAAAGGCACTACAATGGGCCGATCACCATCAGAAGAATCTTGAAGATTACCTTTTAGAACACATGGGTGTTGCTCGTCGCCTGGGATTCATTGGACAAGAGTTATCTGACGAAGCTCAACAGTCAAAACATCAAGTTCAAGAAGCGACAAGAGTAAATATGATAAGCAATCACACTGGGATGATAGCTACACAAGATACGAATGCCGAGGACTTGCCGGAAAGGCACGACTTTGTATCAAAACTGTTTCCTGACTACGCGATTCTCCCGCTTGAAAGTCGACCAGTACCTCACGACGTACTGGTCACTCGATATCAGCAATTAGCAGGTGCAGCTATGTTCAGCTTTGATATGGAAGACAGACCTCTAGTCCTGCCAGAATCATTCGACATACCATCACTCCTCCAGAACTCCCAACGGCAGGAGGAAGCCTACCATCACTGGCATGATCAGTTTCCAATCGAAGATGCAAGAGCTCGCTCTTTGGAAGAGCTTCATCTGACCGTGTATGACCGAATGTCAGCTCATGCTGGAATGACACGCTTTTCGTCAAATGTTGAACAGGCTAGGAGCGGTACGCCCATATCTAACGCACGTCGGATGGCGTATAGGGCATACCAAGAAGTATCTCATTTGAGGTCTCGCGCAGCGCAGCTGAGCAAAGCACAATCGGAGAACTCGTTGATGCAAAAGACATCAGACACTTCCATGCTCAAGATGTCGGATGCGCAGATGCAAGATGGTCGCGGAAAGGCTCAAATGATACAACAAGACCAGTCTTCAAGGCAACAACATAACACACATGATCCGAAAACCATGTTTGAGCACAAGACTTCACTCAGGCCGAAACACAATCGCGAAGAAACATCTGTGCAGGATGAACAAATGGAACCATTCCACTGCCCGTACCCAGCCTGCCACGACCTCCTCGCAGGTGGCGATGCTTCTTTGCGAGTATCAAAAGACGGTCGTCAGGAGATATGGTGCGCGCATGACGGTTGTCTGGAGAGTTTTGTTGACAGATCATATTGGCGACGACATATCTTCACTCCTCATCATGAGTTATTGGGCCTTGGTACGTCGAATGAACTATGAGCAATGATCATTGAAACCGGACGAGCCCAAGAAAAAATCAACGAGAAATCCCGGCCGGCCATAGCGTACACATGTCTCCAGAAGATGTTACCGGTTACTAGCATACTCAGGTAGAATCTACGATATACGACTTGCAGTCTCGTGACACAGTCCGTGTCAAGCGAATTGAGCCCATTCATTCAAATGGTCGAGGCGGACTTCTGAAGATTGGTATTATATGGGTTTAAGCTTCGGTGTCTATGCTGGAGCTGCTTGAGCCTCGGGAGCAGCCGGACCACCAGCGTTACGCTTGTTGCTAACAACGTAGTCGGCAAGGAAGTCGGGGTCGTTCTCAAATTCCTCTTTGAGCTAGAGTACAAGAGTCAGCAATGTGTTCCGCATGATGGGGATAAGATGATTGGCCACCGCCCGAGTTATATAGCGAATCCCGAAGCAGACCAGAGCTGCCGAGACCAGCATCTCTTTCGCTAGATAGCAGTGTATTTCAGAACTTACAATATCAAGTCCACCAATCAATTCACCTCCAACATATACCTGAGGAAATGTCGGCCACTCTGAGTACTCCTTGAGGCCTTGCCTCACCTCATCGTCTGCCAAGATGTTAAAGAACCCATATCTGATACCCTTCTCCCTCAAAATGGAGACGCATTGCCTACTGAATCCACATTGTGGCGCAGATGGAGTTCCCTTCATGAACAGCATGACAGGCGCAGCCTTGACCAACTCGCCCAATCTCTTCTGCAACTCCTCTGCGGTCTCCTCGTTGTTCTCTCCTGATGAATATTGAGGCGCTGTGGTAGGATCCGATGCGCTAGGCGCGTAGCTGCTCAGATCCTTGCTCGCTGACTTTGACACTGACTGTTGTGGTGGCAGACCAAGTTTGCCAGGGTTCGAGTCGGCTGCTCCGGCGTGTTTCTCAACGGCACTTCTTACATCGGCAGCCGAGACACCTGTTACTGTCTCCAGTATCTTGTCATCGCGCTGTAGAGCGATAAAAGGAACCTGAGTCACGTCGTATTGCTCGCTAATATCGCTTACTTCTTCGGCATCGACGCTCAGGAATGCGATCTTGGCTGGTGTAGTCTGCTTGTAGGTGGTCGCGAGGGTCGAAATGACGGTGGACATCTGCTTGCAGGGCTCGGCCCACGGGGCGTGAAAGTAGATGACAATCAAAGCGCTTGAGGGAAGGTTGGATGTGTGGTGGTTAAAGTCGGCTTCTGTTGTGATGTCTGTCACTGTACAGTGCGACTGGTCGTTGGCGGGGTTCTGATTCATGACTGTTGTTGACGTGCTTTCGACGGTGTATATGCGAGGGCACAGGAAATATGGCGAAGGGTTGTCGAGATTGTGAACTTGCGATAAGTCCAGTCCGATATCTTTGGTGATACAGATCTGGGTTCCGCGGTGATGTCGACTGAGCAAAAAGCAGTGGGGTCCTTCCAGAAACATCAACCCCACGTCATCGCGCTAGAGCGGATCTACCCTTTTCCACGAGACCTTATCAGTCTTATCTGATGGCAATTTTCCAAGGGTCTCGTGCCAGAATTTCATGCTGCATCGCAAACCGAGTTTATCCTCAGATCTCCAAATCTTCACGCCAGATCAAAAATGTTGCGCCAGGTCAAACCCAAGACAGCGCGCTCAAAGCGCCTGATGGAGAAGAAAGCTCCTCAGGTTCACGAGCATGGACGTACAACTCTTTTTCTTCGCTACACAACATGCTCCGAGATTGTACAACTTGCCATGAAGGACTTGCACTCTCTCAAGCGTCCAGCATGTATTCGTTTCAACAAGAAAAATACTGTCCACCCATTCGAGGACCCATCATCATTCGAATTCTTCTCCGAGAAGAACGACTCTAGTATGCTTGTCTACGGTAGCCACAGCAAGAAGCGACCACACACCATCACCCTCGTACGAATGTTCGACTTTAAAGTACTCGATATGTTAGAGTTGGCGCTCGACCCAGACACTCTACGCACACTCTCTCAATTCAAGAACAACAAAGCAGCAGTCGGTCTCAAACCACTCATATCCTTCTCCGGCACACCATTCGAGAGCCCTGTCGCAAATGCCTACACTCTGGCCAAATCCATCTTCCTTGACCTCTTCAAGGGCGAAGACACCAACAATGTCGATGTTGAAGGTCTTCAATTCATGGTCCACATCAGCTGCGGTGAAGAAGTCGAAGGCGCGCCACCACCAAAGATTCACCTCCGTTGCTACTTGATCAAGACCAAGAAGAGCGGACAGAGTTTGCCTCGTGTCGAGGTCGAGGAGATGGGCCCAAGAATGGACTTTCGCGTCGGCAGAATCAGAGAGGCAGACCCAGATATGATGAAGGAGGCACTCAAGAGACCAAAGAACCTCGAAGCCAAGGAGAAGAAGAATGTCGAGACTGATATTATGGGTGACAAGGTTGGAAGAATCCATCTTGGTAAGCAGGATATTGCATCTATGCAATCTAGGAAGATGAAGGGTCTTAAGCGCGCGAGAGGTGGTGACGCCGATGGCGATGCAGACGCAATGGATGAAGACGAGGATGTCGATGGTGGTGTCGATGTCAAGAGAGCTAGAGCATGAGGTAAAACACATTGTGTCACTCTTAGCGTGGCGTTGGTGGTTTCTTAAATGGGTATCTTGCAGTCTATTTGGTCTATAAAGGCACTTTGCGCACTCCAATGCATGTCCAGATGATGTTACATGTTACATTCCTGTTCCTTTTCAATTTCCAGCTGGTGCGGCTGCCTCGACTGTACCAGGCTTCTCTACAGCTTCAGCTGGTTTGCCAACCGTGTCGGGCTTGTTTTGAACCAGACGCTACAACATAGTCAGTGATATTGTTATGACAGAAGAGTTGTCGACTTACGAGCAAGTTCCTCAACAAAATCATGATGGTGACTTTGCCAACAGCGGGAACATAAATCGAGGCCTTTTCCTTGATCTCCGGAACAAAGTTCTTTTCGCTTGAAAAGTTGATGCAGACAGCTCCATCACGGACATGCTGAGTAGGCACCTTGAACTTGTCACCAGGTACGCCACTGATTACCACATCACTGATCTTGAGACAATCTTCGAGAGTCCAGCCCTCTTTGTCCTCAACTTCGTGCTGCTGCTTGCGTAGACCTTTGCCTCTGCTGAAGCGCTGCACACCGGTAATATCCGCCGAGTAGACTTCGGCGCCGTCATTGGCGAGAAGCGCAGCAAGTGGTCGACCGACGACTTCTGATCGGTTGATGATAGTGATACGACGACCAAAGAGTCGCTTTCCGTAGTCTAGAAAGGTATTGTAGATTTGCAAATGCTCAAGAATCTTGATCATGGCCAGTGGCGTACAGGGAAGGATGGACTTTTGTGTGTTGTGAGGTGGATCCAAGAAACGAATATTCTGATACATGTTGTTGATGAGATGGGGGCTCAGTCCCTCGACGTCTTTGTGCATGTCCACCATGAATTGCAAGGTACGGTCGCGCATGGAATCAAAGACCGGGTAATAGACCATAATACCATCCACGCTGTCGTCCTTGTTGGCTTCACGAATGGCGTCTTCGAGTCCCTCACGCTCTACTTCACGGAGAGTAAAGTCAAAGCCGTTATCTCTGCATGTCTTGCCAGTCCAGTCGGCGTACATCCGGGCGGCTGGGTCGGTATTCGCGAGAAAACCGACAACATGTGGTGGTTTCTTCAGCTGCTTCAGGCCCTCTGCCACTTCAGCTTGGAGCTTCTTTGCAATTCCGGCGGCCAGAACCACCTTGCAGGCTCCTGGTACGGTCGATGCTGAACTCATATTGTTCTTATGTGTGAAGGTTGAGTTTCGTGTGTGATATTGTCGATTGTTGTCCGGAAGGAAACACAGTAGTCGAAGCACGTAAATTCAGTAGAGGCTTGCTCGATCCAAGGCCTTTCCTGTCTTCAAAGTGACTGTTTATGGTCATTATAACGACGCGATACACAACGAAATAATCTTTGCTCGAGAAATGGGTTGGGAAAATATGATCACTTACATTCGGAATTGAAGTCTAACAGATATGTTCAGCGAGACCGCAATTTAATCGAGACTTTATCAATTCGTTGCTTACCAGATTCACCATCAATTCATCAAACTCTCAATGTTCTTCACGAAAATAAAAAAAGATGAGGCTTTCGAGATCTCCAAGATCGGCAACGTGCAGCGGGAAGCAATGCGGGCCGACATCGCGTGGTTCGGAATCGGCTGGCAAAAAGATTCATACGTCACATCGTCAAACTGTCGTGCTCTATCAAATTGGAAATCCTCATACACTGATATTCGAATTCTATTAACCATTAGTTGAGATCAGATTGACATGTCTGATATTCAGCTCTACCTTGTCGAAGCCGGCAAAAAGAATCAAGCCGAAGCACAGAAAATAGCAGAACAGACTGCTGTGAAACTCGAGCGCAAAGAGATCAAATTGGTTGCGTTAATCGAAGGTATTGGAGAATATATCAACAACGAAGATGCTGCTTTACGCACCAATTCACTTGCATATCTTGCGGACATCCTTTCTGTAATACCCAAGGGAGTCTTGAGTCTGCAACAACGAAGTCTGCTATGCGATTTCATCTTGTCACGCATTCAAGATGACTCTGAAGCGATCGCCTCATGCGCAAAGGCGCTCATTGCCTTGGAGGAACGAGGGAAGTGGGATCAGGATACGGCTACGAAGATTACGACTACGTGAGTCGGAACGCCTGATGGGTAATCTGATTTGCTTATTGTTTGCAGACTCATTACGGATACCCAACCTCTGAAAACATACCGACTTCAGGGTGATCGATTTGCCATTCTTCAGTTACTAGACTTGCTTGTTGCCAGATACAGAGAGTGTCAGTACCGCCAAGTTGTGATTCACCAGACGCTGACATCTCCCAGCTGTGAACAAGATTGCTGATGGCGACCATGAATTCGTCGGCAACTTCATTCAATACTTCGACGGCGAAAAGGATCCTCGCAACCTGATGATTGTCTTCTCAATACTACAAGTGCCAATGTCAGAATGGGACCTTGGTCCACATGTTCAGGAGCTCTTCGACACCGTCTTTAACTACTTCCCAATCACATTCAAGCCACCTCCAGGAGATCCATACGGCATTACCGCACAGGACCTCAAGGATCGTCTGCGCGACTGTATAGCTGCCACCGCAGAGTTTGCGCCTTATTCATTCCCTGCTTTGCTTGACAAACTCGACTCGAGTTCCATGAACACGAAGCGCGACGTTCTAGCAAGCTTGTTGGCTTGTGCCGAGAAATATGCACCTCAAACTATATCACTGTACTCTCTCACATTATGGGATGCACTCAAGTTCGAGGTGCTGAATTCGGAAGAGGAAGACTTGGCGGAGGACTCTCTGAAGGTTCTGTCGACCATTGCGCATCAACTTCCTATGGCTTCAGAAGGGGCCCTCACACATTACCTGAAACCAGTCATCAAAGAGTGCAATGAACATTTCGAAGATGCACCAACCAAACAGTCAGCCGCAGCTGGCCGGATACTGTATGCCGTTGCCAAAGAGTCACCCAATATTGCCGATACCGTCGTCAAAGGAGTCCTCCCGAACCTTTTCACGCTCTTCAAGAATTCCGAATCGATTTCCAAGCGTCGTGGGCTGATCGAAGTTCTGAACAAGATAGTAGCAGCAGTCGAGAAAGTCTCATCACAATGGCTGATCAAGGACGAAGACGGTGTCATCATTCGTGATCGGGCGACTTCCAGCGCCATTCGAGACTTTTCCAGTGAATCACTCGAAGTTCTGCTCCGAGCAGCAATGAATGCACCCCAAGGAGAGGTCTCTTTCCGCTTGTACTCTCTTCAAGGTCTTGCTGGTTTGATCAGAATTAGACAACTCTTAAACGATTCAGAAGCTGGCAGAATCGTCGACACCTGTACCGAGATTGTTATTCGAGAGCCATCGCAAGGCTATGATGAGGTCAAAGAGAAGGCTATTCAGACACTGATTGAGGCTTCACACCATTTCCCTGGAGTTACCGGCGACAAGGCCATTCCCGCTTTCATTGCCGAGCTACCAGATTGTCCTGAAGAGGGCATTTTTACCTATGAGCCAGCACTCGAGGCTTTTGCAAAACTGGGTACCGAAGTACAGATCGTCGACACCATTATTGTGAGGCTCAAGAATAAAGTGAACGCAGCACTTCACCAGGGAGCTCCACGAAGCTATATTCTGGCTCTTTTGACCGCTTTGCTCTACATCTTCACTCATGGATCGCCAAGCCAAGACGAAGGACTGCCTCGTATGAGCTACTTTTGGGATCTTGCGAAACCATTGTTGGAACAAGCAATCGGACTTGGTACGTCTGAAGCAAAGCTTCTCAGCAGTGAAGCTTGTGTCACCATTCTTGCTCGGATCTGCAACATCATCGTTCGACCACAATCTGGACATGTACAGAATCAAGTCTATGCCAGCTTCGAACGTCTTTTTGAGTCATTGCACGCGGACCAGCCGACACCAGAGGCAGACGCGACCGGCAGAACGGGATCCAAGCTTGGTGTGATCGCATCTCTTCATCTCCATGCAGCTTTCCAGAGAGATCTGATTGGCCCAGAAGCGACAGTCAAGACTATGAAAGCGATTTCGGATGTCGCGCTTGGAGCAGACGAAACCCCAGGTGTGCGACTCGATGCGCTCAAACATATTACGCTCCTGGTAAACAAATTTGTGTCCAGTGCGAATTTGGCACAGACTCTGCAAGATGTCGGACTTGATCAGCAAGCTCTTCTCAACAACCCATCACCATCATCCACAGCAGCTGTACATGTAGCGCATGCAATCACCAAAGGATTGATTATCCAAGGTAAAAGTCCAAAAATTGCTACCGCATATCTCCAAGGTCTGTTGGAACTTCTTGGGGATCTCGACAATGGACCGGCTTCCGCTCGAGGATTTGCAAGTCTTCTCGCTCCAGATGACACTCTCGCCAAAGAGAATCATTGCATAATCTCCGGTTTGTATAAGCAAAAAGTGTACAGTCAGATATACACTGCTATTGCAAATGCAGTCAAGGTAGCAGACTCGGTGGCCAAGCAGAATTACCTCGCTGCTCTCTCTGGAATCTTGCGCTGGCTGCCATACAGCTTGATCCAGCCATCATTGCCCACCATCACGCCT
>Ga0058704_10000581_pt1 | contig 18632 bp, 11 predicted proteins | sample AgamicMgSfe_FD_71363 | JGI IMG/M metagenome (GOLD analysis project Ga0058704, IMG submission 71363) | Agave microbial communities from Guanajuato, Mexico - Mg.Sf.e | ecosystem: Host-associated > Plants > Phyllosphere > Phylloplane/Leaf | place: Guanajuato, Mexico | collected 2012-05-30
GGCGTTGAGTTCGGCTGGGTTGGGGGGTTGGGGGGAGGTGTGAAGAGTGAGGTATGACTGATGATGGTGTGCTTTTGGCGTTTTCCCTCCTGAGCGGCTGTCCACATGAGTGATCTCGTTCGCATCGACGTGATACACTTGTGCTAACTCTCTCCACTTGCATTTACTTCTTACTCTTAGCTGGCTCACAACTAGAAAGATCCTTGTACATAAGCGCCAGCGCACGATACCATGATTATCGAACGGTAGCCATCCACCCTCGCCTGCCATCTCCGAAACGTAACGTAAGGCCGAAGGATCTACTTCTTCAAATAACTCGCCGCGTACACCTCGGCCCCCACCTCCACCAACCTCCGATCCTTCTCCCTCACCTCCGCCTCCGACTCGCGCATATACCCCTCCACCGCCTGCCTCACCTCCCCATCTCCCGTCCCGATAATCCTCGCCGCGAGCAACGCCGCGTTCGTACTGTTGTTCACCCCGACCGTCGCGACCGGCACGCCGCGCGGCATGTTGCAGATACTCAGCAGGCTGTCCGTGCCGTCGCCGATGCTCGGTTTCACGGGCACGCCGATCACGGGGAGCGGCGTGTACGCGGCCGTCATGCCGGGAAGGTGGGCGGCGCCGCCGGCGGCCGCGATGATGCATTTGATCGTGCCGGTGGAGGCGGCGCAGGAGGCGTAGGTGGCCATCCAGGCGGGCGTGCGGTGCGCGGAGGTGATGCGCGTTGTGTAGGGGATGTGGAGTTTGGTGAGGATGGCGAGGCCCGGGGCTAGGACGGGGAGGTCGGAGTCGGAGCCCATTACTATGGCGACTTGCGGTGGTGGGTTTGTGGCGGGGGTGTTGTTGGTAGGTGAGGAGGACTTGGGCTTGTCTTTGTCTACGAAGTCGATCATGGGCTGCATGATTGCTTCGGCTTCGGCCATTGTCGGCGCCGTCCCGGTCAAGTGGCCCATCTTCCTCCCTTTCTTCGCTTGCCCTTTGCCGTACATGTGGATTTTGATGTCGTCGTGCTTGAGCGCCTCGAGTTCGACGGCGGTGTGGGAATCCGGCTTCTCGCGACCGAGGATGTTGAGCATGATGGCCGGATCGCGCAGCCGAAGGCTCTTCTGCGTGAGCGGCAGGTCGAGGATCGCGCGGAGGTGCGCCTCGTACTGCGAGATCTTGCATGCTTCGATGGTGTAGTGGCCCGAATTGTGCGGCCGGGGCGCGATCTCGTTGATGAGGAGCGTGTCGTTTCCCAGCAGGAACATCTCCACTCCGAAGACGCCTTTGCCCCAGAAGCAGGACACGGCTTTCCGCGCGAGCTCCTGTGCCTGCTTCTCGATGGCTTCCGAGACTCCTCGAGCCGGCGCATACGTGAGCTTGCAGATGCTGTTCTCGTGGATCGTCTCCACCGTCGGGAAGGATAAGACATCGTCCTTGGTCTTGACGACCATCACTGCGAGCTCCATCCTGAATTGTGCCCACTTCTCCGCGTAGAGGTCCTTGTTCGCGCCTAGAGCGTCCAGCGCCGGCTGGAAGTCCTCTTTCGTCTTGACGGGGAAGTTGCCCTTGCCATCGTACGCTTCTTTGCGTGATTTGAGCATCAGTGGAAGGCCGAGCGTGGCGCTCGCCTTCTCCAGATCCTCGACTGACGGTGTTTGTAGTGGCAGTGACTGGGCGGTCGCCACGCCATGGCTTTGCAAATGCTCCTTCTGGAGATACTTGTCCTGGATCGTCCGGATGGTTTTCCAGCTCGGCTGTACGTCCGTAGTGGCAGCGATCTCTTCTAAAGTCTTCGTGTCGACGTGCTCGATCTCGACGGTGACTACATCAGACCTTTCGGCCAGTTTCCGCACCGCATCGGCGTCTTTGAACGAGCCATCCACGTGTCCGTCGTGGTTGCTGATCTGTTTGGCCGGGGAATTCGATGCATCCAGGAAATTCACTCTGATGCCCAGGCGGTTGGCCGGCTCTACCAACATGCGGCCAAGTTGGCCTCCTCCCAGTACACCTACAGTCTTGTCCATGATAAGGAAGACTTGAAAGTCCTGCTATTTGTTCCTTGATCGGACAGTCGAGCAGCTACCCATGGGCACGTCCAAAATTTTGTATGTGGTCTATGTGGGACATGACTCAACTCGAGGAAGTGAGGTCGAAACGTTTGGGCTAAGCGGTCTGTTCTACATAAAAATTGATCTCACGCTGCTACACCTGGGAACGTAGGCAGTTCTTTCTTAACGCTAGAAGTGGTTGGCGCGCTTTGGGAAGCGCGAGAGAATTGCAGGTACATCACGACTGACTCGACTTAGGACAGCAACTGCGCAGAGCATAGCATTTATCATTTCGCTATCCGCAAAGCACCAGCAGCAACGCCAGTGCCTTATCATGCCGAAGAAAAGCAGCTTCAAGCACCCACTGCACGCCCACTTGCTTCGACGCAGAAGTGTAGCACACGCTCGCTGCAACCTCCAGGTCCTGAATCCTCCCATATGGCTCGTACGTGCATCTCTTAGACCTTGAAACCACGCGACCGTCTCCTACCACGAGCCCTCTCGAACTTCCTGCCTTTGCTCTCGACAAGCGGCTTCTGCAGTGGCTGTCAGTATGACATCCGGCGACGGTGAATTACGGGGTTCGACTTACCTTGTGCGAGTGAGGACCGAAACCGAAGTGCTTGACCGACTCGCGAGCGTTCTTCGGGCCACGGAGAAGGACGACGTTCGAGCCAGTCGGTGCGCGCATGGCCAGCTGGTCGAACGTCAGGCACTCGCCGCCAGCCTTCTCGATGCGAGCGCGTGCGGTCGCGGTGAACCGAAGAGCGCAAATGCTCAATTTCGGCAACTCGTAGAGGCGGTTGTCGTCGGTCACGGTGCCCACGACCGCGCGGATCTTGCCCTCGTTGGCCTTCTCGGAGTGGCTGTTGGCGGTGACCGAGACGATTTTGCTCAAGCTGAGCGGGGGCTTGTTGATCTTGCTCGCGCGCAGACGCCTCAGAACGGTGGCATTGAACTTGTTGCTTTCTCCAGTGCGTCTCGCCAGGAATGCGTACAGACGGTTGAGCAGGCTGAGGTATGGGTTGTCGGACTTGGGGGCACTGCGATGAGCGCTTCGGACATGGTGCTTATCGAGGTCGACACCCATTTTGGCGGTATTTGTTGTCAAGAGATACTTGACGTGCGATTGCTGTTGGCAGCGTTTTACGGAATTCGTCGCTTAGTGCCGCTGCGCTTGGCACGGCTTCAGATGATTTTCCGATCCGGCGCTAGTGCTGTTGAAATCTTGGCACAGACGGTCCGCACCTCGCCGCTTCTGGACCTCTGCGGAACGCCATCCTCTACACTCTGAACCTGATGAGAGGCCTCTACCAATATTCCTATGCCTAACATGTTTCCTCTAAAAGTGAGCTCAAGAGCCTTGGGCTCGTTGACTTGTCGCGCTTGCAAGAGACCCGTTCTCCCAAGCCAACACGCTCTGCAATGGCAGGCTGTGAGAGCCATTGCCGGTCTAGAACAGCAACAGAGGGTTGAACTCCTGCTCTGGTATAATCAAATCGATATCCTACTGATGGCTGGTTTAGTTGGTGTCCGCGAATCTCAGCGAGGCTGACCCGACGGTTTTCGAGATCATCCGAAAGGTATCGCCCCGGCATTCCGCCTCCAGCATACGGTACGAGTGACGAGACGAACATCTGATGCGAGCGTAGGAGAAACGAAGACAGAAGCATTTCATAAACCTCATCCCATCCGAGAACTTCACCAGTCAAGCGGTCCTTGATGCGTTAGGCAGTGTCATGCAGAACAAGTACTCCGAAGGGTACCCCGGCGCAAGATACTATGGTGGCAACGAGTTCATTGATGAGGCGGAAACACTTTGCCAGCGAAGAGCACTAGAGACTTTTGGGTTGAAAGAGTCAGAATGGGGTGTCAATGTGCAGCCGCTGTCTGGATCACCAGCCAACCTTTACGCCTACTCCGCCCTGCTCAACACGCACGATAGGATCATGGGTCTGGATCTCCCTCATGGCGGTCACTTGTCGCACGGTTACCAGATCCCGAACAAGAAGATCTCAGCTATCAGCAAGTACTTCGAGACGCTACCGTATCGACTAGACGAAAGGACGGGCCTGATAGATTACGACAAGCTGGAAGAGCTAGCGATGCTGTACAGACCGAAGATTATCATTGCTGGCACGAGCGCATACAGCAGACTGATCGACTACAACCGGTTCAGGCAAGTCGTGGAGAAGGTGGGCAACTGCTACCTCCTCAGTGACATGGCCCACATCTCGGGTTTGGTGGCTGGTGGCGTGATCCCTTCCCCGTTCGAGTACAGCGACGTGGTGACCACTACCACGCACAAGAGTCTCCGGGGCCCGCGAGGAGCCATGATCTTCTTCAGGAAAGGCACGAGGCGGGTAGACAAGAAGGGCGTGGAAGAGAAGTACGACCTGGAGAACCCGATCAACTCGTCCGTGTTCCCCGGCCACCAAGGAGGCCCGCATAACCACACAATCACTGCCCTGGCGGTCGCACTGCATCAGGCTCAGCAACCTGAATTCAAAGAATACCAGCGAACAGTCCTCGAAAATGCAAAGGCTCTTGCAGCACGGTTAGGCGAAGGTAAGGACAACGGTGGGCTCGGCTACAACATCGTTTCTGGCGGTACGGATAACCACCTCGTACTCGTCGACCTGAAAGATAAGAACATTGACGGTGCTCGTGTGGAGCGCATCTTGGAACTTGTCGGCGTGGCCACGAACAAGAACACCGTACCTGGTGACAAAACAGCGATGAAGCCTGGCGGCATCCGCATGGGCACACCCGCCATGACGACCCGTGGCCTCAATCCCGCGGACTTTAAGCGCGTGGCGGACATTGTGCATCGCGCGGTCAACATTACCAAGATGCTGGATGGCAAGGCGATCGAAGCGGCCGAGAAGAGTGGTCGCAAGAACCCCAAGAGCGTCAATGCATTCAAAGAGTATGTCAAGGAGGGCGAGGAGTGCGTGGAGATCGTCGAACTGCGAAGGGAGGTCGAGGACTGGGTGGGGACGTTCAGTTTGCCATGGGATAAGACATCGTAGTTCGGCGTCGGGTCGGAGCGGGAGATTGGGCGGTGGCAAGATGAAGGGTAAAGTAACGATGTGCAAGATGTGAGTATGAACCTGGTGTTTAAGGGTGAGTTGTATCTGTGCGGCACTTTACCTATGGACGAATTACGCTACAAGGCGTACCACATCCTTCAAGCCCTTCACATTCTGGTCTGTGGACTTGCAGACACTGATCAGCTACCGGTGCAGCTCGACAACTGTGAACTACCTACATCCTTCGCCATATTCTCTCGGTTGGGACTTTAGTGCCGGGGTAAGACACGATGAGTGATTGAGCAAAGGCACGACACCAGCCACAACAGGACTTCATCGAGATCGCTTGACATCTTTCTACTCGGCTTCGCTATATGTGCTACGGTTGCTTCGCTTTACACGGCCTTCTTCACGGGCGTTATGCTAGTTGGCAGGTTGGAGGTACCCCGGGTCAAGCACATCGACAGTCCTGAGACTGCAATTCGGCCGTGACTGGATACGGGGCCATCCTTTTCTTGAACATGGAGGAACCCAGCAATCGCCAATGCCAATCACTTCCTCGTCCATTGCAGGAAGCTGTTGGACATTGTCAATGAACGTAATGTTTAGGTGGACTTGAATGGCTTCATCCCATATCAGTCGTCACTTTCTGCCCTGGGATTACTAATCGTTCCTTCCTTGTTTGGAAGTTGGGTTTTCCCTTTCTGGTCCCTGTACGTGAACTTTGCTCGCCGATCGCCTGCTGTTTGCAACAAAGCCCAGACTTTCTTCTGTCCCTTTGCTTACCGCATACTACTTCTATCTTAACTCACTTTTCTACCTGACATCGACATCGACATCGACCGGGACCAGAGCTTGCTTTTTTGTGGCGTTTCGTTGCTGCACTGAAGGTGCTAACATGAGCGATGGCAGAACCTGATCCTCCTACCGGCACGCTCTTAGGGAAGGCTGGTGTGACCACACCGACAGCTCTCTCTACCCTCGGGACGACCACGAGCACCTCGATGCCAAACTCGCCTACCCCCTTTACCGACCGCTTCGTACCTACCACTGTGTCGCATACCGGTGCCACCAGCTTGCTCGATATGACGGAGACGAAAGCGTTGCTGACGCTATACCCGCACACCACGCACACTTCCGGACCATCCGCGACCATGTCAAAGGCTGAGGCCACCGGACATGTGGCCTTCGGCCTAGGCCCAAGCCTCGTGTATTTGCACGAACACCCAGTCCGTCAGATGGTGGCGCAAATACTGATTGTCTATACATTGCTTTCTATGGCCCTGTTGTATTACCTTCTGGCAACTAGACGATTGGATTTTCGGGGCAATGTAGGTCACATCATCAAGCTCAGCGTGCAGGATCAGTACTTACATAATTACAGCTTCACATAGGACCCAACAACCGCTGGATCGGGCTCCGATTCGGCGAAGGACGAGGCGCGCCCACCACTCACCGAGCTCGTGCTGAGGAGATTGAACTTCAACCCTGGCGCGGACAGAACAACCGCACCAGCCGCAGGTCCAACAACGAAGAAAACAACGCGCCCATCGCTCACCAGGCTCAGGGGGCTGGTCTTCAACAGCAGCAACAGGGATCGGCCAGAAACAGTGTTCTGACGCACACTACAATCGAGACCGTCATTGACTATGGCGAGCCACAGCAAGCCGAAGCGATCGAGGAATTTGAGTACTACACAAACGGCCCAGGCGCAGCTTTTCTCAGAGAGGCTAGAGAGATGTTCGATCGTGCTGTTGCGGGAGAGGCTGATGAGGAAGAAACAGCCTTCCTCATCGAAACCCTAGGGGAGCAGGGGTACCAGGAGATGATATTGATGGGACTGGCTTATCGAGCGTCTAGATCTTGAGACGTGCAGAAGCTGGATAACGGATGGGTGTGGTTGTGGTACTTCGTCCGGGTTTCCTCCTGACGGTCTGATGGCACGGGACAGCAGGCGGATAGCGTTGGACTGGCTTCCTGTTTCCTGATTGCATACTGGTTGGCGACTTCAAGGGATTTTTAATAAGTCATCGTCCCGTAGCGCTGTACGTGCTATCGGCAAACTGCGACTGAACACGAAATGACACCTAATCGCAGACCATCTTGCACGTGACCTCGTTCCTGTAGGCGTTGTCTTGGTAAGCGTTGTTTGGCGCTAGCTCGAAACGGAAAACGGGCGTTCTTACTACCGTTGACTACAGCAACTTGTTGGTACACTGTCACATCCTGTATGCTCGTTGTTGGTGCGCACAATTCCTACTATGTAGAGATGGAGGCATGGCGCACAATCAACCCACATACGACTTCTTCGCCGGCACCGACCAATCGCCATTTGAGCAACCACAGCCGTTACGCGAAACACTGAAGCAGTCGACAGTGAGCCGGGCGGACATCAATAATGAGAGTCTTCGCGCTCAATTGAACACCCTGCAGTACGAGCTCGACGCGCTGAAGCAAGAAAGGGAGCTTACCACTCTACAGCACCAGCAAGAGCTCCGCGACGTGCAGGGTCGAGCAGAGACAGACTTCAAGCGCGCCCAAGCAGCCGAGAGCGCAAGCAATGTCGCCCGACACAAGGCCGACACGCTCACGCGCGACTGGCAGGAAACACAAGATCGGGCGACCAATGAGCGGTTGCAGTTGGAGAAGAAGCTGAGGGGATTGCAGGATGACAATCGATCGTTGAGAGAGGAGCTGGAAGACGCACAGGCTGAAGTTTCTAGCCAGGAGCGACAGAGCAAGCATGCTTTTGGCGAGCTGGAACAGAAAAATGCCACGCTACGGGCGTCGGTCGAGATCGCGCAGCAGGATCTGGAGAGTAGGGTAAATGCGCTGCAGGTGACGCAGCAGAAGCTCGCACAGAAGGAGACGGAGGCCGGCGAGCTGGAGAATGAGGTTCTGAGGTTGAAGGCGCAGACTGGTGATACGGATACGCTGGCCATCATCAAGAAGGAGCTTTCCGAGCAAGTGGCATACATCAAGAAGCTTGAGGTTACGAACCGGGAGCATGTGGCGGAGCTGAAGCAGTATCGGAAGGTGCAGCAGAATATTGAGGTTGTGGAGGAGGAGAAGAGGGCATTGGAAACAAGACTCAGGACGATGGACGATCTGCGCAGAGAGTTGGCCGAGGCGCAGCTCCAGAAGCGGATCTTGGAGGATGAAAAGAAGGGCTGGACTAGCTACCTGGAGAGTGAGACCTCTGGGGAGGAAGACGTGAGATATGACACGCCGGAGCAGTTGGCAAGGGCGTTTTTGCAAGAGAGGTTCGAGAGGCTCAGTCTGGTGGACAAGCTTGGCTCGGTCACGCCTGAGTTGTCTGTCAAAGACGACAATATACGCAGCCTGGAGGACGACAAAGCCAGACTGCAGGCTGAACTCGAAGCGTTGCGTACTTCGAACGCCAGCGTTGCCAGTGGTGGTGCCTCAGACGGCAAAGCTCGTATGCGACTCGAGCGGCAGAAGAACCTCATCGCGAAGGAGGTGCAGTATCTGCGTGCTCAGATGAAGACATTTGAAGCTGAGGAGGCAGAGTTCAATCCTGAGCAAGTGGACGAGGATCACATGAAGCGAATACACGAGCTTGAAGACATGATTGAGCAGTACCGAAACGAGCTGCAGACATTACACGCGGACCTCTCGAAGGTGGAAAGCCCGGGTGTCGTGCAAACGCCCAAGAAACGATCGAGGGAAGACGACGAGGAGTCGGGTGAGCGACTAGGCGAGCTGAGACGGAAGGCTCGCGCTCTTCAAGAGGACCTTGACAAGCTCCAGACTCGGAACCAGTTCCTCGAAGCGGAGCTCAAGGCCAGTGCATCCCAGATCACATCGCTCAAAGAATCATCACGCACCCGTGTCCTCGAGCTGCGCAACAATCCGACGGCACAGATGGAAGCACTCAAGATGTCTACGCTCAACACCTTGCGTGAGGAGAACGCGGCGCTGCTTGCCCAGCTCGAGGGCAGACCGGGCGGTACCAAAGTCGTGCCGATCAGCACTCTGGACCACGTCCGTCTGCAGCTCGACGAGCTCAAGTCCCAGATCGCTCTCCAGGAGAAGAAGACGATGCGCCTGAAGCAGATCTGGGCGAGCAAGGCGCTCGAGTTCCGGGAAGCGGTCTGCTCGATCTTGGGCTGGAAGCTAGATTTCATGCCCAATGGTCGGGTTAAAGCGACGTCGATCCTCTACCCGAGTCTCGTCAACAACGGGGAAGAAGAGGAGAACAGCATCGTGTTTGATGGCGAGAACGGGACGATGAAGGTTAGCGGTGGGCCGCAGAGTGTGTTTGCGGGTGAGATTAAGGGGTTGATCGAGTTTTGGGTCGAGGGTAGGAAGGAGATTCCTTGCTTCCTGGCGGCGTGTACGCTGGAGTTCTATGAGAGGACCACGCGGGCGCAGAAGGTGTGAAAGTCTGCAGGTAGACTTGGTAGAAAAAATACCATTCACTTCTGTTGTCTGTGCATATCACGTGCATCCGGCCAATGCCGGCGTTCTCACGGCGACTTAAAACGCGCTTTTCTGCTGTGGCGTGGCACGTGGCGTGGCGGTATGTGGGGAACGTCGTGGAATTTTGCTATATATTTCCGCGTGTACCTGCGCTTAGGGGACGAAGACCGACTTCTTCGATCGTTAAGTACAGTTGCACGCGACACAATCCCACCAGAAGCAATTTCTCATTTCGTAACGTTCAGAATGGGTGTGGCAACGGGGCTGACCGAAAGAGGTCACCTGGCCGTTTCCTTCCGTAGTTGAGTCCAGTCGTTTCTTTGTTGTCAAGGAAGTATTCATTCATCCAGAAGCACACCTGCGTAAGTAAGGCAAGGACGCATTCACGAACCGAAGCAAGTCTATGCGGCGGATGCACGGCTCTAGCGGAGAGGACAACACTTCTATATCGACGCCGGCGACATCTGACACCACCTGTGACATCGTGACCGAGATGGATGCTCCGACGATCCAGCCCAAGTTTTTGCCGAAGCTGAACCAGCTCGGTCTAATCGCAGTCGGCTTCTCTGGCGGCCAAGTATGCTGAAGACGATGTTACATATGGTGAAGGTAGTGACTGATGCCGTGGACAGTGCAAAGATGGCGTTGACGCGGCGCCAATGGCCCTGATAGAAGCCGGACTCGTGGATCAGCTCAAGAATGACCTCGAGTACGACGTTCACTACGATGGCCAAGTGCACGCTTACACAGTTCTCCTGCCTCGATCGGATCCCGACCATCGCAACATGAAGAAGCCGCGTGGGGTCAGCGCCGTAACGCAGCAGCTTTCGTCCCAGGTGTATGAGCACGCGAAGGAAGGTCGCTTTGTTCTGACGCTGGGTGGAGACCACTCGATCGCCATCGGCACGATATCAGGTACCGCGAAAGCCATGCGCGAGAGAACGGGCAGGGAGATCGCGGTCATCTGGGTCGATGCGCATGCGGACATCAACACCCCCGAGACGAGTGACAGCGGCAACATCCACGGCATGCCGGTCGCGTTCCTGACCGGGCTGGCGTCAGAAAAGGCAGGTGCACCCTTCGGATGGCTGCAAGCAGACCACAAGATCAGCGTCAAGAAGCTCGTGTACATCGGTCTGCGGGACGTCGACCGGGGTGAGAAGGCGATCTTGCGGGAGAACGGGATCAAAGCCTTCTCCATGCACGACGTGGACCGTCACGGCATCGGCAAAGTGATGGACATGGCCCTGGGCTGGATCGGCAGCGACACGCCCATCCATCTCTCCTTCGACATCGACGCCCTGGATCCCATGTGGGCTCCCAGCACGGGCACGGCGGTCCGGGGCGGGCTGACGCTCCGCGAGGGCGACTTTATCGCCGAGTGCGTGCATGGGACCGGCAGCTTGGTCGCGCTGGATTTGGTCGAGGTCAATCCGCATCTGGAGGAGCAGGGTGCGGCGGAGACGGTTCGGGCGGGTCTTTCGATCGTGCGGTGCGCGCTTGGTGATACATTGCTATAGTCCTGCCGAGACTGTGGGATTCGTCGGCTCGTGGTTATGGTAAACTGGTGCATTCGTCGATTAAAAGCCATGTTTCTCAAGGAGGTACATACGATATCGAAGAGCTGAAGCAAGACATGATCTATTATAGATTTTCGAAAAGGCGACCCGCTCTTATCAGTGTCGTCTCGAAGGCTGCAAGCATGTGTCGGCAGCTTGCAGGCTCGTGCTTGCAGCTCTAGCCGCCTCCCGCTGCACTTGGACGATCATCCCACCCTAACCCATATTTTGCTTCTGTATGCGCCCTTCCGAGCTGACCTCACCCATCCAGATTCTCCGATACCGACTCCACGGGAATGTACACGCTCGGGATCACTCGTCCCTATCAAAGCACATAAGTGCCGTAACCTGGTCTCACCAACGCCACAAGGTCACTACATGGCCCTTGTTTGCTCTGCTATACCACGCATGCTTCCCCTATCCTAGGTACATGCACAAAGCGGATGCCTCCAGTAGCCTTCTGATGTGCGTATGGTGCTCTACGCGCCTCGACGGTCCAAGGAATAACCTCAAGCGCACCTGGATCAACCAGGGACTATGAGGGGGTTTGCACACACCCTATCCTCCGAGTCCAGGTCACGGTTCGCCCGTGAGCAGGATGAGCAGCCCCCAGCCGCCGCATAGTTCAACAAGAGGGGGGAGTGTCGTGATGCGGCGCGACGCGTACCTCATCAAGCTGATGTCGTGGAGGAAACCGGATTTTTGCTTACACCACTGTGTAGGAGTGACTTCCTGCTCCACGATATCGTGCAGCTAGCCACGTGCTGGTAGGGGCTAGCTCTACTGAGTGGGGGGTCTGGCCGAAATCCTCTCGCTTTTGCACAGGATCGGTCCGGGTGGGTGAATACTGCTGGTTGTGGATGTCTGACAAATGCAGGTCGGTGGCCTTGCGGGTGAAGATTGGGTTCAGTGGTCGAAGACACTGGAACAGTCAGGTATCCGATCTGGCAATCTGAGGCGGCGGTGGCTGGCGGATGATGAGCCTTCTAGCGATGTTCGGTGCATGGAAAACTGCACCACGTCCGTCACGAATCACGATTGACATGCGCTTGCGCTCCCGCAACAGCAGGCCACGTGTAGAGGGGGGCCGATGGTGTAAAAGTCACTTCCACAAGGGCGTGATTAGACGGTTGATGAGAGACGAGGGTGAGAGTCCGAATAGATCGTGGGATTCGCCACCACGCCGCTCCAGCTGTCCGGTGCTATGCAACCAATTGGCACGAACTATTGTTCTTACTTAACTAACCAAACTTCGCCCTATCTTCCTTCGCTTGGGCGATTGATCGTTGGGTTTTTTGGCGCCTAGCACGAGTGGTCCGTTCGCGAAGCGAGTTGTTAAACTTCGCTGGTCGGAGTTGAAGGTAAGCCACGTTGGACATAGGAGAGGTACATGATCTCCGTGGGAGTTTGGTTAGGCGATCGCATGCAGCAGATCGCCCGTGCCTCGCAAGTTTATCGTTGATATTTCCTTCAGCCCCAGGCAACGCAGCCTGAGTTGTGTGGACTGGCGAGATGCGAACGTGAAGAGCTCGGGTCTCCAGAAGGAACCGATGGCAATGGACGGGAATGGCCGAGGGCGAGTTGAAGGATGTGAGTGTGTACACGTACATGGCGCGCATAGCAGCAAAGTTTGTTTGTCGACCCCTTTTTGTAGAATGTGGTAAATGTACAGGTACTTCGATTTGATCCTGCATGTGTCCGTGCATTGTGCCGTATGTGGATTCGTATCACGATTCACGAGACTCTTCAGGTTCAAGTTGCCCTGGGAGATGTACTCAAGTACTCAAGTACTTTTGAAAAAAAGACTGAAGTGGTCGTAGTCAGTCAAATAGATACCTAGGTAATGAGGAAAGTGTATACACTTGGTATCGTCTGATCTATGATCCATCCCTGTCCGCTCATCCGTCCCCCGCAGTGCATTGGGCCTGTATTGGTATATTGCATTGCATCCTTCACCCCTTGCCGCGCATCATCCCGCTCCCTCCCTCTCCCCTCCACAACAAACCACTCTCTAGGACCACGACGCGATCTACCCTGCGCTGCATCATCAGTTCATCACTGCATGAATCGATCATCCGCGCCACGCCCGCTGGACGGTCGCCCCTGTCACTAGCTGCCGTCTCAGCAGCCGTCTTACATGAGCCCCGAGCTGAAACACCCGCGGAATCATATCGAAGGTGACACCCACACTCGCTGGACGCGGGAGCCCGTCGCGCCGTTGTCGCGGTACATACCTCTGCTGCGTCGAGGGGTGAAACACGACGACATTCCGGCTGTGGCGGCTTTCTTTGTCCCTCTCACACACACACCCAAACATAGCGCTCGGCCGTTGCGACGTCGCACCGCCCAATTCGCGTCCTCGCGCGCTCGGATCCACCCCCCTCCCAAAGCGCATCTTCGACCGTCATCATGGCCGTCTCTATACTCAATACCTCGCGAACGTCGGCGTCCTCAGCAACCTCCAATCCACCCATCGTCAGACAGAACACCATGAGCTCCCACGAGGGCTCGCGCTCAATGCGCGCCTCGAAGCGATACTCGGTCACGGCGCTCTACCTGTCCATGAATGCCAACCAACGAGACCTGGAGATCGAAGACGACCTAGCAAGAGGTAGGGCCGTGGTGCGCGAGCGATACCCGTGCGTGATTAGAGCCGGCTGACATTGGGGCAGCGCAAAAAGCACTACGAGACCTCAAAAGCCGGATATCCTCACAGTCGAAGAAGAACTTCGTCCTGGAAAAGGATGTGAGGTATCTTGACTCCCGGATCGCACTGCTGGTGCAGAACCGCATGGCCATGGAAGAAGTATGCCACACACGTCACCCTCACTCGACGCTCGACACTGACGTATAGGCTAGCGCGACGAGATGGCGAGCCATTTGGACGAGGCCACCGACCTTTCCGAGGGCCACTTCCCGAACGACGAGAAGACGCAGAAATATGGAAATCTTCTGTTTCTCCTCCAAAGCGAACCGCGACACATTGCCCACCTTTGCCGACTGGTCACCATGGCCGAAATCGACCAGCTCCTCCAGACCGTCATGTTCACCATCTACGGCAACCAGTACGAGAGCAGAGAAGAGCATCTGCTGTTGACCATGTTCCAGTCCGTCCTGACCTACCAGTTCGACAACACGCCCGATTACTCCTCGCTCCTTCGAGCCAACACCCCGGTCTCGCGTATGATGACCACTTACACAAGACGAGGCCCCGGACAGAGCTACCTTAAGAGCGTGCTCGCCAACCGGGTCAACTCCCTGATCGAGATTAGGGATCTCGACCTGGAGATTAACCCCCTGAAAGTGTACGAGACCATGATCGCAAAGATCGAATCGGGTGGCAAAGCCCTGCCGCCAGGCTTGCAGAAGGGTATCACGGCCGAGCAAGCAGCGGCGAACGAGAACGTGCAGAGAATCATTGCGCCGCGGATAGACATGCTGATCGAGATTGCCAACTCCTTCCTCGACACCATCATACAAGGTCTCGAGGAAACGCCGTACGGTATCCGTTGGATATGCAAGCAGATCCGGAGCTTGACGAGGCGCAAATACCCCGACGCCCAGGAGCAGACCGTGTGTACGCTCATCGGCGGATTCTTCTTCCTCCGTTTCATCAACCCGGCCATCGTCACGCCGCGGTCGTACATGCTCATCGAGTCCGTCCCGGCGGAGAACCCGAAGCGGACGCTCACGTACGTGGCGAAGATGCTGCAAAACCTCGCCAACAAGCCGAGTTATGCGAAGGAGCCCTACATGCAAAAATTGCAGCCTTTCATCCATCAGAACAAGGAGCGCATCAACAAGTTCATGATCGACTTGTGCGAGGTGCAAGACTTTTACGAGACGCTCGAGATGGACAACTACGTGGCCTTGTCGAAGCGGGACCTGGAGCTCTCCATCACACTCAACGAAGTATACGCCACGCACGCGCTGTTGGAAAAGCACAACGTCGAGCTTGGGAAAGACGAAAGCTCACATTTGAATATCCTGCTAGCCGAGCTGGGACCGTCACCGGCGCAATTGCCACGGAAAGAAAACCGGGTCATCAACTTACCCCTCTACAGCAAATGGGAGACACCTCTCGACGACCTCACCGCGGCGCTCGACATCACACAGGAAGAAGTCTTCTTCATGGAGGCCAAGTCGACGTTCGTGACGATCATGCGGTCCTTACCCTCCAATTCGGCCGTCATGCGGAGACCTCTCCGGCTGGACAAGGTGTCGGAGGCCGCCGCTACGACGAAGAACGACTCGGTTATGGTGCGGAAGGGCATACGTGCCATGGAGCTGCTGAACCAGCTGCAAGAGCTGGGCATCATCGACAAGGACGACAGTTACGCGTTGTTGCGGGACGAGATCGAGCAGGAGCTCGTCCACCTCGGGTCCCTCAAAGAAAAAGTCGTGGCCGAAACGGTGAAGCTCGAAGAGGTGTTCAAGACGATCCGGGACCACAACACCTACCTCGTCGGCCAACTGGAGACGTACAAGAGCTACCTCCACAACGTGCGGGGCCAATCCGAAGGCACGGGCAAGCGCGGGCAAGCCACGAAAGTCCTGGGGCCCTACAAGTTCACGCACCAGGAGCTGGAGAAACAGGGCGTGATCCAGCGCAGCAACGTGCCCGAGAACCGGCGGGCCAACATCTACTTCAACATCGCGAGCCCGAGCCCGGGCACGTTCGTCATCAGCCTGCACTACAAGGGCCGCAACCGCGGCTTGCTGGAGCTCGACCTCAAGCTCGACGACCTGCTCGAGATGCAGAAGGAGCAGCAGGAGGACCTCGACCTCGAGTACGTCCAGTTCAACGTGTCCAAGGTGCTGTACCTGCTCAACAAGCGGTTCGCGAGGAAGCGCGGATGGTGAGGTGGGCCTCTTTTCCCTCATATTTTCTGAAAACCAGAACGATCAAACGACGGACAATGCCTGGTTTTGCTGTATTGGTACGAGGAAAAAGACCCCTGCCCGCGTTTCTGCTGGATTCCATTTCTTGTTGTGTGCGCGGCGTTTTTGGAGCGAGACGAGTGGTGGTTTGGCTGGGCTGGTTAGCTGATTGGGCTGGGCTGGAGACACGTCTTTTGAGATACCCGAGGTTGAAATGAACGAACACTGCTGTACGATTATTAAGGATGGAGAGGGGAAGGGGAATGGGGCGGCTTCTTGTTTCCGGTCGTTTGCGGGTTTTCTCTGCGGCCATCGCCGTGGATTGATGTGGCTGCTTTGCTCTTTTGCGAGGGGTTTTGGCTTTGCTGTGCGATGTGAAGGTTGGGTGTGGTCTTGTACGGTTTACCTGGTGGTTTCGATGTTTTTCTTACGGATGGTTCTGGTTTGGTGTTGGGTTTTGGCGAGACTGGATTCGGAATGACACTTGTTGGATTAGGATGGACGTGAAAGGGAGGTGCAGTGGTGGTGGTGCGGTCTTAGGTGCGAAGACGTTTGTTTTAACTAGGAGGTTTTGATGTACGATAGGGTAATAAAAATCGGATGGAATTGGGTTCGAGCAATATCCATGGATGTATGTAGATTCTCCATGCTGTCACGTGGGCTTTCGGTTGGCGGGATCTCGGCGGTGGTACATGGTGCGACATGATGCATGTGACAGCGGAGGCAGCAGGGCAGGACATGATGACTCGACCACACCTCATGTACGACAGACCTCCATTAACGACTCGTGCCTCTAGACTCCTATCCTTGGTGAACATCCCAAGTATTCCTATACATCGAACGCTCTATCTTCCCGGCACCTAGTACCCCATCCATCAGGCAACATACCAACACCTGCAGCACCATGTCTTCGTCCGCGGTCCCCATACCGAAGCGCAAACAGCGCGCCTCGAGCTCGAGCTGGACCACTTCTTCCGCCTCCTCGTCCTTCTCGAGTCCGTCCGGCACGAGCGCTATCCCGTCGTCGTCGCTCGAGAAGGGCAAGGGTGCTGTTTCGTCGTTGGCATCGTCGGCTCCCAGGCGGCCTTCGTTGCTCGGTACGCTACATCCATCTATGTGTTTGGCTCGAGGGTTTTATGGACAAATTGAGTTTCTGGCTGATGTGATTGATCGATCTACAACAGGCAGCTCGCTGTCCAAATCCGAGTACACCGTCGTCAACCTAGGCAACGACGACGGGCCGCCGAGGTTGGTGAGTCGTCTCTCTCTCCCCCTCCCTTCGCACAACGATAAGAAAACCCGGACGTTTGACTGGGATGATGACAGGTCACTTGCGTCAAGTCCTCGCAAGGCTTCGACTGGAATCAAGGTAGGAAATATCTAACCAAACAACGCAGAGTTTGGGGGATTGGTATGCTGATCGAAATGTGTATTCTTAGAGCTATTCCTGCCCTCCTACGTCGATTACGATTCCGGCGACCTCGAACGCCGGCCGGACCCCGTGCAGGAGATTGTGCTCACGGATGAAGAGGCGGCGGCTATGATGCCGCGGTAGTCGTTTGGGTTTCGCGAGATTGATAGCGTTCACGCATGGGAAGGTGAGAGAGAGACTGGATATCGTTCATGTTGGCGACAAGGTGTACTGTTTACGTCGACACGGTGAGTAGGGGGATAATCAGAGATTCTTGACGAGAGCTCGACGGCGTTTCACTATCCTTCCTACGTACTGCGGAGTGATTGGGATATTCGTCCTATTCATGGGTTATCGAGGCCGTTATCGAGGCATGGGAGAGCTGTGATTGCACACAACCCCATTGTCTCAGCGGCAAGCCGATGCTCATGCTCCATCGGAGAGAGACCCGAAATGCTCTTGACCTCGAGTAATTTGTCTGTAGCAAGTCAACGTTGACGGTAACCCACATCTTCGCCATTCAGACCTCAACAGCCTATGTATGTATGTATGTACGGCCAAGCTCCCTCCACGTCCGACTCTTGCATGTGACTCGGCACATGATCGACGCTTCCCCGCAAACTCGGCCCGAGATCAGCGTGCTCTAGCGCGACTTGTAGATCCCGAAGGGCACGATCGCGGGAAAGTAAACACGCGCCTGTCGATCCGCCGTCAACGACTACTAAACAAACAACAATTAACAATCAACAAAAGAAATCATGAGCGTCTTCGATTCACACCTCCCAGTCCCCAGAAGCACAATGCTCACCGACACCGGCCACCGCAAGATCGAACTCCAAGACCCCAAAGACCTCTCCTACCTCATCGCCAACGTCACCCGAGCCGCCCGCGAAAAGATCGACCAGCACCTCCCGCCCGACGCCGCCCCCGAAGGCGAAGACGACGCGATGCGGAAACGAGTCGAGCAGCTCGTGCACGAAGTACACTCTCCTGTCCCCTCCCTCCCAAAGACGCCCATGCTCACCCACCGCCCGTGTGAATCATAGTACATCACCCACACCTTCAGCAGCGCGAAAGCCAGCCTGTCCATCAACGGCATGTCGGCGGCCGAAATGGACGCCGAGCTGGCGAAAGCGCAGGAAGAAGGCGAGGAGATTGAGCCCTTTGACGCGAAGCTCGCGCAGCGGGTGCAGGCTCTGTCCGCGCAGATCGAACACCAGACGCTACAGTTGGCGAATCTGCGGCGGACGGCGCCGGCGGAGGCGGCGGG
>Ga0058704_10000582_pt1 | contig 18627 bp, 13 predicted proteins | sample AgamicMgSfe_FD_71363 | JGI IMG/M metagenome (GOLD analysis project Ga0058704, IMG submission 71363) | Agave microbial communities from Guanajuato, Mexico - Mg.Sf.e | ecosystem: Host-associated > Plants > Phyllosphere > Phylloplane/Leaf | place: Guanajuato, Mexico | collected 2012-05-30
TCATCTTCATCATCTTCATCATCTTCATCATCGTCATCGTCGTAACCGTCTGCATGCGCTTCGTCGAGGTCGATTTGCGCTACAACATGGCCGACCTCATTCAGGTGGTAGTCCAACATCTCACGCCGTGTCTGAGCATCTTCCTCCGATTCATTCTCTGGCAAGACAATATGCTCGGCCACTGGTTCGTCGTCATCGTTGAGCTCAATCACCTTCTCGCCAGGTTTGAACGATGCACGTAGGTCCTTTTGGACATCGGACTGAGCCCCAGCCTCTGCGGTAATCTGCGGTGAAGTCGTGACTAACGGCTGAGCCGGTATCTCTTCGACCGTGGGCGAAAATTGTACTGTCCGGGTATCGGGAAGGGAAGCAGCAGGCGCCACCGCGACCTTGTCGGCAAAAGAAACAGACTTCTTCCCATCGTCGGAGTCCAAGCGCACTATCTCCGGCGGCTCCTTCGTATCTGCGGTGAAAGAAACGGACTTCTTCCGGATTTGGGGCCGTTCAGGGATGCCATCCTCATGCGGAGGATCTCCATTGGTTATCGGCGGCTCAATTGTGGATTTACCGCTTAACGTTGTTGGGACGGGTGTAATAGGCGGACTCGCGTACGTGATAGCGGACTTCAGCGGCTCCTTGACTTTGTCTTCCGAGACTTCACGCAAGTCATCGTCGGTCAGTCCGGCCTTTTTGAGCGACTCTACCAAGTTCGCCTGTTCACTCGTGGGTTGCGAAAGTCGGCTTGAGATAACATTGTCGTCATCGTCGAGTTCCTCGTGAATTTCAGTCAAAGGAAGGCCGGTGTTACTGTCCCTCGTGGCAGCGAAGTCAAACTCTTCAAGCTTCGCTTCCGCCTCGAAGAAACGGCGCTGGATGGTCTCGAGATTCTTCTGCACATACTCCTGTCGGCGTTCGATATCCCGCACAATCTGGCGAGGCGAGCGTGGCGAATCCTTGTCGATACCGGCGAGTTCACGGATGACCTTTTCATCGACGAGCTCGCCGTCGTACGTCTTTGACAAATGGGTGAGTCCGGGCTCGCTGTCCACAGCGGCAGGATCGGCCTCAATCTCCTCCTTCAAGCCCTCGTACTCCGCTTCGAATGTTTGCCAGTACTTCAGACTCTGCCTCAACTTCAGAAGGTTCTCCTCCAGAGCCTGGCGTTGTTGCTCCAGCCGCAGTAGATCCATGGTGAGAAGTAGAGATGGAGAAAGGTAGCTTTGGAGTGCGGCAAACACCTTTCTCCAAGGGGTCCGGAGAATTTCCCAAGAAAAGATTGCCTACAGTGCGTGCGTGTTTGCCCGAGCATCCGCTGAACCAAGATTCACTGATGAGGTGACCAGAGGTTGGGAGATGTGGGCCACGGCGGGAAGTTGCCGTCGGTGACACCTCAGGTTCATATGGACGTGCGGGAAGGCGTAAGGCTAAGCGGTCCCGCGCCGTTGACCCGCCGCCCGTGCCAAGCCCGAAGTTTACACACTGGCGAGGCAATCGAATGCTCCAATGTAGGACAGGGAAAGTGGGCGGTGAAGCAATTCGAACTGTGATCCATGAACAGTGGTATTCAGACTTCACTGACCGTCGACTGGGCATTCATTCATATCTGTGCATATGCATACCTCACTCATACCCGCGTTATTGGGTACCATACCTAGCATCGCTTCAACAGAATAATCCTTCTGCCCAAGACACCCAGACCAATATACCCGTACGCCAACCCCCTCCATGCCATGGCCCCCGACCACTACTGCAGCAATGGATCCCTGAAGTGCTTCTGGAAATTGCCCCTCTTCTCATTGCCCGCTTGGTACCGGTTTTGGGCTCGCTGCTGTCGCTTCTGCTCGCGCTTCTCCAGTGCGCGAGCCTCACGCTTCTTCGGCTCGCTCACGCCCAGCATGCCCAACCCGCCATTCGCACGGGTGACCACTTGCCGGCCACGGCCGGTATCGTTCACCTCGGTCGACTGGCTCGTGTCTTCGTCGTCCGCATCCGAGTCGTGGCGACCGTCTTCGATCATTCGTTGCTCGGCACGCTCCTCGGCTGTGGGATAGTTGCGCAGGTTCTGGCGGTAATATGTTCTCAGGCTCCGGTGGCCCGCCGTGCGGCCGGATGGGAGGTGGAGTTCGTAGTCATCGTGGTAAACGGCACGAGGGGTGTGGTGCGCATGCGAGTGGAAGCCATCGCTGTGCTTGTGAGGTCTCGGGTCGGAGTGCGAGTGATGTCGGTGCAGGTCGAGCTTCGCGTATTTGTGCTCTTGGTGCTCGATCGGGACAGAGGTGATCTCGTCAGTGGGCACGGATGACAATGAGCTATCGCTCTCCCACCCTTCTTCGTCACCATCCACGTCCATGGCCTCGCCCTGTTCGCCCTCGATCGTCGTCTTGACGGCCCTCTTGACACCGAGGCTGACGCCACCGTTGGCATTGTCGCCGTCATCCTCAATCTCCTCGTCTGAATACGTCGAGCGGAAGTCGTAGAACTCGCCCACATCCATCTGTTCGTCCTCAGTGCTGTACGCGATCATGCAGTGGCCGCGATCGCGCATGTGGGTCTGCACGCCAGTGGTCGTGTGCACGGTTTTGTGGCAATACAGACACTGATGCAGCACGGCAATCGTCTCGGAGAGGTAGCTTAACAATCCGGCAAGGTCGACCAAGAACTCTTGCTCCGGAACGAAAAAGCCATGCTGACGCGACATGTGGTTGATGTTGAGATCAAGGGTCGGAGAGACGTAATTGCAGAACAGACACTGCTGCAAGTTCGCTTTGTGCTCATAGTCGGTATCTTCATCCATGGTCTCTCCAGCGTGGACCTCAGGTGGTGCTGCTCTGGACGGGGTTGGCACTGAAGGCCGGGTTGGCACCGGATCTGAAGGTGCCTCCTCCAGCGCCTCATCCACGCCTACTTTCCTGATCCCTTCCACCACCTCTTCAAACTCCTCTTCCGCCCGGGAATCCGGTCGCTCCGTCACAGTACTTGCAGTAGTACTGGCAGTCTCGATAGGCTCGCCGAGCGAAAAGGTAGAGTCGGTCACGCTTTCCGTCTCGTTGCCCCCAATCGCCCGGAGCCGAGCGTCTAACAGCCTGTGTTTCTGGCTACCCAAATGGTTGACGTATGCATTTTCGCTATAGTACGTTTTGTCGCAGGCCTCACATATCTTCTCGAAGCTCGCACGCGCTGCGGTGGCGGCTGCGGTCGCTTTGTTCGCCAGGACTTTTTCGGCGAAGACCTCGGATGCCAAAGGCGGCAACGAGGCGACGCGACGCTTGAGGTTGTATCGGTGCCAGTCGCTCTGCATGTGAGTCCTTTGGAGCTCGCTGGAGCGGAAGGCGACCTGGCAGGTATTGCAGGTGAATGGGTGGGAGGAGGCGTTCATGGTTGGAGCAGCGGGCTGCGATTGTGCGAGAGTCGCCATGGTGCTTGGTTTGTTGAAGTTTCTTCGTTCGACAAGTGTGTTCCGGCGGCGAGTAGAGATTACAGGCGAATGGTGAGAAAGTGGAATGAGAGTCCCGCACGAGCGATCTCGAAAAGAATAACATGACGTAGAAAAGCCAAGGTCACGAGTGTGGCGTACTGTGGCGCGGCTGAGGCGCACGAGCCAGTGTCTCTTACATAGGGCAGTCACCATCCCACTTCAACATTCGCTTCAGCAATACAAGGCCTACCAGCCGGGTACGGGCATTGACAACTCAGCATTCAGCGTCCATATGGCGACGTAAGACTCGACCGATCCGAGGATATCTGGAGCTTGCAGTCGCTCAGGCTGCAAACCATTGCTTCCAACTATCGAAAGGCAGCGCCATGCAGGGCTTTGGCAACGGCAGATATGTGCCGCCGGAGCTCGAAGGCACCATCTCGGGCAACAAACTACACCAGCGACGCGCACCGGGCACGCTACGAAAAGATGGCACGCAGACCGTCCGCTTCGAGATGCCCTACGCCGTCTGGTGCCACAGGTGCAAGCCGCACGCCATCATCGGCCAAGGCGTTCGCTTCAACGCGGAGAAGAAGAAGGTGGGCTACTATTACAGCACGCCGATCTGGAATTTCCGGATGAAGCACGTCGCGTGCGGAGGGGTGTTGGAGATCAGGACCGATCCTAAGAACACGGCGTATGTCGTTACCGAAGGCGGCAAGGCGCGAGATTATGGGGAGCCGTTGGATAAAGTGAGGGAAGGTGAGAATGGCGTGCCGATCCTCACGGCTGAGGAGCGCGAGAGGAGGAGGGAGGATGCATTTGCGCAGTTGGAGGGCAAGGCGGATGAGAAGGCGCTGGTGAGGAACAATACGAAGCGCATCGAGGAGCTGTATAGAGCGCGGGAGCGAGATTGGGATGATCCATGGACTGCCAACAGGAGGATGCGCACTGGTTTTCGTCATGAGAGAAAGCTACGCAGGCGCGATGAAGAGGCTACCGAGGCGCTCAAGGAGCGGTTAGGCACCGACATCGCCATGATGCCGGAGACAGAGGAGGACGTGAGGCGGGCAAAGCTCATATCGTTCGGAAACGCTGATGTTGAAGGCTTAAGTGATCATGCGAGCTACAAACCTTTTCTCCGAGCGTCAGCGAGCTCTTCAACCCGACCGAGAAAGGTTGCGTCCGCGAAGGAGAGCAAGGCGGAGGTTCTTCGGCGTCAGCTTGTCGGCAGTACTCGTGCAGCGCTGAATCCCTTCGACGACTCACTCCACGCCTGAACGAGTGTCTCCTTTACTGTATTCGTTCGAGCGCGGCGTTAGTGCATTAGGGCGATACCCATTTGCTTTCATGCAAACAGACATTCTGTATAGGTACACACTCACGGAGTCAATATGCTACTTGAGGACAAGGTCTCTCACGCCATGAATTGTGTCCCGATCAGGCCTTGTAAGCATTGTTTCCACCCACAGCGACAGTCAGCAGCGTAGGTGAGGAGCTGAAGACCGCACCTTCTTGCGGAGCACCTCCATCAGGCGTGACATCGTCGTATGGGAAGGCGTACCCCGTGCCGTCCAGGCTCGTGGCATGGAGTATGCGAGCATAGTGCTTCTCCGCGTTAGCGCGGCGGACTGAAGGTGCATTCCACCACCTGACTTACATTCGTGATGGCGTTCTGGTAGTACTGAGATGGATTGCTGCCGTCAGGCGTGTCGTTCGAGAGCAGCAGGGTGCTCCGATTGAACGCCGCGGCCAATCGAGGGATGATCGTGTTGGTCTGAGCATTGCTACCGGTGGCGAAGGGACCCGTCGAGCAGCTGAAGATGTCCGCCGAGGTCGGCTTGGGGAAGAGGCCACCGTTACCGAAGTTCAGGTTTCCCTTCGAGCCCACTTGACCGGCTACGTTGCCGTAAGAGGCTTGGGTGTCGACGGTGAGCTTTTGATTCGTGTATTGCGTGTAGACTTGATTTACGTAGTCGGTCCAGTACGTCTGGAACCAGGTCGGATTCAATAGGATGCCGGAATTCGGGCTCAGGACGCGCAGCAGTTCACCGTTGCTGTTGTTGACGATCAATGAGCTCCAGCGTCGGCCGTCCTTCTGCGTCTGCGCAGTCAATCCGCTAGCGACAGTTTGCAAGCCGTTCGCTGGCAGACCGGAGACGTGCTGTTTCGTACCGTAGGTATCCGCCAGGGTCAGAGAGATTGGTGGGCCGACGAAGTCGACGTAGCTGATGTTCACAAACACCTGGGAAGCGTTGAACGTGAACTCGCCAAAGCCGAAGTTGGTGTTGATGTTGGGGTCCTTGTGATTGAACACGGATGGCTCGACGAGTCCCGGTCCTGGATTGAGGTAGAAGAGGAGAGGAGCGCCGATGGAGAACCAGATCCGGCCTCCCGCCATCTGTGGGATAGTGGCAGTGACTGTGTTCCCGGGCGCACCAAGGGGGATCGAGATGTTTGCGTTTACTGGCGTGCCGGTAGATGAGGGACTGGGAGGGTAATAAGGTGTCTTAGCATCCGCTTGGATCAAGACCAACGCATTATTATTGCTGATGGCTTGCCCGGCTCGGAGAAGATCAGCTACGGACGAAGCGACCCAAGGCAGCATACTATGACATACTGATGTACGCGTAGACAGTACTGGATGTCGTCTGATTTTGCAGTGCGACCTGCAGTGTGCCTGAGGTCTGCTGCGCAGTCACCTTGTTCTGAGTTTGGACTGGTTGCTGTTCCGCTCCGTCCAGAGTGGCGTAGTGCTGCTTTGGCTCTGGGTGGAGCGCGCCATTGAGCTGCTTGCTGGAGATTTCGTGCGGTGGTGTTGCTAAAGGCTCTGACCTCATGCTGAATAGGTTTCTGATATTCTCTGCAGTATTGGAATGAAATGATTAGGAACGGCGGTAGGAAGATGCCAGATCGGTAACAATCTCAGTACAGGTACTCAGAGAGAATAAAGTAATGTTCTTAAGGGAGGACACTCTCCGGCACAGAAGGTGGAAGCAGAAGCCTAAGGGAAGACTGTACCTGCCGCTCGTACCAGCCATGAAATCCCATTTTCGCTGCCACGAGGTTCTTCTTTCCTGACCACCTTGATCTTTACAGAAGAAACACATGTATGTTCCCGCCGGGCTCCGCTGCGTCTCATGAAGACCAGGTGTAATGACGAGGCCATTACCTTCATCACATCGTATGCCCCTTCATCCACCCTTAATGTTGGGCAAGCAGCGCTACTTATGTGCTTCAGATGATGCTGCAAACCTGCCGCTGAGCATAGATGAGTTCCGATACTGGCTCCAGTCTCATCATCAGTCTGATCGTGTCGCTGCGAGATCGGCTCGCCAGTGAGGCAGATGTCGTCAGGATGGCGGCCGAAAAAACAACGCATCAGGTGTGCTACTTCTCGTGCACCTCGCGACAGTCTTATGCAGAGTGACGGTCTCAGTAATAACCAAAGCAGGGTCATATACGGAGGTACGGGGCGTGAAGTGATGGATGGGAGTCTGTGAGACGGTACGGTTAGTACGTATCGTGTCTGCAGTGGCGGAAGAGATGGGCATGGGCACGGACCAACGGAGGCGATGCATGTGTACTTCATCACCGCAAGACTACACTCCCATATTTATACACCATGACATAAATACTAGGTACCTGTGCTATAAGCTCTTCTCGCTGGCAGAGAGTCGACTTGCGAGTCACTTTCGTTGCAAGCAATGACAGCATATCAACAGCCCCATCACTCCCCCTTTGTGTGCCGATTGGACTCTGGTTGACCATCGTTCTAGATGCTAGAACTTGCCTCAAAAAACCGAGTAGAAAGCCTTCAGACGGCTGCATCTCCTTTGGAATATGGACTGGAGGCTTTGGGCGGACTGAAATGTCCTCGACCACCAAATGACAAAAAATGACCGATGGCTCTCAGGGCCGCACCACTGTCTTGAATACCGGATGCTGAATGCGACCACCCTCCGCTGCTCGAACATGCTAAATGCGACCACCCTCTTCGACCAAGACGCACATCTTGAATGATGGGATTAGCCGGTAGTCCTGAGGTCATAATATAGCAAGGCAAAGATCGCTGCCAGCCGACGGAGTGGCCTGTATTCAACCACCAATGGAGGCTCAATCGGCTTCAAGATACCCGGGCAACTCCAGCATCCAGTTATAGCCCAGCGCCACCGGCTCGTATATTGGCTTATACTTCTGCAGCTCCGGATGATGTATGAAGTTGTCAACGCGCCACCTGTTCGGATCGAACGACAACAACTCCTTGTACCCATTCCCATGCCCGACCACGAACCCATCCTTCCTCTCCAATGAGCCCTCAACCTGCAAGAATTGCTTGATCCCTTCCATGACATAGCAACTCGTCAACTTCTCCGAGACCACCCCTTTCTCCTTCTGGGGACTGACGCCCGTCTGCTCTTCGTCCTCCCATCCCGGCTCAGGACAAACCATGATCAACGACTCCAGAATCCTCGACCTCGCCACATCCGGCCGCCAATCATGCCAAGCCGCCTCATGCCGCAACATCCTGACCACCTTCCCTGTGAACCACTCGCCCTGCTTCGCCGTCACATGCCGACCCGGTATACCCACCCAACCCACGCGCCGGTACGCGTTGATATGCGCGAGGAAACAGCGCCTGTCGTCGATGGCGAAGTACACACCGACACAAGTCCGGACGCTGTATGTCCCGACGTAAGGAATCGATTCACGCTCGGCCTTGGACCAGCGCGGTGGCTGGTTCGCTGTCGTTGGATCCCGGAAGTAGAGCGTGCCGCCTTGTCCTTCGTCGACGTAGCGAAAAGGGATTTGGGGGGCTCGATTGGTGAAGAACGTTCCTCCACGCGCGAGTTGGGTTCGAACCGCGCTCATGTTTGGTGGTGAGTAGTTTCAGCTCCCTCCAGGTGGGTCGAACATGCGTAGATATATTCGTCTGGTCGGCGAGAAGCATCCTTTGACTTCCTGCCGTTTGCAACACATAGCGCCGAGCCGTGACGTTGAGAGTGCGGTGAATGGTATGATCTTTGGAAGGCATCGCTCTGACTTGAAACAACTCAGATGGTAGAGAGGCAAACACGCTGGTCTTCTGTCAATGCAGAACCGTGAGGAAGAGAACACATTCCTTGTTTTACATCGTCGTACGCTAAATGTACATAAGGGGGTATATATCGCAAACAACATTGAAAGCGCTTCGGCTCATCTCGCATCATCTCACATTACCAGCAGCATCTGCTTGTGTTGAAAGCACTTCAGCTCATCTCGCATCTTCAGCAGCATCTGATCATGTCAAAAGCACTTCGGCTCATTTTACATCATCAGCAGCATCTGCTTGTGTTGAAAGCACTTCGGCTCATTCCGTCTTCAGCAGCATCTGCTCATGTTGAAGCACTTCGGCTCATCACGCATCATCAGCATCACCCGCCTGTCTTGAAAGCACTTCGGCCCATCTCCCATCATCAGCATCATCCGCTGGCGTACCTTAGGACAACAGTCTCTGGATATCCGCCAAGCGACCGCGGCTCGACTTGACCTTATCCCTCTTGTTATCCTTCTCGGAGAAAGCCAGACTCATCAGCTGCCTCTTCTCCTTCTGGATATCAATGGTCGACTCCTCGATCGACTGGTCCATGACCAGCCGGAAAACCCTCGTCTCCTTCTTTTGCCCGAGCCGATGCACACGGTCGACGGCCTGGTCCTCGATGGCGGGCGCCCACCACGTATCGCTCAAGATGACTTGGTTCGCGGCGGTGAGGTTGAGGCCGACGGCGCAGACGCCGAGAGAGGCAAGCATGATCGTGCATTTTGGGTCGTGCTCTAGAGCGTGAAGAGCGGTTTCGCGTTTTTGAGCGGACATGGTCCCGTCGAGTCTGCAGAACTTGAAGCCTTCGCGGTTGAGACGAGCTTCCACGATGTCTAGGAAGCGCGTCCACTGTGAGAAAACGATGGTCTTCTCGCCTTTGTTGGAGTTCTTCGTCGCTTGGAGGATCTGTATCATGGCTTCAAGCTTGCTCGACGATGACGTGAGGTCCATATCGTCGTCTTTGTCTTCGTCTCCACCCTCGTTCGCGGGATGCACGAGCACGCTCTCGTCCTTGAGCTGGGCACGACACATTGGGCATTTATGCTGTGTTTCGATGACGCGCTGGATACAGTCCAGTCCGAAGAAGTGGCCACAGGTCGTGATGACAGGGTTGACGAGTGATTCCAGGCATATGGGGCAATCTTCTTGAGACTGAATGTGCAGTGACAAAACATCCTGTAGGGCCTTTTGGGTTTCGGGCGTGAGGTCCACTGTCTTCTGCTGCTCGAGTTGTGCCATCAAGTTCGTGATACGCTCGCCGCAGAGCTGCCAGTGATTACAGCACTGGCGCATGCGGAGTAAGATCTCGAGCAGATGCTGGAAGGCCTGAGAGCGTGTCGTGCCTTCCTGAGGCGCCTTTTTCTGTACGTTCTTGAGTTGACCTTTCGCCTCGGCCACGAGCGCTTCATAGCGCTCACGCTCTTTAGCAGTGAAGTCGATGCGGTGCACATACTCATCGAGCTTTGGCAGCTTCAGGTCAATGAATTTCATCTCCTTCTTTCTGCGCAGAGTGAAGGCAGTCATAACAGCGTGCAACAGGTCGGTTGCGCTGCTGTCGCCTTTACGCAACGGGCGGACGAGGACACTGTTGAAGATTTCCAGTGTCTGAAGACCTCCAGTGATCCCGATAAACTTCAGCAAGCAGTAGAGATCCTTCAAAGAGTTGACGATCGGTGTGCCAGTGAGCACCCAACGCGATTTGGCCATGACGGCGATCACAGCCGCCGCACCCTTCGATACCGGGTTGCGAATGGTATGGCCTTCGTCGAGCACGATGCGGCGCCAGTCCATGCTATACAAGCCCGAGGCTCGAAGCTTGCGTTCTGGCTGCTGGGCACCTTTCCCTTTCCCACGAGGCATGTAGTCACTCGCGAGGGTCTGGTAGGTCGTGATGACGACGTCGTACTGCGAGAAGTCTTCGGCCTTCATGTCGACACGGCCAGCTCCATGGTAAATGTACACTTTCAGCGCTTTGCCGTCGTAGACATGGTGGGCGATCTGACCGCTCCAGTTGGTCATTACAGAGAGCGGGCAGCATATGAGGGTCGTACCGCGCCCAGACTTTTCGGCATCGGCAACGATGAGTGCGATCATCTCGATCGTTTTGCCTAGCCCCATGTCGTCGGCTAATATACCACCACTGGCGAGCGTTGGTGCTTGTGGCATGGAATAGTTCGTAGCAATGTTGGTGAAGGCGTTGGGAGTAGTTGCATGGCGTTTCCACAGCTGTACGGCTTCCTTAGAACCGGGCGGCGGGAGCTGTGGACTTTCCTGGTCCAGGAGCCACTTTAGAGCCTGTAGTTGGTACGGCAGCATCTCGGTCTGGATGCGGGCTGGCTTCGGCATGGTTGGCATTTCGCTGAGCGCCTCCTCCTGCATTCCATAATCGTCCGTCGCCTGCCCAATGTCACGAGCACTGACCCGCTGCGAAGCTTCCACGAGATCCTCCATGATGGGTTGACTGCCCACGCCTGGGGTGGTCTGATTAGCCAACTCGGAGTTTTGACTGCTACTTGGAATGCGTCCACCTTTCCCACCGGCGGCTGCACGTCGAGCCTCAGCGAGACGTCGTTTCTCCTCCTTCTGGCGTTCCTTTTCGCGCTCCTTTTCGCGCCTCTCAGCCTCCTTGAACGCTTTGGTGGGTAGCTTATCAGCCACCATTTCCGCAGCCAAAGCCTTGCCCGCATCGGATCCGTGGTCAGGGCCAAAGATGTTGACTTCGAGAGGACATTCGAATTGGCCGATGCTGCCCGCAAGGCGACCCTCAAAGCAAGCCCATCCGCGATCCATGTACTTGGCCAGCTTTTCGGCCATACGTCTTGGGATGTGGCCAATTTGCTGGCCCGCGACATTGTCGCATCGGATCGCATTCGAGTCGTACGGGTTGCCGGGCTCGCGACGCATTAGGATGTATTCGCCGGCGCTAGCCATTCCTCTGTAGTATCGACATCCGACGATCTTCGTTGGCAAGTCCCCATAAAGTTGCAGCTCATCGGCATCGGCGGCTGCCTGCGTCGAAGCTACTATCTCGTCCACATCGCCTGTGTCCTCTGTCATGAGCCAAAATGCGCGCTCCGATTGACTGTGGTGTTGGCTTCCGGGGATGCTGTCGTCTGGGAAGTACACTCGCTGTGAATTGCTGGGGCCACTGCTGCTGGGCAATCGCGCGCTGCTTGTTGGCGGATCCTGATACGTCGTAAGATCCGAGACCCTTTGTTGAGTCGCGTCGCCACGGTTGGCGCTCTTCTGCACCTTAGAGGCAGGTCCGTCGTCAACCTCACCGTCGCTACCGGTTAAGTCAACCATAGCATGACTGCGCTTCGCAGCCTCGCGGGCCGGTTGCACCATGCTGTTGGTGTCTTTGCTGCGGAGTGGCGCCATGTTGAGGCGAAGCAGCAATTACAAGGAGGAAAAGAAAAAGAACGAGGTGAGAAGTGAAGGTGGAAAGAATGTGTTCGGCGCGACTGCCAACCTTTACTTGCGACATGTGACGTGTCGTCGCAGGGTTCTCCACACGAAACAATAGCGCTAGCACGTGTTATGGAAGCGTGGGGGTTCTTCTGAATCACGTGTAAACTACATGTATTTCGTACATTCACCTTCTCTCCTGAATGCTCGTTCGATACTCTTCCACGATGGTCAAGGCAGTGAATGTGCGGTTATACCGCACGAAACAATGCCATTTGAGGAGTAGATCGACGAACTGCAGCTCCGAAGATGATACGCATGTGTTTCTGCTATACGGGCCACTGACATCACCACTGTAAGGTACGATTTGAAGGTAAGCTTAAAGCTACATATAGGCAGGCATTGAGGCGCCGAACCCATTGCCAACTTTCCCTGTGTAAGGCATGTTTGTGTCCTCCATTACTTTTGTATCCTCTCGCAATGGCGCCAAAGAAGTGCGCAACAAAGGCAAAAGCTGAGGCACAGCCTGCCAAACCCGCCGACACCGAAGATGCCTCTGGAGAGCAGAACACTACTACGGAGTCCGCGCCGATGAACGGCGACACGAAGGACGAACACACGGTAGACGAACCCACACCCCAAAAGCAATCTGAGGCGAAGCCCAGTACCACAAAAGAGTCAAGCAAGAAGCGCAAGAAAGCACCCGATCAGCACGATGATCCGCAAAAAGCTCCCCGCCGCTCCGGCCGCGGCGCGCTCAAATCCGAGCCTTCCCAGCATCAGCTGCTGAATTACATGCTGTCGAAAGACGCCGAGGAGCTCTGTCGGCCTGACGACGAAACGGAAGATGTGAAATCCCGCGGCGACATCCGCACCTATTCCTCCAGCGCATTGAATCCCTTTGAAGAGCTTCTGTGCGCCGTGATCCTGTCAAGGCCAATCTCCCACCGTCTCGGCGTACGCGCGATCCGCACAATCCTCAACGACCCTTACAACTTCACCTCAGCGAAGGCGGTGCAAGCGGCGGGAAAGGAGAAGCACCACCAAGCGCTCTGGGACGCGCGGACGCAGCACAAGGCCAAGACGGCGGAGGAGATCGGGTTGGTTGCCGATGTCGTGCTCGACAAGTTCACCAAAGATGACGACGAGGAGGGCACCAACATGCAGAAGATCAGAGAAGACTGCAACCGGGACGTGCCCAAGGAGCGGGAGTACATGAAAAGCAGCATCAAAGGTCTGGGGAAGACGGGGCTGGACATCTTTTTCCGACGGGTGCAGTGGATCTGGGATGCGGGATACCCGTTCGTGGACGACCGCACAAGGCAGTCGCTTCGAAAGCTGGGATTGCCTGAAGAGGGCCAAGAGCTCGAAAAGTTGATGGGCGAGCTGTGGAGCAAACTTGAGACGGATCGTCTGGCTGGCGACGACGAGGCGGCGAAGAAGCGACGAGCTTTCGTGACGTTGCTTGAGCGTGCGACGGGCTCGGATTTAGAGGGTAAACAGGACGCGCTACTTCAGGCTGCTGCTGCTTCTTGAAGTGCATCGTAGGATTGTATGAGTTTACGAATCGGTCAAGGCGATAGGTGCGCATGCTTGTTTGGTGTCGTGTGTATCCGCTTGCACACTGTATTTCGGATGCATAGATATGGAAGCGACCAATACTTCGTCCTGCCTTGGTTATGCGTGTATTGGAAGACCAAGAATCGAGAAGCGACATGCTTGAGCAAGCCGAGCTTCTTTACTTCCACGCATACTCTGAATGGATCGCGACCGCGCACCTTCAGGCAAGGTACCGCCTCGCATCCTGCGCACACGACGCTGTCGGCAGGGATGGCCATCAAGAAGGTTGTCTGCCGAAGGTCGTCACGGCGTGCTCAGGCAACTAGCTATGCAGACTGGTAAGCTATGGGTTGGTGATGCTGCGATGCGTTCATGGGGGAGAAGCGCTGACGATGTCGATAATTGCGCGAAGCCGTGTGAGCTGCCGAGGACCGCGAACGAGACACAAGGGGGTGTCATCCCTCATCGCGCGGGGCGGTTAGCAGTCACCTGCCTCGAAGGACTCCCATGAAGTTATCCCAGCCTCCCAGATCGTATAGATTGTCGACGTCGCCCAGGTTCCATATGCGAGTCCACAGTGCTTCCTGACCCATTGGGGGCTTGCCATCACTCGTACACACGATGACTTGGTCACTGCTGATCGGCCACGCCACCTCCGGCTCATGATCCAAGTCGAGGGTCGGATTATGGCCATTTGCGTTTGCTTCACGTTGGCCGTACTTCCGCAATCGATTGTGGGTCTGCAGCGCTTGGCGACTGGCTTTGAAGACACAGCCGTCGGCCATGTCATCCCGCCAGTCGGCCCATTTCTGAGACTCGTTAGTCGTCATGCCAGCCCAGATGAGGTAGCAATGATAAGCTAGCAGACCGAGCGGCATGGCTGCGGTGGTAGCGGCGAGCATCCCTACACCTGCAATCGAAAGGCCGCCGGCATCGAGGGCGATGGCTATCGCATCCCCGAGTTGGCTCCAGTACTCGCTCGTCAGTACGGAGTTGTCGGTATCGAAAGCGAGATACGGTCGCAATATGTACCAGGCCAGGTACGCCCCGTAGATCTGCAACATCCCTAGCGTCAGGAGCAAGGCGAGAAAATACCTGTAATTGCCCCGTCCGAGGCAGTTGTTGACCCACGGGCAATGGTGATCGCACAAGGCCACACAGTGCCCGCAAAGCGAGCAATGCTTGGACCGAGCGGGTTTCAGCTGGTCGCAGGTCCGACAGACCATGTTTGGCCGGAAGATGACATGATCATAAGGGTAATCGTGTAGACGGGATGCGCAATTGGCTGGCGTGATGTAGTGTGATTTGCAGGTGACGGTCAAGTAGGTGAACCAGTACGGCAGGCCGAGTAAGAGTGGGACCGGGAGCAGCAAGCTCGCTGGTAGACGATATATTGCCTGCCACAGGAAGAGAGCGGGTGCTCCTGTAACGAGGAAAAGGAAGATGATCTGACAAGCCCTCAGTACAGAGAACAAGCGGGGCCATCAATTGATCGAAGTTTTACCAGGACTACCGGATTCTTCTCGTAGAACAGGTAATGAGCCAGTCGTTTGCTCTTTGTGGTGATTCTTCCACCAGTCGTTCTTCTGTCAACATATCTCAGGCCATTCGGTAGGTGTAGGCATAACGCTCGCTGTAGCCAGCCGATGGGCGTCTTTCGCAGAGCCGGCAGCTGGCCGAACAGGGCTATGAAGGTGATCAGGCTGAGAGCGAAGACGGCGAGGGCGATGTTACGGAGTACGCCCATGTCGCCTCATGCCCTTTTCGTGCCTCGCTTTATAGCGTAGACGGACAAGGCATGCAGTAAAGGTTGTCATCCTCACCTGGCGAAGACGGATGTTGTTGCAAAAGCGGCAAGCGCAAGCGGGCCTTCGAGGCGCGAGCCGCGCGACGCGTCTGATCGGCGAAGCGCTCGATATCGGCTTATCGATAGCGAAGCCACGAGCTTGGCCTTCAGGTGCAGTGGTCTACTTCGCGTTGGATACAACACACACCAAACAGTGAATCTCTGGGTGATGGCTGGTAACAGTATGGCCCTCTCGAGAGAACGAACCATGTGGACATGTGGATTCACTGCACTGTGGGGAGCCTGAGGAGGCATCTCTCTCCGAAACCCTCTAAAACGCGTCCATGCCAGAGCAGGACACACCGCGACGCGCGACCCGCGATCTAAAGTACACCTCCATCGACAATTTCCTCGAGCGCATAGGGCGCAATGGCTCCAGTGACCGTGTCGCGCGCGGGCGATGACACGCCCGCTATCGGTGGCCTTTTCAACGGCCTCTCCTTCTTCCTGGTTCAACGTGTGCCATCCCGTAGCGATTTCGTCTCCAGAATCCAAGTCAACGGCGGTCGGGTGGTCAAGCTTGAGGCGCAAGCCGATCATGTTATCGCCGATCACGCACGCAAAGATGCGCCACCGGGCAGCATTAGCTATAGATTCATCGAGCGGGCGATCAAGGACGGCGAGCTACCCGATCCGGCTGATCATACCGCTGGGCCACCGCTGGGCACCGTGCGTGATGTTGGTTCGGCAGTGCCGGGCAAGAGTACCCGGACGCCATTCACGCGCGAGGACGACATGGAACTGTGGCAGTGGGTGCAGAGCTGCAAGGCGAACGGCGCGTCGGTCAAGGGCAACGCAATCTACAAGCAGTTGGAGGCGCGTAACCCGAGGCATACGTCCCAGTCGTGGCGAGACCGGTACATCAAAAAGTTGATGGATAATCCGCCTTCCGGAGTGCCGCACGCAGTGTTCAACGACGATGACATCGGAGCGCTTTTGGAAAACGCCAAAGATATTGAACATGTGGACAAAGAGATGATTGAGGACGCATGGGAAGCATGGGCACAGGTCAGGCCGGGTCATACAGCAATCGCATGGCGCAAACTCTACGAAGAGAAGGTACGTCCAATGTACCTACAGCAACGCGAGGAGAAGAAAACTGCGAAACAAAACGAACGAGCCGCGAAGGAGAAATCGAACAGCGAGGCTGATAGAGCTCGCAAGGCAAGGCAGTCCACGCCGCCGACGCTGCAATCGAACGACAGTGCCGAAACGGCCCGATCACATGGTACTGCAAAAGAGACAGAGGTACACGACCCGCAGAAGCGAAAGCGCAGGACACCATCTGCGAATGCGTCTCCCATGTACAGCCGCAAGAAACAGAAAGCTGGCAGTCGCGATCTCGTGATGGATGATGTGGATGAAAATCTGGGCATCACGAAGTCGCAGCTACCGACAGCGACGTCAAACGAAGTCATCGAAATCCCAAGCGAAGATGAAAGCGAAGGGCCTGAAAAGGCGGTTGACGAGTTCCAGTCCTCCGATAGTAGTCGATCTGCCCAGGAGCGACTGGTGAGGGATCGCAGTCCAGAGATAGGAGATAAGAATGTCGGAAACCAAGGACACTGGCCGCCGGCATTGAATCCCATCACTCCGGATTCAAGCCATGAAGTCGATCAGCAAATGGGACAAGAACTGCTCGATGATGCGAACAGCCACAAGCCAGACCAGAGGGTGGGAACACCGTTAGATCCGGAGGATGCTGATGTCTATCGCGCAAATACTCATCATATCCGACATAGATCCCTGGAAGGTGCAGAGGCTGTGACTCGCAACGCGGACGAAGCACAGCTGCCAGCGTCTGAAGCTAATCGAGCAGCTGATGAGCAGATGAGACGCGAGTCTCTCGGTGGATACCACGTGACAAACAACGCGAGACAACCAGGAACACCGGCTGAGGTTTCTTCACCACTCGGTACACACGATCTATTGATCTCGAGTCATCTTGTAGGGGACGGCGAGGTTGAGGAGGGCACGCCTGTTCCAGACGTGCTCGACGATGACGGCGCCGGCCTCGCTCTCACGGAGGCTAACCTTGCAAGCCAGCAGTCGCAGCATCAACAACAGCTGGTGCGCGGCGTGGACTTGCCCGAGGACGATGAGATGCAGGATCAGGGCGACTACCTAAAGTACTTGCAGGGCTTGACAGGTCGCACAGTAGACGCCCATGCGGAACCCACCGCGCAAGAGGATCGGAAAGCATCGAGAGAGCAAGTTATCGAACTACGAGAGGAGGATGAAGAGAGCCTACCCTCTATTCCGCTCCTCGATCAAACGCAGCACAGGCACCACCCAAGCCTTCAGCCCGCTCGGGATGAAGGCCAATCTGAAGCGCAGCGTGTGCCGTTCATGCAGGAGGCACGGCACACGCAAAGCGACCTCTACAAGCCATCTGACGACACTGGAGCAGCCGACCTCCTCAACCTACCATTGTCCACGCAGCAGGATGTCGATGAGGTCTTGGAGTCCAATCTTGAGTGGCCGTCTTCGCCACATCAACGGAAGAAGACACAGCGACCGCCGAGCCGATTTCAGACGGATGACACGCAATTTGAATTTTCTGAAGTACAGAATGCAGCTGCGTACGCAAGACAAGGAGAACGGGAGGAGTCATCCAACCGATCACTGCAGTCGCAAGCCGTACTGAATTCGAATGTACAAGAGCCGCACCAGAAACCTGCTGAGCCCACGTCCTTGCTTCGTCCTGAAGCGAGTGCTCTCCGTAACTTCCCTCAGCAGAACGGCAGCAACGTCGAGTCTGACCAGGTAGACGAAGACATGTCGCCTTCTAACGACCAAGATGAAGGAGACGTTTTCGATCTCATCGTACCCGAGCCTGAGGGCGGATGGGAAAGTCTTTCCGCGCCCGAAAGCGGCGGAGAAGCTTCTGCAAACGAGGCGGCATCGAAGAGCGTACGGGTACCGACAGCCTCCCAGTACGACGGTGCTCTCGACGAGTCTTCCGCACCGCCTAGCCCTTCGAGCCAGAGCTCTGAAGCGCCTTCTGCTCCACCCATGAAGTCTAATCCGTCCGCCGGTAAAGTGCTGTACACCCAAGACATCCTCGACGCCGAAACGCAGCAGCCTGATCTCGACATGCCACTGCCCTCTGACTCGGACGAGGATTTCGAGGAGGACTATCCCTGGTCGTCATCGCCCACAGTGAAGGCAGTGAAGCCTGTATCTCACCTTCCCCCTCAACAGCAGCAGCAGCACACCGCTCGTCCAGTTCAAGGGCATCAAACTCAATCAACCCCACAGCGCCAACTTCCCCGCCTCCAGCAGCTACACGACGACGACGACATCGGGACGTACATG
>Ga0058704_10000583_pt1 | contig 18608 bp, 20 predicted proteins | sample AgamicMgSfe_FD_71363 | JGI IMG/M metagenome (GOLD analysis project Ga0058704, IMG submission 71363) | Agave microbial communities from Guanajuato, Mexico - Mg.Sf.e | ecosystem: Host-associated > Plants > Phyllosphere > Phylloplane/Leaf | place: Guanajuato, Mexico | collected 2012-05-30
GTCTTGGCTAGCTGAGTCAGACGACTGCTGCCCGTTTGCTAAACCCATGTCCTGAGCCTTGTTGGAGCTTGAAGAGCCCGGCGTGGGCGAGCAACGTGGTGCCTCTTTTGCCAGCGACGCTCCTTGTCCGGTCGGTGACACGGCCTTATGCTCTACCTCGGGGTCCGGGGCACCAATAGCGAGTGATCGCTTCATCGCCGCTTCGCCAATGGTGCCTAGGAGCCTCTTGACGCCGGTATGGCTATACTATCTACGTTGAACCAGTACAGATGATCAAGTGTCGTGTCCACACCCGGCATACGCCGATGTATGTCGCATTGTTCTCGTATGTCTCCGTGATACGGCCGTTCCGGAGGCAGTCCATATCCTGTTATTGTAAACATCGCATACTGTCTCTATGTGTAACTCCCGGCCACGTGTAAATGTGTATAGCAACCGGTCTCAGTGCAGGTGCCATCGCTATGCGGCGCCTCATGTCCTGCGACTCGTACACGTTATGCAGCAGCGCCATTCCCTTCCCATTCGACATTCACCTTGAGCTCCGGCCAAGAATCCTCATCAAGCTGCCATAGCCTCCGCAACAAAGTCCGATACGTAGCCATTCCTGCATTGCCATCGCGAACGATACGGCAGTTCAGGCTTCGAGAACACTCAAGTGCAGTCAAGTGTTCGACTCGGACGCTCTTCATAATCTTTTGCTGTAATGCCGACGGCATCTGCTCATCGATCTTGGCGAAGAACAACTGTACCGTGTGGCAAGCTTCCAGTTGCACAGAGCTTGGAAACTCGTCCGGGTGAGATCAGTCCACCTCGACGTCTGTTCGCTCAAGGATGTCACCAACAGGCTCGTAGTGGCGGTCGATGGAAGGTGCGCTATTGGAATACATCGACAGGCCACCGAATTTGCGATTTGCTCAGCACCCGCGCTGGTCGGAGACGGAGTGGGTGGAACCTTACCACGGTTGTCCCGGGCACCATTGCTGCCAGAGCGCTCAGCCTTCGGCTGCTGGACGACAGCTGAAGTCATGATCCGTGGCACTGTCGAGGTTGGAGTGTTCCCGTTAGAACATGACGTGGGTCGAAGAGTCTTGGGTATCGTCGCACTCGGCGCTTCCGCGTTGTCGAGCATGGCATCTTCGTCCGGCTGGTCATTGCCGGCATGGAGGTCATCCTGAGACAGATGCTCGGCTACCGCAAGACCTACTTGCTGCGAGTCAACGAGCGCATGTACCTCATCTCCATGCGAGGCAACACTCTCATCCTCTGGTTCTGCGCTTCTCGGAAATGCATTTCCAGTCATCGTTATGTCTGCAGAGGTGTCCTCGGTGTCCGTCGATATGGATGTAGATGCGGCCCGACTAGCACCTGCGCTCGCCTGTTCGGTATGAGTAGCATGCAAGGCCATGCCGACTTTGCGCGCCACATTGGCAATCGCCGTGCCGTCCAGCTCAGGCGGTATCTCCGCCTTCGCGACATTCTTATCAATTAACATCGCAGCGGCGCCACCAGCGCTGCCGTCCACTGCTCAGTGCCAACAGCATCCATCTCAGCAAACGCTTCTTTCGCCATGTTCACGAGTACCTCGGTATCCGTTTTAGCTAGGCTTTCTTCATTCGGGATCTTGCCACCGCTCATAGCACGCAAGAAAGCTGTGAAGTCTGTGCGAGCGGCAGGGTATCGTTGTAGGATGATCCTCACTCGGCCAAGCTGCTCTTTGGTGAAGAAGCTAATAGGCTCCAGTAGGCGTTGTGCAACGGGGGCGTTGACATACTCTGCGAGAACGGAGCTTGCCATCGTCTGGTATCGTACCCAGTCTGCCAGACCTGGAGTGCTGGTCGATGGGCTGGCCAAAACATTGGACCTTGACTCCGCCAACGACTCCGGGGGGGCTTGTGTGCAGCTTTTTCGCTCGAGGGACTTTGAAAGCTCCAGAGGCGGCAGCTTTGGGACGATAATACAGGTCGGCGTACTGCGGTCGGTTACACGTACGTTCGAATTACGCTTTGACCGCTTGACAACGGACTGCTGAGGTGGAGAGCGGCTGCGTTTGGCAGAACGAGCTGCCGTCGGACAAGGCTTCGTTGTTGAGACTGCTTGTAGCTCGCAAGCCGGAGAGTCTTTCCGAGACTCGCGCGCCACAGTTGAGGTCGGAGAGTTTGTCTCGGATGTGAGGTCGATAACTTCGTGCGCTGACATCCGAGCTGTTGGCGCACGCATGTTTGATACACTGGAGCGACTTGGCTTGTATCTTGTCGATCGAGAAGACGCGTGGTGAGGTTTGTAATCGGCGTCGTCGTTATCGTCTTCACAATCAGAGCTTTCAGAGCATGGCTCAGCGCCCTCCACAGGTGTTTCAGGCATCTCAGCAGGCATGCCGGGCTTCTGATGGTATCCGGGGTGGTCGCTGTGATATCGTAGACACTTCGTGATCACGAGGTCGTGGAATCGAGGCCACAAGCTGCGGGTGTGGGGTCAGCGGCAGAAACGCATCGTGGTCGGGATCATCCTACATATCATGATCCACGGCGTTGGAGAAGTACAAATCGGTAGGGTAGTCTCCGTCAAGGTCGTCATCTTTTGCGATAGTTAACCAAGGTGCCTGCGTACGATCATCTGGCCACACCTGTAAACCGTGGCGCTTGAAGACGCCTGCTGCCACAGCTTGAATGTCTTACGACGTTTCAATCTCCGGTGGAGACAGGTAACATGTATACTGGCAGGTGAGGATGTCTAGGTCCTTTAGTAGATCCTTGATCACAGGGTAGTTCATCCGGCCCTTTGCGCGAGAGAGACCATGCGGCCACCAGAAGCCCAGAGATCTTTCAATGATCGACATGCTGACATTGCCGTTTTCGTGAGGCAGAGGGACGGCCATGGCTCGGCGTGTTGATCAGAGTGCGTAGAGAACCGAAGAAAAGCCAGAAGGCTAGTATCGAGAGCTTACGAAAATACTCACAACCAGTGTTGACGAGTGATGCCAGAAAATGGCGTAGATGGAAGGTCAGGATGCAGACGAGAGCACGCAGTCTGCGGAAACACCCACTTGCAAACGAGCTCAACTCGCTTGTTGTTGTTGGACCCGAGCATTTGGGACTGCGTTTCAGCCTCTCAGCGCTCTCCGGAGGCGTTCGCCCTGCAGGTCTCCGTGAAGTTACATCTGCACCCGTGAGGCACGCGTCGCTCACGCGATATGCCGAGCATACGGTGGATCACCAATAGACGTTGGTTTGTAAGATGCTGGGCGGACAGCGAAGCAGAGAACCAGCGGGTCCATCGCTCCGGTAATGCTGTTCTGTCTGCCTTTGCGATAGGTCGCATAAACCTCTGTTGTGAATTCCCAGCGTCCCGACTCTGGCTGAGTTAGTATGCAGCGGCGCTTTGCTCCGAGTTGAATCGAAGAAAGACGAAGCTTGCAAATCGCAAAAATTGATACGAGTAGCAACATGCGACATTGAGACGTGCTCAGCAACAAGAGTTGAATCTTAGCTGGGTGGCTGGTTGCCGATCTCACGACCCCCTATATGAGCAAGGCTGAGAGTGGGGCTGTGGCTGTTGCGCTGAGGAAGCGGCCTTCAAATTCACCGTACTGTTTGACTAAATATACCGTACAGCTAGCTAGCTAACCGTACGCATATCAATTAGGCAGTACCGGTCCGGAAAGGTGTTATAGCCTGTAGGCGACTCAAAGGACCTTATATACGTATCACCGCACAGAACTATATATACTACTGCCGCTACTAGATCAGGAAGTTAAAGCTAAACTTTGGCTTCCAGAAGGTATTGTTCGTATGTATGCATTGTTAAGCTACAATTGCGACTCGAAATTATTATTGTATTGTCGCATAGTCGCCGTCGCTTTGTTCTCCAACTTATATCAAAGGCAAGTTCGAGTTTAGTAAAGGACTAACACCTACTCGAACAGGCCTAGTGCGGAGGATGTGCAGTATAGTAAATATAACTTAGATACGTTAATAACAGCCTATTAGATAGTACGGTGTAATTAGCCAGCCATACGGTGCATTTGGCAAGATGGACGGTGAATCTATCAGGGCCGCTGAGGAAGAAGCCGAGAAGCCGAGATGCCGAGAGGTCAATAAAACCGGCCTCCATTGTACACACTCGTACTTCCTCTGTACGGAGAAGCTCAACCTAGGCTATGCGAGGAAGTAGCGCGAACGCAAGTGTGTCCATCGAGATCCCGGAGCGCTGATCAGCTCAGCAGGCCAGCCGCCTTGGGCGCCGGCTTCTGCTCTCGGTGGTGAGCAAGCGCAACACGCACGGAGAGCTTTCATCTCGGGACGTCTTATGTCGAGGGATAATAGCGTACCGAAGGGCAAGACAGAGAGGAGTCACTTAGGACCTTGTAGGATTGAGAGCCTTGACACCTGTCAATGCGATGCGCGATCAGCGGAAAGCGTGCACTATGTTGACGTTGACTAATTCGAGGCAGCATATCGGGTGTCCTGATAGGTATGGTCTATTCGGAGATATCGAAGAACAGTGACGCTGCGATTGTGGACTACAGTGAACGAAAGCCTTGGCTAGTATCGAGGACAGCCGGAGATGCGAAGGTGCCAGGAACCCTTTGCAACCTGTTTGTCTCTTCTTTCAGAAACCAAACTAGCGATGGCATATTGTTTGTACACCACAAGGTTCCGAGATTATCAACGCTGGCGGAGAGTGTCAGCGGAAGAGTGGAGGTTTTGACTCTTCCTGGATGGTGATTTACGTTTCAACACCAGTATCAAAGTTACAACCCACTCGCTACTGGCGTCATCCTAGATTTATAAGTCTACAACATAGGGACATATGGATGTACCAGAAACTGCACCCTGAACTACTACCAAGACTCACAACGCGCCAGCGAACGCCAACAGTCTGGTACCTAGAGCGTCGATGTTATACTCACAGCGCGCCAACGAAAGAGTTCGGTCTGCTAGTCAGAGCATCGACGCCATACTCTCGAGCCACTCACAACACTGTACGGAGGTCAAGACTCAACACCTCTCAAGCTGAAGTCCGCGCCTGAGAAACGCATATTACGGTACCGCACGCTCTACTCTACTGATCCGTCGGGCATCGACACCAACACAATCATGTCGTGTACCGAGCAGGTCACTCAGGTAACGTCAAGCACTTACAACAGGAAAGCTGCTCTAGCCGCTTACAAGCAATTTTGGGACAGTCCAGGCCATGTGCACATAGAATTGGAGGAACGGTACGGTAACGGAAGGAATGCGTACCTCGGACACTTCCCACTCCGTGGCGCACCCCATGATGACAGTGAGTTCACTATGGAAGAGTTGGGAATGCAAGCTTTCATCAGACTCGAGGCGAAACTACTTCAGGGCGGACGCAAAAAGCCGTACTGGAACTCCGGGCGTAAAGCCTTGGAGGCATTCTCTAGAGCGTTGAGCTCGGGCGTATGGCCGTCGGGTGAAAATTCCGATTTCGTTTTTGTGGCGATCGAAATGGGAGGCTGTGCTACTGCGACAAGTCTGGTATCAAAGAGTACGGCGTGGCAAAACTTGGTACCAGAACACTGCTCGCGTCCACACAACCGGCTTTGAGCGCCAAGAGCATCGTCAGCAACAACTACACCCGCGGGCTGAGTAGGTATCGTGATCGAAAACTCGCAGCTGGTGGAAGGTTCGTGTTTGGTGAATCTGTCAAGATCAAGCGCACTGAACTTGTTCAAATAATTACCGATGCCGTCAACATCATGGATGGATGCGCTGGCAAAGATCTACAGCGTAAGGTGGTGCTCGTCGGCCACAACATTAAATCTGAACTCATCAATATGGAGAGACTAGGTGTGCGGTTATAAGAGCTGCCCCAGGTCATCGGTATAGTCGACACCCTCTATCTGGCTTGGGACCTATCATGCCTTCGTCCCACGCTACAGCATCTCTTGTGCCTCGTGAAAATACCTTACATTAAGACATCGCTGCATAGCGCTAGCAATGACGCACACTATACGATGCAAGCACTGCTGGCTCTGCTGGAACATGGTCAGATCCATGCAACGTCATCCTCAGGTTTGAGCACAGAAGCCCAAGACCGCATTCGCCGGTCAGGCCAGCTTGCCAGGCATCCCGTCCCAGCACCGTTTGCGGAGGTGGAGATCTACAAGGATAAGACTGACTGGGTTCACAATCCATATGGAATAACCGAGATGATGGCGATACCAACCGAAGCGAGATTAGCGAAGGAGGAGATTGATTGGTACGGCTGCCTTGACAGTGAGATATCGTCCATGCTATTTGGATAGCATAGTGGCATATTGAGTGCAGTCTGTTTTGGACGAGCAGCTGGAATAGCGAGTGGAAAGAGGGTGTGCTCACTGATCATAGTTGCACTCGGTGCTTGTACGTACATTGGTGTAGCTATCTTCAGGTCTTCTACATGGACAGTCTGGTAATGTTGTCTCATCAACCGCTGCATTGGCCTGATACTGTATATCCGCTTTAGTACTACAATGATCGCAGAATAAATGTGTCATCGCTGCACCAACACACGAAGGTAAGCAGCCAGCACTGCCGTGCACGTTGTTGTGTCCTCCTCCTCACACCCAACATTAACCCGTCAAACCCATATTGCTACTGAGATGCAAAAGCTAGATCCACGAAACCGCAAACCCACTAAGAAGATTCCCACTCAACTGTAACCATCAACTCCGGCACATGACCTTCCCTCAACTGCCTCAACCTCCGAACCAGAGCCTTGAACCCTGCCTCACCACCGCGGCGAATGCGAGCATTGAACGCTCTTCCGGAGCCTGGTGGCGGGTTCAAGTGCTCAATCCTGACTGCTCTAACTTCCCTGTCGTGCAACCTCGGTGGTACTTCATCATCGATCTTGCGGAAAAAGCTTTCGACAGTGTCGCCGGCCTCGAGCTGAATGAAACCTTGAGCTTCGTCGTCTGCCCACCAGTCGATTTCGACCTCTGCATTCTCAAGGGCGTCGCTATAGACCGCTCCAGGTGTCTCGAGCTTCGGCTCAATGGAGGAGTAGTCACGTGGAGTGGCTCCATGTGCCAGCGTGAACTTAACTTCTGTGCCAGTAGGCTGTCGAACCGGTGTAGCGTTCGAAGCTGTGCCGTTGAGATTGCCGTCGTGCGCCAGCCTTGGAGCGCCTCTCATCGCACCATTTGCTGAAGCAGCGATTGATGCACCTCGCAAGCGATCTGGTTGCCCGTCTCTCGGCACCGTCTCAACGTCGACGTCTGGTTCCGCCTTAGCTGTGAGCTCGGGAGCATATGCCGGAGGTCCATAAGCTGAGGCGATAGCCGGCGTCGCACCGTTCAGCAGACCTCCAGTAACCGCCTCGCTTGATTCAGCGATTGGCTTCCTGGACAGCTCTGATAGTAGAGCCTGTGAGTCTGTGCGCGCCGCCGGGACTGTCTCGAATACAGTACGCAGGCGTTCCCAGTCCGGCCTCGCTAAGGCAGGTCCGTTGGGAACCAGAAGCTGAGCCACCACGGGGCTATCCATAAATGGACCGAGGATCTCACCAGCAAGCTGACCAGTGAGTGCTGGCATACCATTACCTCTGCTGCTGTGGGGCTGACCGAGGACACTCCCGGCAGAATCCGCGCGTCTTGGCGTCTCGGTAGTCTGCATAACTGCTCGCTCGATAGCTGTCACTGCCGGACCATCGGATTGCTTCCTGGCCCTCTTCGCAGCTGGCGACTCACCTGTCTCGCTGGGCCGCTTCCGCGAGGGTGGAGATACCACCTTTTCTGTCAAAGGTGGTCGCTCAGTTGCGTTCTGCGGCGGGTGCATTTCGTTCTGTGTCCTAGAGTCGTCGCCGTTACCAGTAATGTACCAGTCAATACTGTTCACGGCCGTGAAAGACGAGTGAGCCGGACGATTTGCAGCCTCCGCAGTGGGCTGAGAATTGTCCCCAGCTGTTGCGTCTTCTGAGTTGCGGCGGTCTTTGGTGGGTGGTGTGCCTTCATCGTGATCATGATCATCCTCAACAGTATTCAGAGGGTGTACCAAGCCATTGACAGCCTCACGCTCAATGCCTTCTTCGGCCTGATTCTCCACTGGCTCATAGTGCCAACCTCTGTTGTGGTTTTCATAATACCGAATACACTTCGCCACAATGAGCAGATAGAACAGGTCCCACAGCCTGCAGCAGCTTAGCGCACGGCATTTCTGATAGATGTGAGGGGGCGTCTTACCTTTCACGATCGTCCGCATTTGAGTAGTACAGATTCTGTGGATACGAGCCGCCGAGCGTGTCTTTCGACGCGTCGGCAAGCCATGCTGAGCGCTTCTGATCGTCGTCTGTCCACAGCTCCGGGCCAAACTTCGCGAACAGCTTTTCGGTATCCTTGCGCAAGTCGTCTGAGGTGCGAATCTCCGCTTGCGTTAACGCGCCATATGCCGGAGTCAGCTTTTTGATCTCCTCATTGACATCCTTCACAAGCGGTATTTTCAGTCTATCTTTGTGGCGAGATAGACCGAGAGGCCTGATGCTGTCAGTTGATAGCTCAGACGTGGATACGATGCGATACTTGCCACCAAACGCCTAGCGACCGCTCTATGTCCAGAATTTTGAGCCGCCCACCGCCGGATGATCTGGCCATCGCGCAGAAAACTGTGCCTACTTTTGGACTATTCCAAAAACTTAAGCTTTGTGTTGACACAGCGAAAGAATTGAAGACGGCCGGAGGCAAGCGCAGATGCTGAACAAGACAAGTTGTCCCTTTGCGATGTTGGTGCTTCCGTAAGAGCGAGCGGGCTGCAAAAGTGTGGCGTAGCGCTTTCAGGAGACGACGCTAGTCCAGCCCGGGTGTAGGCCGAGCTTACTGAGCGGCTAGCTTAGCGCCCGGGTACATAAGACGTAATCTTCTGTGAGTATCTCCTAACGTACCTTGGGCACTTAGATCACAACACCATCAGGAAGCTGTAGCCATGGCCTCAGCTCGAGTTTATTTGTACGAGACATTGCTGTATGGACAAGTTCGTGCGGGAGCATAGCATTGGTCACACCCAACCGTTTGACAAGCATTTGTCACCCTAACGGAGAACGGCTGGAATGCGCGTTACCGCTTGTTTTCACCTAAATCGCTGACGGACATCCGGATGTCTAAGCGAGCTCGCGGCACAGCTACCTTACAGTCCAGACGCAGTACATTGGCTTAGACAATGATTGAATGAAACCGCGACGATGTCGAGTCGCACAACCTCAGGCTGGCGAAGTTCTCATCAGCAAGAGTGTTGGGGACACAAATGGGCGCTGTGTGTATCCTGGCCGACCCCGACCGTGGTCTGCCGGAACCCCTCGGATGCGTAATGCATCCGAAATTGTGAGGCAAGAAGGTATGGCATTGCAGGGAAGTTGCTTCGAGCTCTCGGTTCGTATATACTCGCGACACTGTCTTTAATGATGATCCAGCATCATTGTACACGACTCTGGGATTCGCAGAGTTCTCGGAGAAGTTGAAGCAATATGTAACGCTAAGCTTCCGTGTTCAGCAAGAAAGTCTTCATGCCTGACTCTAGCGTTTATCCACGTCAGCTGAGACTCCGACAAGAGTCACGAGCTGGCCATTGAACATGACACAAACCTTGTCGACGCCATCTACAGCTCAACGAAAGTATCCAACTCGGCCATCTCATTGCCAGCGCTGGATTGTACCAATGCAAAGACTATCCCCCAAGCATCGTCGTCATCGGAACCCATGTAGAGAGACCCAATGTCAGCACCAGTCTTCGCTGTGATACCTGCACCATCAATCGCTGTGATGCTGAGCGCTTTTACAGCCTTGCCGTCCAACCTCCGGTTCAGACGTCACTGCACCACATCGAACACAACTTGAATGCTCATACTCACATCGACGATCACAACGGAACGGTCAGCGACTTCTCGAAATCTCAGCCATATACGCAAACGCAGTGGCGCTGCTATCTCGACTTTCTCGTCCTCAGTAGACTCGGCTCGTGCTTTCAGATTATGTCCACTGTCGTTCCTCAGCACTAGACTGGCTCGGTGTGCTGCGGAGGCCGCTGCTGAAGTATCCACAGAGTCCTGGCGAGCCTGGGAAGTCGCGAAAGCCTTGAAGAAGCCTTGGCCGGTAGTTCCACCGGCGGTCTCAACGGCATTCTCATCCATAGAGGCAGTCGAGTTCTGATGAGCACTCTCCGACACTTGAGTTATTATTCGTTCAATGCCTGGAGTGACGTCGTATGCACTGTCGCGGTCTTGGTGTGCTTGTTGCATAGATCGCTCTTGATGACTCTGAGCTGGTTGCATGCTTTGCTCAAGGTGAGCCTGCTGCATGCTTTCCTCTTCGTGACCTTGCTGAATGCTCTGATCTCGGTCATCCTGCTGCACCATGGCTACCTCAGGGCTCACGGCTTCCAGATGCTTGGCACCTTCGTCGACCGGCTCTTCGACATGATGTTGTAGCATCTGGCGTAGGGGAGCATATGCATGCTCGTGGTTGACTCTTTGGCGCTTATTGGCGCTCTGCACACTGTCAGAAGGTCTTACTCGAGCGGCGCTGCGAGTACGAACGCCAGAGTCAGGATTGGAAGCTGGTTCTCGACGCTCAGTAGGCAGCTCTTCGGGTTTCGTATGCACCTCTTCAGAGTTCGTAGGCAACACCATCGAGTTGCTCGGTAGCTCTCCACGGAAGGCAGACAATGCGTTCACAGGGTTCCAACCGCTTCCCAACCCGGTGTTCGTCGTCCGAGTCTGAGGTGTCTACGACATTCGAGGTGCTCGCTTTCGTTGTGCTCATAGTGGGATGTGAAAGGCCGCTCCCGTAACGGAAGACCTGTCGCACCAATCGAGGAGTGTTCTTGTAGAGCACTGATTGACACCCGAGTAGTCGGTATGACAACCGATGGCGACGGGAGACTATCTTTGTCGTTAGTGTATGATCAACATCTCATGAACTATTTGGAAGATAGAGCTTAGCTTACCTGGCGCGTCCAGTAGTACTCAACCTTGCTTTGCCCTTGATGAGAGTGGTCAGGAATACGTTCGGCGTGTAACCTCCCTCCGTCTTCCAGAAGGACCAAAGTGGCGCGCCGTGACCGCGACAGCTACGATCGCATTTGGCGATGGCGAACATCTTTCTAATACCCAGGTGGCACGGGAAGATCCAGACCTGTGACTGTCAGCAATAGCATCGACGTCAGGATATGCCTAGAAGGTACGGCGGATGAATCCGCAGGTGAGGTTCGAGGTGAAATTGGGATGTGAAATTGGGCGGTGAGGTTGGGAAGTGGAATTGGAGAAGCGCATCGAAGCTTCCAACGGTAAGATACTTACCAATTTCTTCATGCTCTCATACTGGAACTCAGCGTGCTCCATGTCCAAAGGCTGGCTGTTAGAGCGACCCGCCTCCTTGCAAGCCGCACATTCAACGGGCTTGTCGGTCATTGGGTTGTGGTTGGTGTTGGTCATCAGCCCTTTCTCCTCGTCCTTCTGCACACCGCCGTTCGTCCGGTCGTGATACTGCTTTCTCACTTCCAGGAAAGACAAGTCCTAAATCAGCTCCCTCTCATTCGCATAATCGCCAAGCCACACACCAAACGTCCGTAGGTTTTTCGTATCGAGGTGGTTTAGACTACCCCTCTGATCAGAAGCGAAGCATTGGAGACTCATGGAGGTGCTGTCAAGACTTGCCTGAGCAGCCGACTGCGCCGGAGGAGGCCATGTTGGGTTGCTGACGACAGACGAGGCACGGTCAAGAGGGGCAGGGTGATTCTCACGCCATCGTGTAGCTTTTTGGACGATGAGCTGAAGCATGGCTTCCTGTATACTATAGTGCTATCAGCAGACGCCCTACGACTACGTTGATGTAAGACCAGAATGCTGTGATCGGCCTTCAGTGGCTTGAAAGCATTTAGACGTCACGCCAACAGCATATACCGTAAGTACATGCAGGCGGCGAGGTTGGTAGTAGCAATACAAGAATGTGGATGGGAAGGGCGGCTGACTCTCACTTGGCGATCTCCATCATTGTCATAATGTAACGGGCGGGTGTAAAACTCCCGGGATCTGTGATCGTTTGCCTTGAACAACCAAGGCCGCCCAGCACCTTCAGGATCTGCTGGCCAGATCTCAGACCCGTACTTGCTGAGTAGCTCCAACGAGGCCGTCCTGAGTTCGTATGAAACCCTGATATCATCATTCGACTTGTCGGCGAAGGATCGGGACAGAGGCTCAATCGCGCTGTTGTAGAACTCCTGCACCGTCGGATTGAGCGCCCAGTCTTGACGTTGCTTTGTGTAGGGAGCAAGGAGTCCTAGCCGACATACGGTGTCGGATATCCTTGGCCGTCTCCCGACCATCTTGTTGGTGTGTTAGACTGTGGAGCGCCTATAGGGTATAATGAAGTTGCAGTGTGTGACAGAGGGAGAAGAGAAGAAAAGGAAGGAAAGAGGATAGAACGACCCTGCTCCCGGGGTCAGGGAGCTGGTAGGGGGGCGTAGAGTGAAGACCAGAACTCGTGGCAGGATCCTGAGCTCAGTCACAGACCATTGCAAATGCCGTGTCGTCGTCAGGTTTGTTGAATGCGGATCAAAGACCTAGGGAATCGCTGCTGGCTTCCTAGGAAACATATACGATGTTGAGGCGTAGTAGCACTCCCTAGGATACTGGAGGGTTGACACCCGCTTGCAGGGTGGCCAATATTTCTGTCATTGACCATTGCGGCATGGGTCTCTACCAGCCTTTTCATCCTAGTCTTCCCACCTCCGGGTGTCGCACTGCAAGGGGTGACACGAGTATTGTGTCAAGGACCCCAAGCCTGAGCCTAATCATGGAACTCCACGCCACATCCTAAGCGCCCTAGGCCACAAGGCACTCCCATGGTCGCAGTAGCAACATCTTTACAGACAGGCTATAGATAATTGGCAAGTGAGGCCAGTTCCGAAATCTATACCAACGCAGAGCGGCTTGCGAAGCGCACTAGCCACGCCCTGTATGCCCATGCGGCGTAGCCTGCGTCTCAATAATATCCACACTCCCTCTCCGGCCCCAGTTGACTGGCTGTCGCTTTAGAAATGCACCCACAGCGCCGAGGTACCCTTCATGCCGCAGGAAGTACGCCTGCTTCGACCCTTTGCTCCAAAACTTGATGGCGAAGGACAGCGTGTGGATAGTCTGTTGGTGGCCTCTGATGAACGAGCCACCAAAGTAAATGCGCCGCAGGTCATGTTTCTCCGACTGCAGGTACGCGATTTGGCCGATGTTGTTACTGCGATCAGTCAGTGCTGCTCACAAACTATTGACAAGCAAGCTCCTTAGAGTCTCACAATCACGTCATGCTCGAATCACGCTTGGGACTTACCTGATAGCGTATAGTAGACTCCGCGAAACGTCTTCCGGCTTGAACATCCGTCCATCACCCACCAATCCGGTCTGCGGACCATCAGCCTCCACAGGAGCCTCTGTTTCTTGCTTCGACCCATGCGCATCTCCATTACTGAGCCCGCCACCGTCTTCGGCCCTTCTCTCAGCCTCCCGTTTTCGCTTGAGCACTTTGCCAAAGCTGCTGGCAATTGTTCTCTCGCTCAGCCCGATCTTCTCATAGCCCATGCCTTCGCCGTAGATATCGCCTACGAGCAAGTCGACTGCGCCGTTATCGCCTTTGTCAGCCATGGCTAGCATGTCGTCAAAAGTGCGTGCTCCAGTAAGCAGAGACAGCACACCCCAAAGTGTACCGCCACCGAGTGATGTACCTCCGATACGCTGGAACTGCGATGGTCCGGACACCTTAATCATGGACACACCGCTCCCGATGTTGACTAACAGGTAAGGATAGATGTCGGACCGAGTCTCCTGATACTTCACGGCGTTGTCCGGGTCGACGTCGTTGTAGGTAAAGACTTCCTTAGGGATCTCAGTGATGAAGAAGTCCAGTCCTCTGATCAAGCACTCCATCTCGTCCTCCCTCTCCACATTGACGCCCAGCCGCTCCTTGATCCTATCATAGAACTTGAAGGCCCCGCCACCAGTCGCCTGCACAGTGAGCTTGGCCGCTTTGGCGCCATTGGTCTGCTTGTGCCTCGTCTGCAGGAGACGCAGGTACTCGATGCAGCCATCAATCTTCTCGGTCTCGAAAGAGAGAAAGTGCATGCGGCCTCCAGACTCCGCCTTGCAGTTCTCTCGCGAGAAGTAGACGACCTTGGCTAGCGATCCTCCAATATCAGCCGCCACATGGCTGACTACTGCGGTATGGTTCGGCAGGCGGATGTCACGCTTGTGGTGCGTGTAAGACTGCTCCTCGAAGTCCAGATTACTGGATGGCGAGCTGGACCCGCTGCCTTGCGATCCATCCTCGTCCTCGTGGTCTATGATGTAAGCTCCGGCAACGTTGATCTTGATTGAACCGGGTTGCGAGATGGCTGTCTGCATATCCGGTGCGGAGCTCGACATGCGGCGGCGTTTAGCCGCAGGTCCTTCGACTTCCGCCATGATCGCAAAAATGCTTCTGGTCTCTTCAAGCGAAAGTATCAAGCAGATCCTCGCGATTCGGTGGTGAGCACGTGCTCCCTTCCTAGAGTGGTAATCTGCTTCAAGCGGACTTCATTGCCTGAAGTTCAGACGATGTGGCAAGCGAAGCGGGCAAATTTTAAACAAGGGATGCGGTGAATGCAAAGCTTCTGAGGTGACCAGAGAAACCGACGAGCATATCAGCAAACGGTTAATCAGCGGATCATATGAGGAGGCGTTGAATGTAAGATTGAGGGTCCACTGGCTGACCGAGGTCTCGGTCATTACCCCAGAACTCGGATCAAGGGAACACCCGCTGTCGGCCCGAGCTGCAAGCCACCACTCTCGATGCCAAGGCCGTTGCAACTGACGCCGTCAACCCTCTTTGGAGTGGACAGCGAAAGACGCTGACAGTGCTGGAAAGTAGCGAAGGAGCGTAGCCATGGGTAACGATGGCGGGAGTATACCGACTCGCCGGGAGCTGGTGAAGGAGGCGGCGCGCAATCCGACAACGAGTGAAATGAAGGAGTCGCAACACGAACAGCAGGAATACCACTGGACAGCAGACCCGATATCACACAAGCCACTTGCGCAGCCTGTGGTGTCGGATTCATCTGGTAAGCTGTACAACAAGGACACGATACTTGAGTACCTGATTGAGGGCGCGTGGAAGGAGGAAGCGGAGAAGATCACCCAAAGAGCAATCAAGAGTGTAAAGGATGTGGTTGAAGTGAAGTTCAATGTGGATGAGGCGGCGACGGCGAAGGCAAAGTCTGAGGTCTGGAAGTGTCCCGTGACCGGTGATAAGCTTGGACCGGGCTCAAAGGCGGTGTATCTGGTGCCATGCGGTCATGCTTTCTCCAGCAGCGCAATCAAAGAGGTCTCCGGCGAGAAATGCCTGACTTGCGAAACGGAGTATGCATCCAACGACATCATCTCAATCTTGCCGACCGCGGCAACGGACGTTGCGAGGCTGTCACTGCGGGTGAAGATGCTTCAGGAGAAGGGTCTTAGCCACTCGCTGAAGAAGGCCTCCGGAGGTGGTAAAAAGCGCAAGAAGAAAGATGCAGATGCCGAAGTCACTGCAGCCACTGCAAGTAGTACCAAGGCGGAAAGCAACGCTGCGGCTCCGAGGACTTTTACCCCAACGAGTGGCGCGCGCGAAACAGATGGTGCGGCCGGGATCAGGAACTCATCTACGGCCTCGCTCACGGCGAAGGTGCTGGAGGAGCAGGAACGGGCCAAGAAGCGGAAGCTTGAGAACGAGAATGTGCGCGGCTTGTTTTCATCACGGGATCAGAGCAAGCCGATTGGCAAAAGCAGCGACTTCATGACGCGAGGGTACAGTGTGCCGGCAGGTGGCAAGCGTTGACGACAGGCCTGACCGGTAAAGACGAGACGAAGCACGTTACACGCTGTCACTGTCTCTCATAGAGCTAAGTTCAGGAAGCCAGATGTAACACATCAATGCCACTTGGTGTGGCAAACTCGACTGTCCGCAGCACCGAATCTCTCAAAGTACGAATCGACAGGGCGAGACATACCTAACGATAGCTTGAATGCGTCTTCGGAATTGGGATAACGTACAAGCCCTCGAGTCTTCAAGCTGGCTGGGCGTCTCCGACCGCCCGTAACCTTGGTTGCCAACGCTGTCCGACACAGGGACGTGTCTACCGGCATCTTCTCGCTACCCAATTGTCACCAGCTGCAACACCACGGGACAGAAGCAAAAACTTCCGCATACTCCGACTCACCGGTTCTGCTAGCTTTGCTGGTAGACGCGAATCTTCACTCCTCCGCATGTCGTTTGAACTACTATCTGGGTTTCCGTTTGCCTACGCAACGGTCTCCGCGCCACCGGATGCCGTAGAGCGGGCGAGTAAGCGAGGCTGTAAAAGTTTATATCAACCCTCAGGTTGACGATGTGTCGCTGGCAAATAATGTCGTGCAAAAGTCGATGTACTATAACGGTCCTGGACGCATGCAGGAGGAATGTTCAGATTCGATGTTTACCCTTCATCTTCTGAAGCCAATAGCTCCCAGCCGGCACCTTTAGCGCACCTCGTTGTCTTTTCGGATATTGAAATCTTTAGTTGTCAACGCTGCCCGCAATAGCCGCATCACGCCTTCACAAGCCTGGATACTGCGGATGTATTACAACAACAGCAGAAAAGAGATCGTGATATCAGTATGCCCAATGCGTCTAGCGTTTAGCACAGCCTGCGCGAGGCCGCCCCTTCCGAGAGGGCTTGAACAGCGCCTCAGCAATCATCTGGTACCTCACTCTTTGCGATACAGCCCGTTGCAGCGAACAATCCATCTTGCCAGCTACATCAGAGATCACCACATCTTCGTTGATTGGCCTGCTCGCTGCCAGCCAGGCATCATCAGTGGCAGTCAAAGGGAACTGAAGTCGGCATTTTGTCACTGCGATCCAAATGGTATGGTTCGTGAAAGTGAATGGCATGCCGAGGTCCCGCAGCAGCCCGTCTAGCCCGTCGGCAGATTGGCTGTTTTCTGATGGTCGACGCTGGAGCTCAAATTCCATGGTACAGCAGCTGTACCTGCAACGCTTTCTCATAGTGCGGCGTAGGAGTTCCTCGTCGCAGAAGTATTCCAGAGCCTTTTTGATCGCGATATCAGGGGTGGTGCAGTGTTCGCACAGCCCCAAATTCGCCCTACTCAGGGTAGTCCAGCCCTTTTCGAAATCCGTCCCTGCAAAGTACGTCGGGTCTACAGAACAGAGTGGGAATGCCACGTGTATCGACAGCTGCGGCTTGCTTTGCAGCGTGCTTATCCCGGAGGGCCTTCCACAATTAGCGAAAGCCCAGACGGTGCTTACGCCGGATGGCCAGAGCAGCATTGTCGGCAATCCATGTAAGTTTCGCTTCGCTTGGCCCAAAGCGTGGGAATCGCAAGTGCTACGCTCCAGACGCGTGTCAGTGGCTTTGAGGTGATCAATCATGACACGGACCACCTCCAGATTCATCGACTGATGCTCGCAGATGTCGAGCCGTCTCAGCGTATTGCGACAACGCCTTCCGAAGGGTGAGCTCCCCAGTTGCGCGACGGAAAAGTCGGAACAAGTGTGTAGGCGCATGCACGCAGAGCAAGCGCGCAGAGACGTGTCACTCATGTCCGGCCCTTCTAACTTTCTGCGGCAAGCTCGGAAAAAGCTCTGGCGTTGCAGTACACTTTCAAGCCGTTGAGATTCCGTGATGTTGAGCCCCCCAGTTTGGATGCGCCAAGTCGCTGCGAATATCTGGCAGGTTTGTTGGAGGCAGAAAATCGCATCGTGTGGTAGGTACTTCTCTATCTCGTAGTGCAATTCCGTTGGTAGTGCGGCGAGGCGACAACAAGAATTCTGCAAAACCGGCTCGCCGAAGACACCCTCCACATACTGCTCCATGGTGTTCATTGTGGAGGATCTATGCCGGAGCGGTCTCGGGGGGCTCAGTGGCTCACTGTGTTGCGACGATGGTCTGTGGCGACAGGTTTAGCGAACGAGGCGCGCAAGCTGTTGTCGGATGCTGCGTGGAATGATACGGCCGCGACAAAGATCGCATCCTGGCGATGTTTCTGTAGTCTAGAGGATAAATATCCAGCGCTCCTTGGCGTGGGGTGCCGATACCAGCATCAAGGTTTTAGGTGTTCCACGATAAGTCTGGACGTGCACCACACGTTCATCTTGCCAGCTGTCCAACTGCATCTCGAATCATTGATGCCGGAGCCTGCATCCGCATAGTTCACGCAGTACCAATGCGACGTCGTATCCACCCACATTCGACTTTCTGAAAAAACTCTTCGGTGTCAACATATTCAACTGCTCTTAGGCACAAAAACGACACCCATCAGGCTCAGCAGCAGAGCGCCACAACGATCATTCGTCAATCGTATCTGCAACCCCTTTACGTAAATGAATGTTGAGCGCCCCTCCCGAACACCGTCAGCGCCCTTAGCCTTGGCAGTCGCTGAATCTGAAGCCATTGTCGAGCATCGCCTTGCCAAGCTGCCGGTACATCAGGCCGTATCTCTGAAGCTCTGTCATGCGCAAACCATCATCAAGTCGAAGTCCTGGTTGCATGTCGTTCCAAGAAAAGATGGAATTGAGTTCCTGTTCCTGATGGGGTTTCATGTCGTTTGAC